>JACCDX011626918.1_pt1 | contig 15762 bp, 14 predicted proteins | sample 7449681 | NCBI WGS metagenome assembly JACCDX01 (sample SAMN15323450, study PRJNA562643) | freshwater metagenome | isolation source: river surface water | place: USA:Blue River Watershed | collected 2017-08-18 | reverse complement strand
CGTGGCAGTTGCCGTACTGGGCCTGCACCGTGCGGATGAAGTCCTGCACGTAGTTCACGTAGTCGTCGAGGTGGAACTCGCCATCGGCCATCGGCACCAGGCGCGCGTTCTTCCAGTCGGTGATGAAGACCTTGTGGTCCTGCAGCATCGTCTTGACCGTGTCACGCAGCAGCGTCGCGTAGTGGCCCGACAGGGGCGCCACGATCAGCACCGCGGGCTGGGCCTTCATCCTGGCGAGGAGCTGCTGGTCGTCGGTGAAGCGCTTGAAGCGGCGCAGCTGGCAGAAGGGCTTGTCTTCCACCACGGCCTCGTGGATCACGACATCCTTGCCATCGACCGGCACCGTCTTGATGCCGAACTCGGGTTTCACATAGTCCTTGCAGAGCCGGTACATCAGCTCGTAGCTGGCCGACACGCGCTGGGCCATCGGGTTCTGTGCCAGCGGCAGCAGGGGGTTGCTGTAGAGCTTGGCAGCGGCCTGGGCGAAGTCCGCGAAGGGCTCCATCAAGGAACGTTGGGCTTCGTAGATCTGGTAGAGCATTTCCGGCCTTCCCGAGAAATTGGTGCACTGCACATTATCAGCATGTAGCGGCTTTGTCCGACTTACTGATCAGCACAAATGTCGCCAAGGCGCGCGCCCGTGACTTCCTGCCGTTGCGCACAGGGCGAATCTGGCAACCCGGCGGCGATCATGCAAGCGCGACGGCGTGGCGAAGCCAGGAAAAAGGCCGCTTGGAAGCGGCCTTTTCGTTGCGCATGAATACTTAAAGACTCAGACGACCTTGGCGATGGCCTGGCACACGTAGTCGATGTTGCGCGAGTTGAGGGCGGCCACGCACATGCGGCCGGTGTCGGTGCCGTAGACGCTGAACTCATTGCGCAGGCGCACCATCTGGTCCTTGTTCAGGCCCGAGTAGCTGAACATGCCGATCTGGTCGGTGATGAAGCCCATGTCCTGCGTGATGCCGGCGGCCTTGAGCTTTTCGACCAGGGCCAGGCGCATCTGCTTGATGCGAAGGCGCATCTCGCCGAGCTCCTTCTCCCACAACGCACGCAGCTCGGGGGTGCCGAGCACGGTGGCCACCACGGTGGCGCCGTGGGTGGGCGGGTTGCTGTAGTTGGTGCGGATCGCGATCTTGAGTTGCGACAGCACGCGCGCGGCCTCGTCCTTGTCCTGGCACAGGACCGACAGGGCGCCCACGCGCTCGCCGTACAGGCTGAAGCTCTTGGAGAAGGAGGTGGAGACCAGGAAGGTCTGGCCCGAGGCCACGAACTTGCCGATCACTGCGCCGTCCTCGGCGATGCCCTGACCGAAGCCCTGGTAGGCCATGTCGAGGAAGGGCACCAGCTGGCGGGCCTTGCAGGCGGCGACCACCTGGTCCCACTGGGCGGCGGTGATGTCGTAGCCGGTGGGGTTGTGGCAGCAGGCGTGCAGCACGACGACGGTGCCAGGGGCGGCGGCGTTCAGTGCCGCGACCATGCCCTCGAAGTTGATGCCGCGGCGGGCGGCGTCGTAGTACGGGTAGGTCTCGACGGTGAAGCCGGCGTTGGTGAACAGGGCGCGGTGGTTCTCCCAGCTCGGGTCGGAGATCAGCACCTTGGCGGCGGGGTTCAGGCGGTGCAGGAAGTCGGCGCCGATCTTGAGGCCGCCGGTGCCGCCCAGGGCCTGGACGGTGGCCACGCGGCCGCCGGTGACCGGCTCGCTGGTCGCGCCGAAGACGAGGTTCTTGACGGCCTGGTCATAGGCGGCGATGCCGTCGATCGGCAGGTAGCCGCGGGCCCTGGGGGCCTCGAGCAGCTGCTGCTCGGCGCGGCGCACGCACTCGAGCAGGGGCAGCTTGCCGTTGTCGTCGTAGTAGACGCCGACGCCGAGGTTCACCTTGTTGGGGTTGGTGTCGGCGTTGAACTGTTCGTTGAGGCCCAGGATGGGGTCGCGCGGCGCCATCTCGACGGCGGAAAACAGAGACATGGAGATCCTTGGTTGGCTGTGAGGCTCGCGGGCATGGGTTAATCTGCCCGGATTGCCGAGATTTTATGCATGTCTGACCTGTCCGAAGTCCCCGCCGCGGCGCCCGACGCGCCGCAAGGCCAGTTCGTCACCTTCCCGGGTTCGCCCTTCGAGCTGTTCCAGCCCTATCCGCCGGCAGGCGACCAGCCGCGTGCGATCGAGCAGCTGGTCGAGGGCGTGCAGGACGGCGAGGCCTTCCAGACCCTGCTGGGCGTGACCGGCTCGGGCAAGACCTTCACCATGGCCAACGTCATCGCCCGCCTGGGGCGGCCGGCCATCGTCTTCGCCCCGAACAAGACCCTGGCGGCGCAGCTCTATAGCGAGTTCCGCGAGTTCTTCCCCCGCAACGCGGTGGAGTACTTCGTGAGCTACTACGACTACTACCAGCCCGAGGCCTACGTGCCGCAGCGTGACCTGTTCATCGAGAAGGACAGCGCGATCAACGAGCACATCGAGCAGATGCGACTGTCGGCCACCAAGAGCGTGCTGGAGCGCCGCGACACCGTGATCGTGGCCACGGTGAGCGCGATCTACGGCATCGGCGCCCCCGAGGACTACACGCAGATGCGCTTCATCCTTCGGGTGGGCGACAAGATCGGGCAGCGGGATGTCATCGCGCAGCTGGTGCGCATGCAGTACACCCGCAACGACCACGACTTCTCGCGCGGCGCCTTTCGCGTGCGCGGCGACACGATCGACGTCTTTCCGGCCGAACACAGCGAGCTGGCGGTACGCCTGGAGCTGTTCGACGACGAGATCGAGTCGTTGCAGCTCTTTGACCCGCTCACCGGCCGCATCCGGCAGAAGGTGCCGCGCTTCACCATCTACCCCTCGAGCCACTACGTCACGCCGCGCGACAAGGTGCTGGCCGCCGTCGAATCCATCAAGCTGGAGCTGGACCAGCGCCTCAAGGAGCTGGTGGGCATGAACAAGCTGGTCGAGGCCCAGCGCCTCGAGCAGCGCACCCGCTTCGACCTCGAGATGCTCTCCGAGGTCGGGCACTGCAAGGGCATCGAGAACTACACCCGGCACCTTTCGGGCGCCAAGCCCGGCGAGCCGCCGTCGACGCTCACCGACTACATGCCCAAGGACGCCCTGATGTTCCTGGACGAGAGCCACCAGATGATCGGCCAGCTCTCGGCCATGTACAACGGCGACCGCTCGCGCAAGACCACACTCGTGGAGTACGGCTTCCGGCTGCCGTCTGCGCTGGACAACCGGCCGCTCAAGTTCGAGGAATTCGAGCGGCGCATGCGGCAGGCGATCTTCGTCTCCGCCACGCCGGCGGACTATGAGAAGCAGCGCGCCGGCCAGGTCGTCGAGCAGGTGGTGCGGCCCACCGGCCTGGTCGACCCGATCGTCGAGGTGCGCCCGGCGCTCGACCAAGTCGACGACGTGCTGCAGGAGATCCGCATCCGGGTCGACAAGCACGAGCGGGTGCTGATCACCGTGCTCACCAAGCGCATGGCCGAACAGCTCACCGACTACCTCGGCGACAACGGCGTCAAGGTGCGCTACCTGCACAGCGACGTCGACACCGTCGAACGCGTCGAGATCCTGCGTGACCTGCGCCTGGGCGCCTTTGACGTGCTGGTCGGCATCAACCTGCTGCGCGAGGGCCTGGACATCCCCGAGGTCTCGCTGGTGGCCATCCTCGACGCCGACAAGGAGGGCTTCCTGCGCGCCGAGCGCTCCCTGATCCAGACCATCGGCCGCGCGGCCCGCAACCTGAACGGCAAGGCCATCCTCTACGCCGACCGGGTGACCGACTCGATGAAGAAAGCCATCTCGGAGACCGAGCGCCGGCGGGCGCGCCAGATCGCCTTCAACGAGGCCAACGGCATCACCCCGCGCGGCATCGTCAAGCAGGTGCGCGACCTGATCGATGGCGTCTACAGCGAGAAGGCTGGCAAGGCCGCCGAGGACGCCGAGCTGCTGCGGGCCCAGGTCCAGGATCTGTCCGAGAAGGACGTCTCCAAGGAGATCAAGCGCCTGGAGAAGCAGATGCTCGAGCACGCACGCAACCTCGAATTCGAGAAGGCGGCCCGTGTGCGCGACCAGCTGGCCCTGCTGCGCGAGCAGGCCTTCGGCGGGCCGGGCCATGACAAGGTCGTGCCCATCCAGGCGGGCCAGCGCTGAGGCCCCGGCGCCCTGTCCGAGATGCGGGTTTACCCCAGCAATGACCTGGATAGATAAAATTGTGACTGGCCAGTCTAGTTACCCGAGCAAAGCTCTCGACTTTCGGGTATACTTGACGCCGTCAGTCAAGAAATGAGCGCCTGTCAGGCGCCAATAAGTAGGGGCAGATGAGGGGCGGCCTTGCCGCAATCGGGTGGAGACGGACCCTGGCGGAGATCCCGCCGGGGCAGTGGTAGCAACCGCCAAACAGACTTAAGGAGTTTGCGATGCGTCTCACGACCAAAGGCCGCTTTGCGGTCACCGCGATGATCGACCTGGCCCTGCGCCAGAACAACGGCCCCGTCACGCTGGCAGCCATCAGCCAGCGGCAACAGATTTCCCTGTCCTACCTCGAGCAGCTGTTCGGCAAGCTCCGCCGGCATGAGCTGGTCGAGTCGACCCGCGGCCCGGGTGGCGGCTACACCCTGGGGCGCAAGGCGTCCGAGATCACGGTGGCGGACATCATCGTGTCGGTGGACGAGCCGCTCGACGCCACCCAGTGCGGCGGCAAGGAGAACTGCAACGGCGAAGGCGGCCGCTGCATGACCCACGAGCTGTGGTCCACCCTGAACCAGCGCATGGTCGAATTCCTCGACTCCGTCACCCTGCAGAAGCTCGTCGACGAGCAAATTGCCAAGGGTGTGCAGATCGAGGACAAGCCCCCCGTTAAGCGCGCCATCTCCAGCGCTCCCGTCGTCAAGCCGATCCGCGTCAACGCGCCCAACTCGGTCTTCGCGCTCGGCAGCCTGCTGGCCAAGGGCTGATCGCGAAGAGCAGATCGCGCCGGCGCCGACCTCCATCGAACGAATCGACACCATGACTCCCCACCTTCCCATCTACCTCGACTACGGCGCCACCACGCCGGTCGACCCGCGCGTGGTCGACGCGATGATCCCCTGGCTGCGTGAGCATCACGGCAACCCGGCGTCGCGCAGCCACGCCTGGGGCTGGGAGGCGGAGGAGGCCGTGGAGAAGGCCCGCGCCGATGTCGCCGCCCTGATCGGCGCCGACCCCCGCGAGATCGTCTGGACTTCCGGCGCCACCGAATCCAACAACCTCGCCATCAAGGGCGCGGCGCACTTCTATCAGTCGCGCGGCAAGCACCTGATCACGGTCAAGACCGAGCACAAGGCGGTCCTGGACACGATGCGCGAGCTCGAGCGCCAGGGCTTCGAGGTCACCTACCTCGACGTCAAGGAAGACGGCATGCTGGACCTGGAGGCCTTCAAGGCTGCCCTGCGTCCGGACACCATCCTGGTGAGCGTCATGTTCGTGAACAACGAGATCGGCGTCATCCAGGACATCCCCACGCTGGGCGCGATCTGCCGCGAGAAGGGCATCATCTTCCACGTCGACGCCGCCCAGGCCACCGGCAAGGTGCACATCGACCTGTCCACGCTGCCGGTCGACCTCATGAGCCTGGCCTCGCACAAGACCTACGGCCCCAAGGGCATCGGCGCGCTGTATGTGCGCCGCAAGCCGCGCGTCCGCCTCGAGGCGCAGATGCACGGCGGCGGCCATGAGCGCGGCATGCGCTCGGGCACGCTGCCCACCCACCAGTGCGTGGGCATGGGCGAGGCCTTCCGCCTGGCCCGCGTCGAGATGGAGCAGGACCTGGCCCGCACCCGCACGCTGCAGAAGCGGCTGATGGACGGCCTCAAGGACATCGAGCAGGTGTTCGTCAACGGCAGCCTGGAGCACCGGGTGCCGCACAACCTGAACATGAGCTTCAACTTCGTCGAGGGCGAGTCGCTGATCATGGGTATCAAGGGCCTGGCGGTGTCGTCGGGTTCGGCCTGCACCTCGGCCTCGCTGGAGCCCAGCTACGTGCTGCGCGCCCTGGGCCGCAGCGACGAGCTTGCCCACAGCAGCTTGCGCATGACGATCGGCCGCTTCACGACCGAGCAGGAAATCGACTACGCGATCGAGACGATCCGCGCCAACGTCGCCAAACTGCGCGAGCTGAGCCCGCTGTGGGAGATGTATCAGGATGGCGTGGACCTGAGCACCATCCAGTGGACGGCACATTGAGGTTACCCCCGAAGCGCAGCACAAGTTACCCCCGAAGCGCCTTCGGCGCTCCCCCCAAGGGGGCATGCCAGCGGCCCGGCGGAGCCGGCCCGCGGCATCTGGGATTTTGAGAGTATTGGAGTTCGTTATGGCCTATTCTGAAAAAGTCGTTGACCACTACGAGAACCCTCGCAACGTCGGGTCCTTCGACAAGGGAGACGAGTCCGTGGGTACCGGCATGGTGGGTGCGCCTGCCTGCGGTGACGTGATGAAATTGCAGATCAAGGTCAACCCGGCCACCGGTGTGATCGAGGACGCGCGCTTCAAGACCTATGGCTGCGGCTCCGCGATCGCGTCCAGCTCGCTGGTGACCGAGTGGGTCAAGGGCAAGACGCTGGACGAGGCCGCGGCCCTCAAGAACAGCCAGATCGCCGAGGAGCTGGCGCTGCCGCCGGTCAAGATCCATTGCTCGATCCTGGCCGAAGACGCGATCAAGGCCGCCGTCGCCGACTACAAGAACAAGCACAACGCCGCCCACTGATCCCCCGCCTGCCCCCGGCAGGCCCTGAAAGTCCGCTTTGACCTCGATGGCCGTCACCCTCACCGAAGCCGCCGCCCGCCACGTGTCCCGCTACCTCACCAAGCGGGGCAAGGGCGTCGGCGTGCGCCTGGGCGTCAAGACCACCGGCTGCTCGGGCCTGGCCTACAAGCTCGAGTATGTCGACGAGGTCGCGCCCGAGGACCTGGTCTTCGAGAACCACGGCGTCAAGCTGCTGGTCGACCCCAAGAGCCTGGCCTACATCGACGGCACCGAGCTCGATTTCGTGCGCGAGGGCCTGAACGAGGGCTTCCGGTTCAACAACCCCAACGAGCGGGACCGCTGCGGCTGCGGCGAATCCTTCAGGGTGTGAACCTCTCCGACAGCGACTTCACGCTCTTCGCGATCCCCGAGCAGTTCCGGCAGGATCCCGCGCAGCTCGGCGACCGCTGGAAGCAGCTCCAGCGCGAGGCGCACCCCGATCGTTTTGCCGCCCAGGGCGCCGCCGCCCAGCGCGTGGCGCTGCAGTGGTCGGTCCGCATCAACGAGGCGTACCAGCGCCTCAAGGACCCCTTGAAGCGCGCTGCCTACCTGTGCGAGCTGCGTGGCGCCCCGATCGAGGCCGAGAGCAACACCGCGATGCCTGCCGCCTTCCTCATGCAGCAGATGGCCTGGCGCGAGGCGCTGGACGAGGCGGCCAGCGAGGCCGACCTGCAATCCCTCGACGACACCCTGCAGGCGGCCCGGCGCGAGGCGCTGGACGAGATCGCGCGCCTGCTCGACGAGGCCCGTGACCCGGCGGGCGCGGCACGGCAGGTGAGGGCGCTCATGTTCATCGAGCGCTTTGCCCATGACGTCGAAGCGCGCTTCGATCAACTGGGACAATAACGGGTTCGCATCCCGACAGAACCCATCCCGTATCCCCCATGGCATTGCTCCAGATCTCCGAACCCGGCCAGGCCCCCGACCCGCACCAGCGGCGCATCGCGGTCGGCATCGACCTGGGCACTACGCACTCGCTGGTCGCGGCGGTTCGCCATGGCGTGGCCGAGTGCCTGCCCGATGGCCAGGGCCGGGTGATCCTGCCCTCGGTGGTCCGCTACACCGAGAACGGCGGCCGCCAGATCGGCTTCGACGCGCTTCCGGCGCGTGCCCAGGACCCGCAGAACACCATCGCCTCGGTCAAGCGCTTCATGGGCCGGGGCCTGGCCGACATCGCCGGGCGCGAGAAGCTGCCGTACCGCTTCATGGACCAGCCCGGCATGGTGGCCCTCGAGACCCGCGCTGGCCCCAAAAGCCCGGTCGAGGTCAGCGCCGAGATCCTGGCCACCCTGCGTTACCGGGCCGAGGACACCTTCGCCGACGACCTGTACGGGGCGGTGATCACCGTGCCCGCCTATTTCGACGACGCCCAGCGCCAGGCCACCAAGGACGCCGCGCAGCTGGCCGGCCTGAACGTCCTGCGCCTGATCAACGAGCCCACCGCCGCCGCCATCGCCTACGGCCTGGACAACGGCAGCGAGGGCGTCTACGCGGTCTACGACCTGGGCGGCGGCACCTTCGACATCTCCATCCTGCGGCTGTCGCGGGGCGTGTTCGAGGTCATCGCCACCGGCGGCGACTCGGCCCTGGGCGGCGACGACTACGACCGCGCGCTGGCCGGCGTCATGCTGGCCCGCGCCAACCTCGACGCCGTCTCGCCCGAGGACAAGGCCGCCATCCATGTGGCAGCGCGTGCGGCGAAGGAGGCCCTGTCCTCCGCCGATGCCACCTCGGTCGAGGCCGTGCTGGCCGGCCGCACCCATCGCTTCGAGGTGACCCGTGCCGAGTTCGAGGCCGCGACCGCCGACCTGACCGCCCGCACCCTGGCCGCCGTCCGCAAGGCGCTGCGCGATGCACGCCTCTCGGCTGCCGAAGTGCAGGGCGTGGTGATGGTGGGCGGCTCGACCCGCATGCCGCAGATCCAGAAAGCAGTGGGCGAGTTCTTCGGCCGCGCGCCGCTGAACAACCTCAACCCCGACGAGGTGGTGGCCCTGGGCGCTGCCATCCAGGCCAATGCCCTGGCCGGCAACGACGCCGCCGGCGACCTGCTGCTGCTCGATGTCATCCCGCTCTCGCTGGGCATCGAGACCATGGGCGGCCTGGTCGAGCGCATCGTGCACCGCAACGAGACCATCCCCACCGCCAAGGCGCAGGACTTCACCACCTACCGCGACGGACAGACCGCGCTGGCGCTGCATGTGGTGCAGGGCGAGCGCGACCTGGTGGCCGACTGCCGCAGCCTGGCCCGCTTCGAGCTGCGCGGTATCCCGCCGATGGCCGCTGGCGCCGCCCGCATCCGCGTCACCTTCACCGTCGATGCCGATGGCCTGCTCTCGGTCAGCGCCAAGGAGCAGACCAGCGGCGTAGAGGCCGCGATCGACGTCAAGCCGTCCTATGGCCTGAGCGACGAGGACGTCGCCCGGATGCTGCAGGACAGCTTCTCGACCGCGCAGCAGGACATGGCGGCCCGCGCCCTGGTCGAGGCCCGCGTCGACGCCGACCGCCTGGTGCTGGCCACGCGCAGCGCGCTGGCCGCCGACGGGCAGCTGCTGTCCGAGGGCGAGCGCGCCCGCATCGACGCCGCCATCGCGGCGCTCGAGGCCGCCGCCCGTGAGGCGACCGAGGCCGCGCCCGTCGAGGCCGCCTCCAAGGCACTGGCCCAGGCCACCGAGGCCTTCGCCGCCGAGCGCATGAACCACAGCATCCAGCAGGCCTTGGCCGGCCGCAACGTGGAGACCCTTTGAATGCCGACCATCCGCATCCTGCCCCATCCCGAGTACTGCCCCGAGGGCGCGCAGGTGCAGGCCCCGGCCGGCACCTCGATCTGCGAGGCCCTGCTCGATAACGACATCAAGATCGAGCATGCCTGCGACATGGTCTGTGCCTGCACCACCTGCCATGTGCTGGTGCGCGAGGGCTTCCGCAGCCTGAGCGAGATGGAGGAGAACGAGGAGGACATGCTCGATCGCGCCTGGGGCCTGGAGCCCGACTCGCGCCTGTCCTGCCAGGCGATCATCGGCCAGCAGGACCTGGTGGTGGAGATCCCCAAGTACTCCATCAACCACGCCAAGGAAAACCACTGAGCGCGGGGCGGGCGAGGGCGCCCGCCGCGGATCCTGCTGCCGAGGCTGGCCGATAGAATCGGCCGCATGCGCCAGATCGTCCTCGACACCGAAACCACCGGCCTGAACCCCGAGACCGGCGACCGCCTGATCGAGATCGGCTGCGTCGAACTGGTGGCCCGCAAGCTCACGGGCAACAACAAGCACTTCTACGTCAACCCGGGCCGCTCCAGCTCGGAGGAGGCGCTGCGTGTGCACGGCATCAGCGACGAGTTCCTGGCCGACAAGCCGCGCTTCGAGCAGATCGTCGACGAGCTGATCGACTACCTGACCGGTGCCGAGATCATCATCCACAACGCGGCCTTCGACGTCGGCTTCCTGGAGAAGGAGCTCGAGCTCGCCGGCCGGCCGTCCTTCCGCAGCTTCGTGGGCTCGGTCACCGACACCCTGGCCATGGCCAAGGAGATGTACCCGGGCAAGCGCAACAGCCTCGACGCGCTGTGCGACCGCCTCGGCGTCGACAATTCCTCGCGCACGCTGCACGGCGCGCTGCTGGACGCCGAGCTGCTGGCCGACGTCTACATCAACCTCACCCGCGGCCAGGATGCGCTGATGATCGACATGGGCCCGTCTGATGGCGGCACCGCGTCGGTCGTGTCGGTGGACCTGAGCCGCTTCGAGCTGCCGGTGATCCGCGCCAGCGAGCACGAGCTCGCGGCCCACGAGGAGGTGCTGGCGCAGCTGGACAAGGCCAGCGGCGGCAAGACGGTGTGGCGCACCCTGCAGGCCGGCTGAGCGCATGTTTTTCTATGGCATAATTACTGGCTCCCGGCAGTGCCGGGCGCTTCGAGCGTGATGGGGTGGTTAGCTCAGTGGTAGAGCATCGCCTTCACACGGCGGGGGTCGGGGGTTCGAAACCCTCACCACCCACCATCCACTCGCAGGCACATCAAGGACTTGAGGCGTGAGCCCAGGTCCTTTTTGTTTGGGCGCAGGTCATGGGCGTCAATTTGACAAGCTTGGGGGGAGCCCTCGGCGATAATCGCCGCAGAGGACTCCCATGACCCTGATCGTCACCGGCGGCGCCGGCTTCATCGGCAGCAACTTCGTCCACGAATGGCTGGCCACCTGCGAAGAGCCGGTGGTGACGCTGGACAAACTGACCTACGCGGGCAACCCGGACAACCTGGCCGGCCTGCCGGCCCACCGGCACCAGCTGGTGCGCGGTGACATCGGCGACTTCGCGCTGGTGCAGCGGCTGCTGCAGGAGCACCGCCCCCGAGCCATCGTCAACTTCGCGGCCGAGACCCATGTCGACCGCTCCATCACCGGTCCGCAGGCCTTCCTGGACACCAACGTCCAGGCGACCGCGCAGCTGCTGCAGGCGGCGCTGGGCTACTGGCAGGGCCTGGACGCTGCGGGCCGCGCGGGTTTCCGCTTCCTGCACGTGAGCACCGACGAGGTCTACGGCACCCTGGGCCCCGATGACGCGGCCTTCACCGAGGACCACCCGCACCGGCCCAACAGCCCCTATGCGGCCAGCAAGGCGGCCAGCGACCACCTGGTGCGCGCCTGGCACCACACCTACGGGCTGCCGGTGCTCACCACCAACTGCTCCAACAACTACGGCCCGCGCCATTTCCCCGAAAAGCTGATCCCGCTGCTGGTCACCCGCGCACTCGAGGGACAGCCGCTGCCGATCTACGGCGACGGCCTGCAGGTGCGCGACTGGCTGCATGTCCGCGACCACTGCGCCGCCATCCGCCGCGTGCTCGAGGCTGGCGAGGTGGGCCGCGTCTACAACATCGGCGGCAACAGCGAGCGCACCAACCTGCAGGTGGTGCAGGCCCTGTGCGCCATCCTGGATGAATTGCGTCCGCGCGCCGGCGGCGGCTCCTACCGCGAGCAGGTGGCGCATGTCGAGGACCGCCCGGGCCATGACCGCCGCTATGCCATCGACGCCCGCCGCATCGCGCGCGAGCTCGGCTGGCAGCCCGCTGTCCGCTTCGAGGACGGCCTGCGCGAGACGGTGCGCTGGTACCTGGACAACCCCGCGTGGGTGGACCGGGTGCGCTCTGGCGCCTACCGCGAGGGCCTGCCCGGATGACGGTCTGGCTGCTCGGTCGCAGCGGCCAGGTGGGCAGCGAGCTGCTGCCCCTGTTGCAGGCCCTGGGCCCGGTGCAGGCGCCTTCGCGCGCCGAGCCCGGCGGTGACCTGTCCGATCCCGAGGCGGTCGCCGGTGCGATCGAAGCCGCCCGCCCCGCGATCGTGGTCAACGCCGCCGCTTACACCGCGGTCGACCGGGCCGAGTCCGAGCCTGTGCTGGCCGAGACCATCAACGCCCTGGCGCCTGGTGCCATTGCCCAGGCCTGCGCCCGTGTCGGCGCGTGGATGGTCCACTACTCGACCGACTATGTCTTCGACGGCAGCGGCGACCGGCCCTGGGTCGAGTCTGATGCGACGGGCCCACTCAGCGTCTACGGCCGCACCAAGCTTGCCGGCGAGCAGGCGGTGGCCGCCGCCCTCGATCGACATCTGATCTTCCGCACCAGCTGGGTCCATGGCGTCCATGGCGGCAACTTCATCCGTACCATGCTGCGCCTGGCCGCCGAGCGCGACCACCTCGACGTGGTGGCCGACCAGGTCGGCGCGCCCACCAGCGCGCGGCTGATCGCCGAGGTCACGCTGCAGGCACTGCGCAAGGCCATGGCCGGGGCCGGTGCGCCAGGCGGGCCCGCGCTCGCGGGCCTCTACCACCTGGCCGCCGCGGGCGAGACCCACTGGCAAGGCTACGCGCGCTTCGTGGTCGAAGAGGCGATCTCCCGAGGCCGCGCCCTGCGCACCACGCCAGACCGGGTCCGGCCCCTGGCCACCCGCGATTACCCGACCCCCGCCCGCCGGCCGCTCAACTCCCGGCTCGACACCCGCCGCCTGCAGGCCGCCTTCGGCCTGACCCTGCCGCCGTGGCAGGAGGGCGTGCGCCAGACCCTCGACGGACTCCTGCATCCATGACACCACGCAAGGGCATCATCCTCGCCGGCGGCGCCGGCACGCGACTGCACCCGGCGACGCTCGCCATCTCCAAGCAGCTGCTGCCGGTCTACGACAAGCCCATGATCTACCACCCGCTGACCACGCTGATGCTGGCCGGCCTGCGGGAGGTGCTCGTGATCAGCACGCCCCAGTACACGCCCCGCTTCCAGCAGCTGCTCGGCGACGGGCGGCAGTGGGGCATGGAGATCCAGTACGCGGTGCAGCCCCGTCCCGAGGGCCTGGCCCAGGCCTTCATCATCGGACGCGAGTTCCTGGCCGGCAGCCCCAGCGCGCTGGTGCTGGGCGACAACATCTTCTACGGCCATGACCTCGTCGCCCTGATGCGCGAGGCCGATACCGCCCGCGACCGCGCCACGGTCTTCGCCTACCGCGTGCGCGATCCTGAGCGCTATGGCGTGGTCGACTTCGACGCCGCGGGCCGTGCCACCTCGATCGAGGAGAAGCCCGCCAAGCCACGCAGCCACTTTGCGGTGACGGGCTTGTATTTCTACGACGCGTCGGTGTGCGAGATCGCCGCCGGCCTCAAGCCCTCGCCGCGCGGCGAGCTCGAGATCACCGACGTCAACCGCCACTACCTGGCCGAGGGCCGGCTCGACGTCAAGACCATGGGCCGGGGCTTTGCCTGGCTGGACACCGGCACCCACGAGAGCCTGCTCGAGGCGGCGCAGTTCGTGCAGACCCTGGAGCAGCGCCAGGGCCTGAAGGTGGCCGCCCCCGAGGAGGTCGCGTGGCGCAACGGCTGGATCGATACCCGGCAGCTGGTCACCCTGGCCGAGCCCCTGGGCAAGAGCAGCTACGGCCAGTACCTGCAGGCGCTGGCCCGCGAGGGCAAGGCATGAAGGCGACGCCCACCGCGCTGCCCGAGGTGCTGCTGATCGAGCCGCAGGTGTTCGGCGACGCGCGCGGCTTCTTCCTCGAAAGCTGGAACCAGCGCCGCTTCGACGAGGCGGTCGGCCATCCCGTGAGCTTCGTCCAGGACAACCACTCGATGTCGCGCCGCGGCGTGCTGCGCGGCATGCACTACCAGCTGGTCCAGCCCCAGGGCAAGCTGGTGCGGGTGGTTCGGGGGCGGGTGTTCGACGTCGCCGTCGACATGCGCCGCAGCTCGCCGCGCTTCGGTCGGTGGGCGGGGGTCGAGCTCTCGGCGGACAATCAGCGGCAGCTGTGGATCCCGCCGGGCTTTGCCCATGGCTTCCTGGTGCTGTCCGACGAGGCGGAGTTCCTCTACAAGGCCACTGATTTCTACGCCCCGGCCCATGAGCGCTGCCTGGCCTGGAACGACCCGGCCGTCGGCATCGACTGGCCTCTCGCGGAGCTGTCGCAGGCCCCGCAGGTGTCGGCCAAGGACGCGGCCGGCCTGCCGCTGGCGGGCTGCGACGCCTTCGACTGAGCATCCCGGCACGCTGCGGCAGCTTCCTCAGCCGTTTCCGTCCGTAAGTTCTGCAGTACGAGCCCAGCCGTTCTGTAAGCGCTGAGCCATGCGCTTACATCCACGGTAGAGATTCCTACAGCGCGTGGGACCTGTCCTACTACAGTTCATCCATCGCCTGACTTGACCCCGCACCGGGGATGTGGCTCCGGCCCTCAAGCCAAGCAGGCGGTTTCCGTGGCTCCCCAGCAATCACGCAGGCAGCGCAGCAGCGCCCTGTGCTGGGCGAAGCCTTGCCGATGAAACGCGAACGTGGCGCTCTGGCGCCCGAGGACACATCCGACATGCAGAAACACGAAACCCTGATTGCTTCCACCGCCGCCCGACGTGCCCCCCGTGCACTGCGCACCCGTCGCGCCATCGCCGGCGCCGCGCTGGCCATGCTGTCCGCCCTTGGCGGGCTGTCGGCCGGTACCGCCCAGGCCGCCGAGATCACTCCCTACTTCCAGGGCTACAGCCCCGGCAGCATGGTCGACGCCATGCGCACCAGCGGCATGACCCATGCCACCCTGGCCTTTGCCGTCACCCGCGGCAGCTGCGCCTTCGACCCCTACATCATCGAGCGCATGCCCGACGCCCGGGCCTACATCGCCGCCGGCGGCAAGCTGATCATCTCCATGGGCGGCGCCGACGGCGTCTACGCCGAGGTCTCCTGCACGGACGACCAGATGTTCGCGTTGATGGACAAGCTGATCACCGACTCCGGCACGCGCCGCATCGACTGGGACGTCGAGGGCCACCAGCTCAAGGACACCAACGCCACCGACCGCCGCAACCGCGTCCTCAAGCGTCTGAAGGCCAAGTACCCCGACCTCCAGACCTCGTTCACGCTGCCCGCCTGGCTCAACGGCCTGCAGGCCGATGGCATGGCCATGATGCGCGCGACCATCGCCGCCGGCGTCCAGGTGGACCGCCTCAACGTGATGCTGATGACGTTCGGCGCGGAGAACCTGCGCACCATGGTGTCGCCCTCGACCATGTCGCAGGCCGTGATCAACGGCTACAACGCCACCGTCAAGCAGATGCAGGGCCTGTACCCGGGCAAGACCCTGGCGCAGATCCACGCGATGATGGGCATGACGCCCATGATCGGCGTCAACGACGACAACACCGTCTTCAGCCTGGCCGACGCCAAGATCGTCGCCGACTTCGCCAAGACCAACGGCACCGGCATGATCGGCTACTGGTCCTTCCAGCGTGACCGCGCCCAGGACCGCACCGGCATGGGCTCGATCAACGACTACAGCGGCGTGATCCAGACCCAGGCGCAGTTCCTGAAGATCTTCCAGACGGCCGAAGGCCCGGTGAACGTGCCGGCCCCTGCTCCCGCACCTGCCCCCGCACCGGCGCCTGCCCCCGCACCCGCACCGGCACCGGCACCGGCACCTGCCCCCGCACCGGCCCCCGCACCCGCACCCGCACCCGCACCCGCACCCGTGTG
>JACCDX010170123.1_pt1 | contig 15764 bp, 11 predicted proteins | sample 7449681 | NCBI WGS metagenome assembly JACCDX01 (sample SAMN15323450, study PRJNA562643) | freshwater metagenome | isolation source: river surface water | place: USA:Blue River Watershed | collected 2017-08-18 | reverse complement strand
GCCCCACCTAATTCAGCCTCATAGGGCTTATCTTGAGCTAGGTCACCACCGCAGTGATAACAAGCTTGATTGGTTTGATGGAAGGTCTCAGGCTGTGTATTCATCTCAGCCTGAGATTCTAGGCTTTCTTTTTACTTATAGGAAACTCTATCTAGAATTTTTTGCGCATAAATTTGATTTTTACCAATTGCAGCAATAGAAATATTTTCCTCTTTAAAACTACCCCATTTATTCAACGCTGGGTTATTAGTTTTGACAGATTTAACTGCTGGCCACTCATTATTACCGTCCGCAAAGTATTGTTGAGCTGAATCGCTGGCTAAATATTCCAAGAATTTGATCGCTGCCGCTTTGTTAGGCGCATTCTTTGCTACAGCACCACCGGCCACATTCATGTGCGCGCCTGAGCTTGCTTGATTAGGCCAAATTAAACCAATCTTAGATACCACTTGCTGATCAGCAGCCTTGTCGGATCTCATCAAGCGCGCCAAGTAATATGAATTTGTTAATGCAACACCACACTCACCAGAGGCAACTCCTTTGATTTGGTCTGTATCCCCGCCTTTGGGTGCACGCGCCATATTCGCCACCATTCCTTTAGCCCATGCTTCAGTAGCTGCTTCACCACTGCGTTCGTACATGGCACCAATCAAAGACAACATATATGGGTGAGACCCAGAACGTGTACATACCTTACCTTTATTCACTGAATCCGCTAACTTTTCATACGTATCCACATCACCAGGTTTAACTGTGGCTTTGTTATAAACAATGACGCGAGCCCGAGTAGAGAAGCCAAACCACTGAGAACCTTGACCAGTATCATTGGAGCGAAGGTTCTTAGGAATTCTGGTTTCTAATATTTTCGATTTAACAGGTTGAAACAAGCCTTCAATCTCGGCACGCCACAACCTCGCCGCATCGACCATCAAGATCACATCGGCGGAACTATTTTTACCTTCGCTGCGTAAACGCTCATACAAGGCATTGTCATCAGCTTCAATGCGATTAATTTTGATACCAGTTTGCTTGGTAAAGTTAGCGTAAAGAGCCTCATCTGTCTGATAGTGTCTGGCTGAATATAAATTCAAAACTCCAGAAGACTGAGATAATGCAGGCAATGATGTGGCAAGACCTATGGTAGCCATTGCCACTAACAAGGATTTTTTGCTTAAAAACATATGAATAACCGCCCCGTTTTACGTAACCAATTAAATACAATTGAGAATAATTCTCATATAGATTACCACAATTCTAGAAGACGCTTCTTGACCGCCATCAGTTTAGGTGCAATTAGTACGCTAGCTTTACCAGGTTGCGCCAGTTGGATGGGCAAAAAACCGGTAATTGGCCTGGCTTTAGGTGGTGGCGCAGCACGTGGTTTTGCCCATATAGGCGTAATTAAAGCCCTAGAATCCCAGGGAATTAAACCTGACTTGGTAGTTGGCACAAGCGCAGGTAGCGTGATCGCAGCCCTTTATGCAGCCGGTAATAAAGGCACGGATCTCAACAAAATTGCTTTATCTTTGGATGAGGCCTCAATCACTGATTGGGCACTGCCCTTCTCAGGAAAATTTGGCGGCATGATCAAAGGTGACGCTCTACAAACAACTATCAATCGTTTATTAAAAAATCAAACTATTGAGAATATGGCGATGCCCTTAGGCATTGTTGCTACTGATTTACAAACTGGCGCTGGCGTACTATTCCGCCGTGGCGACACTGGTCAAGCTGTACGAGCATCGTGCAGTGTGCCAGGAGTATTTCAACCGACCACCATCAATGGTCATGAATACGTTGATGGGGGCTTAGTCTCTCCAGTACCGGTTCGTTACGCCAAACAAATGGGCGCAGATTTTGTGATCGCAGTAAATATCTCCACTGAGCCTAGCAGTCAAGATAGCAGCGGCACATTGGGTATTTTGTTACAAACCACGTCAATCATGGGACAAAGCATTAATCAATTTGAATTAGAAAATGCACAAGTGGTGATTAAGCCACCACTTAGCAACATGAAAGGCACCGACTTCAAAGCACGCAATGCTGCGATCTTAGCTGGTGAAGAGGCTGCCATGAGGCAAATGGCAGAAATCAAAAGCAAGCTAGGCATGCGGTAATTGGGTAGTCACCAACCAAGAAAATTGAGGAAATAAAAAAAGAGCCATGCGGCTCTTTTTTGTTATCAGCTGGCTAACTGTGATTACAGTCTGCCTGATTTTTCAATACGCTCTTGATAATCAAGCAATAACTGTTGACGCTGTTGTTCAGTCATCGCATCAAAACCTTCCATGCGACGCGCACCGTTATAACGCTTTTCCCAATAAGCCTTGGTCATGTCATCCACACGAATAGACTTACCTCTAGATGGCGCATGAATGAACTTGTTGTCACCAACATAAATACCCACGTGTGAAAAAGCGTGACGCATGGTGTTAAAGAATACTAAGTCACCAGGACGTAATTCGTCTTTGCGGATCTCTAAGCCAACTTGGCTCATCTGCGCAGATTTACGTGGCAACAAGAAACCGAATGTGTCGTTAAATACATAGCGTACAAAACCGCTGCAATCCAAACCACTTTGTGGCGTGTTGCCACCCCAGCGATAACGCACACCAATTAATTGCATCGCATTGTTGATCAATGACTCTGTGCCGTCTACGACAGATGAAGTCACTGTGTTTGCTAGTTGGCTAGCAACTGATGTGATGCGATTAGGCGCTTCAGGCTCAATAGCAGACTGCGCCAAGACCAATGGGGCTTGGAGCGATCCAATCACTACGAACAATGCGAGAAGCTTTTGCTGTATTTTTGACATGAAGGCACATTATAACCTGAACATTTGCTTACAAGCTAGTCTCAGCTTATACAGCTACATGGTTGATTTGTTTGCCTTTTTTCAAAGTAATGATGCGGTGCGACATGGCGTCAACCACCTCCAAGTCATGGCTGATCAATAGATAGGCCATGTTGTACTTATGCTGCAAATCCGAAAGCAAGGTCAAAACCTGCTTCTGGATGGTGACATCCAATGCTGAGGTAGGTTCGTCCAAGACCAAAATTTGTGGTTTGAGAATTAATGCCCGAGCAATCGCAATCCGTTGACGCTGACCACCAGAAAACTCATGCGGGTAACGGTTATAAGCTGTGCGATCAAGCCCTACCTCTTTTAGCACTTCAATCACTCTAGCTTTTCGTCCATCTTGGGATAACGTTGGCTGATGCAAGGCCAATCCTTCACCAATAATTTGACCAACTGTCATGCGTGGTGACAACGATCCAAATGGGTCTTGAAAGATAACCTGGAATGAAGCTCTTAACTGACTGCGCTCCTTGGCAGACATTTTTGACCATGAATGTCCTAATACCTCAACATGACCACTGGTTCTGGCACCAGTCTGACCAAGGAGATCCAATAGAGCCATTGCCAATGTTGACTTACCAGAGCCAGACTCACCGATGATGCCCAAAGTCTCGCCCTGTTTTAAATCTAAGCTAATGTTTTTAACCACTGACTCGTATTCACGCTTAAACAAGTCTGAGAAATGTAAGCCTCTAATAAATTTCTTAATACCTGTGCTCAAAAATCCACTGCCCGCTTTTGGGTAATCGACACAAATATCCTGAGCTTTTAGTAAAACTGGTGCAATCGGCACCAATGGCAAAACATTTCTGACGGGTGCGCTGTGAACAAGACTCTCTGTGTAGGGATGCTCAGGTCTTTCAAAGACCTCTTCGGTAGAGCGACACTCTAACAACTTACCCTGATGCATCACAGCTACTCGCTCAGCAAAATAACGCACCATGTTCAGATCATGCGTGATAAGAATAACGGCCATACCGCCATCTGCTTTGGCATCCTCTTGCAACTCTTTCAGCAAATCGAGAATTTGCAGACGCAAGCTCGGATCTAATGCTGTTGTAGGCTCGTCAGCAATCAATAACCTTGGCTTGCAAGCCAAAGCCATGGCAATCATGGCGCGCTGCCTTTGCCCACCTGATAGTTGATGTGGGTAATAGGCAAAACGTTCTTCTGGATGGGGAATACCTGTTTTGGTTAACAAGGCAATGGCTCTAGCCTTGCATTCTTGCTGACTTAACAATGGTTCATGACACTGCACCGCCTCCATGATCTGATTACCCACTGTATAAAGAGGGTTCAAAGCTGTCATCGGCTCCTGGAAAATCATCGCCACATCTTTGCCACGAATGCCACGCAATTGACGCTCAGATAACTTCAGCAAATCATGAGACTTTATTTGCTCACGTCCAATTTTGATAGAAACACTACCAGCAACATCCCCGCCTTCCGGAAGCAACCCAATCAGGGATAAACCAGTCAGAGTTTTACCCGAACCAGATTCACCCACAATCGCAATACGCTCGCCCTCGGCCACCTGCAAGCTAAGGTCATTGACAACGACTTTACGGCCAAAGCGAATGGTTAGATTCTGAATATCGACCAGCATTTCTTGGTTCATACGCCACCCCCCTGCTTTGCACGACGGTTATCAAAAGCATCACGCAATGCATCACCCATGAAAGTAAGCAACATCAATGTGCCAGCTAAAACTAAAAAAGTTGATAAAGAAATCCACCAAGCATCTAAGTTAGCTTTACCTTGAGACAGCAACTCTCCTAGACTTGCTTTATCTGGTGGCACGCCTAAACCTAGAAAATCTAGACTGGTTAAAGCCAAGATCGCTCCACTCATCCTGAATGGCAAAAATGTAATTACTGGTGTCAAGCTATTAGGCAAGATATGACGCCACATGATTTGCTGACTTGATAGGCCTAACGCTTGTGCAGCTCGCACATATTCCAAAGAGCGGTTCTTTAAAAACTCAGCACGCACATAGTCAGATAACCCCATCCAACCAAATAGCGATAACAAAATAATCAATAAGCCAACGCTGGGAGAAAAGATGGAGGCGAAAATAATTAATAAATAGAGCTCCGGCATAGAACTCCAAATTTCAATGGCGCGCTGCGACACTAAATCCAAGCGCCCACCAAAATATCCCATCAAAGCACCCGTCACAACACCAATCAACACACCAATAACAGTGAGGCATAAGCCAAACAAGACCGATAACCTAAAACCATATATGAGGCGAGCCAATACATCGCGACCACGATCATCAGTGCCCAATAAGTTATCCCGAGATGGTGACGCAGGATTGGGTTCTTTGGCAAAGTAATTGAGAGTGTCGTAACGATAAGTAATGAGTGGGTATATGGCCCAATTACCCTTCTTGCTGAAAGTTTTTTTAATGTCTGGATCTAGATAATCAGTAGGCGTAGGAAAGTCACCGCCAAAAGTTTTCTCTGGATAGTCTTTAATAATTGGCACATAAAAGCTTCCCTCATACCGAACTAATAAAGGTCGATCATTGGCGATGATTTCTGCAAACAAACTTAATACAAACAGAACTACAAAGATCCACAAACTCCAATAACCCAAGCGATTCGCTTTAAAACGGGCCCATTGATCACTGTCACGCAATCGGCGCACGAAGGTCATACTCATCCACGACCTCCTTGGCTATCAAATTGAATACGCGGATCCACCAACACATAAGCAATATCTGAAATCAGTTTGGTCACCAAACCAATCAGAGTAAAAAGATACAAGGTTCCTAAAACTACTGGGTAATCACGTTTAACCACTGCTTCATAGGAGAGTAAACCTAAGCCATCCAAGGAGAATAAGGTTTCTATCAGGAGTGACCCAGTAAAAAATGCGCCAATAAATGCCGAAGGAAATCCTGTTACCAATGGAATCATTGCATTACGAAACACATGCTTCCATAAAACTTTATCTTCACTTAAACCTTTAGCTCTCGCAGTGATCACATATTGTTTGCGAATTTCTTCTAAGAAAGAATTCTTGGTCAAAATAGTGATGACGGCAAAACTACCCAATACTGAAGCAGTAATAGGCAAGACTAAGTGCCATAGGTAATCCATGACTTTACCCATCACACTTAACTGAGCCCAGTTATCAGAAGTTAAACCTCTGAGAGGGAATAATTGCAGAAAACTGCCGCCCCCAAATAGAACTAATAAGAGCACACCCAAAACAAAACCAGGAATGGCGTAACCAATCAAGATCAGCACACTGGTCGCTGTATCAAATCGTGTGCCAGCTCGCACTGCCTTCTTAATGCCCAGAGGTATCGATATCAGGTAGGTAATCAAAAAGGTCCACAGCCCCAGGCTAATTGAGACTGGCATTTTCGATAAAACCAACTCCCAAACACTTTTGTGCTGATAGTAACTTTGGCCCAGATCAAACATCGCAAAACGTTTGAGCATATGAAAATATCTTTCGTGTACGGGCTTATCAAAGCCATACAAGGCTTTAATTTCTTTTAAACGCTCTTCATCAACACCCTGTCGTCCACGGTAAGTGTCACCACCGCCAGATGACTCACCCGCCCCCACACTCGCCTCACCTCGCCCCTTGAGCTCCAACATCATTTGCTCTACAGGGCCACCTGGCACAAATTGAATCACAGCAAATGTCAAAGTAATGACACCCAACAAAGTAGGAATCATTAATAAGATACGCTTAAAGATATAGCGGAATAAAGCACCGTTCACTGAGAGACTCCTGCTTTATTAGTTGATACTGGAACACGCCACCAAGTAGAAAGTATCCATGACTCTGCAGCAAAGTAATTCGGGGGCTGCGGAAAAGCTAAATCTGATTTATAGGCCACACGATGGGTTGGACTATACCAGTGGGGTACCACGTAATAACTGTGGGTCAACACTCGATCTAAAGCTCTTGTGGCTGTAATTAAATCTTTTCTAGTTTGGGCTTTGACGATTTCACCAATCAAAGCATCCACCACTGGTGATTGCACGCCAATGATGTTGTCAGCACCCTTTGTAGATGCAGATTCGCTACCATACCGGTCCCACAACTCATTACCAGGGCTTTGCGAATCAGGAAACTTCATGCTTGTCATAAAGAAATCAAATTCTTCTAAACGTTTTTGGTACAACGCGTAATCAGTGGTTCTGATATCTACTTTGATGCCCAACTTTTCCAAGTTGCGCGCATAAGCAAGCACCAAGCGAGACATCGCACCGCCATCATCCATGAACTCAAACTCAAAAGCCTGGCCCTTGGCATTTCTGAGGGCACCATCTTTATAAACCCAGCCCGCTTGCGCCAGCAACTCTCTTGCTTGCCTTAAATTTTGACGCAAGCTAGATGGCGCCTCGGTTGTTACAGGCAGAGTCATAGGACCCAAAGCTTTTGTCGGAAAGTGCTTGGGATAAGCTCTTTGCAAAGGCTCTAATATTTTTCTTTCAGCAGCACTTGGCACGCTCGCTGGTTGATAAGATGCCCCTAAATCACTATTTGAAAAGTAACTATCAATGCGATGGTATTGCCCATAGAACAAGAGTCGATTCATCCACTCAAAATCAAGCGCAAGTGTTAAAGCCTCACGCACACGCTGATCTTGAAAGATAGGTTTGCGAATGTTCATCACAAAACCCTGCATACCAGCACCGTTACGATGCGAGAAATGCTGCTTCTTTAATGTGCCATCTCTAAATTTAGGGCCAACATAACTCTTGGCCCAATTTTTGGCCCGATACTCCACCAACGTATCAAACTCACCTGCTTTGAGTGCTTCCAATCTAGCTGTATCGTCTTTATATAAACGATAGGACACTCGATCAAAGTTAAAGAATCCCACTCGAACGTTTAAATCAGCCCCCCAATATTGAGGATCTTTTTTAAAGATAATGCTTTTACCAATGTCATACGACTCAATTAAGTAGGGACCACTGCCAATGGGCTTCTCAAACGTCAATTGATTAAATGGCTTACCTGAACCTGTGGCATCTTTACCCCACTTCTCAGAGAAAATGGGCATCGATCCAACAAGCAATGGCAACTCTGTATTTCTGCGATGAAAGTCAAAACGAATCACTCGCTCAGAAACCACAACCGCCTGCTTTACATCTGCGTAGACAGTCTTAAATTGTGGACTGGCCAATTTACTCATTAAAGTATCAAAAGAATATTTGACATCCTTGGCTAAAACAGGAGACTGATCATTGAATCGAGCGTTGGCTCTCAAACGAAAAGTGACACTCAACTGATCCTTGGCCAAGGTAACATCCTCAGCCAATAAGCCATAAGATGATGCGATTTCATCTGCACTACCAATCAACAAGCTCTCAAACATCAGTTGAGCAATGCCAGGAGCAGTAACACCCTTTAATGAAAATGGGTTGAACTTATCAAAACTGGTTCTGCGATCTGGGTTAGGCAAATTGAGAGTGCCACCTTTAGGAGCATTTGGGTTGACATAAGAGAAGTGTTTAAACCCTGGGGGATATTGCAAATCACCATATTGGGCAAATCCATGAGCAGCCAAGACACTGCCAGACAGACATGTTCCAGCCATTATGAATAGGCTTAAAATGGCAGGAAGAAGTAAGGGTCTAATCATCAGCATGTGTAACAATTGTAATTAGACATTAACAAATGCATCAAAAAGATAAAAGGAAGCAAAAATGGGTTTCTTAGCCGGCAAAAAAATCGTCCTTACAGGCCTACTTTCTAACCGTTCTATTGCTTATGGTATCGCCAAAGCCTGCCACCGTGAAGGTGCTGAATTAGCCTTTACTTATGTAGGGGAACGTTTTAAAGACCGTATTACTGAATTTGCTGCTGAATTCGACAGCAAACTCATTTTTGACTGTGATGTGGGTAGCGATGAACAGATCGACAAGCTATTTGCCGACTTATCTGCAACTTGGCCTAAGTTTGATGGCTTGATCCACTCAATCGGCTTTGCCCCTCGTGAAGCGATTGCTGGTGACTTCTTGGATGGTTTATCACGTGAATCATTCAAAATTGCTCACGACATCTCTGCATACAGCTTCCCTGCGATGGCAAAAGCAGCGTTGCCAATGCTTAACGATAAGTCAGCATTACTGACATTGACTTATTTGGGCTCACAAATGGTTGTTCCCAACTACAACACGATGGGCTTAGCTAAAGCATCTCTAGAGGCGAGCGTTCGTTACTTGGCTAACTCAGTTGGCCCTAAAGGCGTGCGTTGTAACGGTATTTCTGCAGGTCCAATTAAGACCCTAGCAGCATCAGGCATTAAAGGCTTTGGCAAGATTTTAGATTTCGTTGAAGCCAATGCACCATTGCGCCGCAATGTAACCATTGAAGACGTAGGTAATGCAGCTGCATTCTTGATGTCTGATTTAGCTAGCGGCATCACCGGTGAAATCACCTACGTTGACGGTGGCTTTAGCCACGTTGTTGGCGGCATGGCGGAGGCTGAATAAGCTAAGCTCGTCAAATCATGGGGGCGTATATAATTGCGCTCTTCACGGAGAGATGGATGAGTGGTTTAAGTCACACGCCTGGAAAGCGTGCGTAGGTTCATAGCCTACCGCGGGTTCGAATCCCGCTTTCTCCGCCAGACTTAATAAAAAAGCCCTAAGGTAACTTAGGGCTTTTTTACAACATAAGTGCCAAGGATCAGATCAATCGTCAGATGGATGCCTTGCAGAGTAATTCGACACCATCTCATACAGCACAGGCAAAACAATCAAGGTCAATAACGTAGCTGTCACCAATCCACCAATCACCACAATCGCTAAAGGCTTTTGAGTTTCAGAGCCAATACCAGTTGAAAGTGCCATTGGTAACAATCCCAACATGGCCAACAAAGCAGTCATCAACACGGTTCTCAAGCGCTCCACTGAACCCTTAATAACCGCATCCCTCAAACTCAAACCCTCTTCCCTTTGCAACTGATTAAAGTAAGTTACCAAAATAACGCCATTTAGAACAGCCTGTCCAAACAAAGCAATAAAACCAATAGCCGCAGAGACAGATAATGCAGTCCCAGTTACAAATAACAAAAATATGCCCCCAATCATTGCAAACGGGACATTTGAAATAATCAAAAAAGCACTCTGAAGTGAGTTAAATGCATTAAATAATAGGAAGAAAATAACTAAGATAGATATTGGCACAACAATAGCCAATCTTGCCATGGCACGCTCTTGGTTCTCAAACTCACCAGACCACTGAATGCTGACATCACTCGATCTAATATTTTTTGCCACTCGATCTTTCATATCAGCCACAACACTACCCATATCTCTACCCTGAATAAAGATACCGATTGACGTTACACGCTGACCATTTTCACGACTGATATTCATTGCACCGGAAATTGTTTTGAAGTTCATGACCTCAGACAAAGGTATTTGTGCACCATTGGGTGTTGAAACCAATGTGGCAGGTAAGTTACCCAAAAATCGTTCAGACTCTTTCAACCTAACCACGACAGAAAAGTGACGCTCACCTTCCCACAACTCCGTTGCAGCCTTACCACCTAACGAAGTTTCAATAACATCTTGTAAGTCGCCCACATTAAGCCCATAGCGTGCCGCTTGAGCCCTATCTATCTCCAAAATAAATTGTGGCAACTCTCCATCACGATCCACAAAAGCTCGGCTAACACCTTCAACCTCAGTTACTTGCTTAACAATTTGCCTAGCGATATCTTTATTTTTAGCCAAGTCATCACCAAGGACTTTAATCACAATTTGGCCATCAATTTGTGAAATACTTTCTAGAATATTGTCTCGAACTGGTTGAGAAAAATTAAATTTCGTACCCGGTACAGCCTTCAAGTTACGATCAATCTCAGCAACAATGTCTGGCTTTTTGTGCCACATTCTCCACTGATTTTCCGGCTTCAAATCAACCAATAATTCCAACTGGTTAATTAATTTAGGGTCTGTGCCATCATCAGGTCTACCAACTTTAGAAATTACTGTTGCAACTTCAGGGGTCTGAGCAATAATACTTCTGACCATTTTTGCTCGCTCTTTCGCCTCAGATATTGAAACAGAGGCAGGTAACTCAACGTTAACCCACATTGTTCCTTCGTCTAACTCTGGCAAAAACTCACTACCTAAAAATTTACCAACAACCACGGTCATCAACATCAAACCCAAGGCGATTTTGATCACTTGCTTCTTATTATCTAAAGCTTGGCGCAAGATCCGATCATACTTTTCCTTGCACCAATGAATCAAACTAGTGTCCTCATGTGAGATGTCTTTTTTCAAGAAAAGATGGCACAGCATTGGAATCACAGTCAGAGATACTATTAATGAACCGATTAACGCCGAAGTCACCGTATAAGCCATTGGTGCAAATATTTTTCCCTCATGACGCTCTAGAGTGAAAATGGGAATGTGCGCAGCAATAATGATGATGATTGAAAATAGTGTGGGTCGCCCCACTTCAGATGCAGCTTTGAATATTGCTCTCTTGCGCTCATGAGCATCATTAATCTGACGATCACTCAGCTCACCCAAGCGTCTAAAGATGTTTTCAACAATAATGACTGCGCCATCTACGATGATGCCGAAATCCATTGCCCCCAAAGATAAAAGATTAGCTGGAATACCAACAATGGTTAAACCGATAAAAGTGGATAAGAGCGCCAATGGGATGGTAATCGCCACAATTGCTGCAGCGCGAACATTTGCCAAGAAAATATAAAGAACGCCAACCACCAGAAGTGCGCCCTCAATTAAATTAATAAAAACAGTCTTAAGTGTTTTATTAATTAACCAAGAACGATCATAGTAGGGTTCAATTTTCACGCCTCTTGGCAAAATTTCTTCGTTGAGTTTTTCAACCTTATCCTTGATGCCCGCCAGAACTCTACTGGGGTTCTCGCCCTTACGCATTAATACCGTGCCAACTACGATGTCATCATTCTCATCTTGAGCCATGGAACCCTGTGGAGGCGCATAAGAAACCACCACATCAGCAATATCTCTTACCAAAATAGGCACACCCCTATTTTCAGCAACTACTACTGCACTAATATCAGCAGAGGAACGAAACATACCAATGGATCGCAATAAGAACTGCTGGCTACCAGACTCTACCCGACCACCACCAGCATTAGAATTCCCACGAGAAATCGCGTTAAATAGTTGTGCCAAGGTAATTTTGTAGTCACGCATCTTGGCAAAATTCGGATTAACCACATATTGTTTAGCTTGCCCACCAATGGTTACCAAATCAGCTATCCCTGGAACTTGGCGCAAATGCTTCTCAACCACCCAGTCTTGATAAGTTCTTAACTCTTGAGTGGTATGACCTAAACCCGTTAATCTAAATCTATAAATTTCACCAATGGGCGTGGATAGTGGCGCTATGTCTGGCTTTACGCCCTCTGGCAAATCAACCTTTCTAAGTCGCTCAATTACTTGCTGCCTTGCAATGAGGTCAGTTGATTTGTCGTTGAATGTCACCATCAAAAATGACAACCCAAATTGAGTATGTGAAAAAACTCGAATTGAATTAGGAATGCCTGCTAAAGCAATCTCAATGGGAATAGTGACTTGCTTTTCAACTTCTTCTGCAGCCCTACCAGGATATAGAGTGATAACGTTCACCTGAATATCTGTGACATCAGGAAATGCTTCAACTGGCAAATTTTTGAATGAAATAACACCCGCAATGAGCAGTGTTAGGAGCCCTAAACCAATGAATAACTTTTGATTTAAGGCGAAATTGATAATCCGATCTAACATGCGATCACCTAGATTAATTTCTGTTGATCAATTGGTTGAAATAAGTTTGAATTGCCTCTATCCAACCTGTCTTGCCAACTTCACCCTTAACGTGCTCTCGTAAAATCTCATTGAGGTATAAAGACCCCTCGACTACTACTCTATCTTCAGCGCTTAACCCATCAGTGATCTCAGTTTTATCGGCAAACTGAGATCCAACCTTCACCTCTTTACGCACAAATTGATTCAACTCCGTTTCAAGAAACACATAGTGCTTATCACCAATCAAAATGACTGCCTTAGATGGCACAACAATGCCCTCCACTCGAGCTAAAGGAATCTCAGCCTGAATAAACATTTCGGCTTTTAGTCTCATACTGTCATTAGGCACTGATACTCTTACTTTGACAGTTCTGGTGACTGGATCAATGAAGTCCGCAATATGAATAATTTTTCCCTTTAACTTTTCTGCAGGCATTGCATTGTTAAATAAAGTTACTTCTGCACCCTCTGCAAATCTACCAATATCCACTTCCGACGCCTCCAAAACAGCCCATAGATTTTTAGGGTCGGTAACTGTGAAGATGGGGCCGTTAGACAAATCAGAGGAGATGTCACGACCTGGATAAACGTTTCTTTCAACCACCACACCAGATATAGTGGTTTTTAATGGAAATTTTTGGTCCACAGTTTTATATCCTGCACCCAAAGATTTAATTCTGGAGCTGGCCCGATCAAACTCAGCAATTGCCTGTGCAGCATCCGCAGAAATTTGTTCAAATTCTTTCTTAGCCAAGATTCCGTGATCAAACAACTCTTTAGAGCGCGTTAAATTAGCTTTTGCTAAGACAGCCAAAGCCTCAGACTTTTTAGCATCTGATTGCGCTTGCCCAAACTCAGGTGATTGAATGATGGCCAAAGTTTGTCCGCCTTCAATTTTTTGCCCCAACTGCACATCCACAGTATGAATTCTTCCCGCGAAGGGACTGTAGACTTTGGCAGTCTTATCCTCATCCCAGACAAGGCGCCCAGGAAGGGTCAAAGTATGACTAGCACCCAACTCCAATGACACCGACTTAATACCGTTAAGAGGTTTCTTTACACCAGGGAATGAAACTGCATCACCTTGAATAACTGGCTCAACACTAATGTGACTGGGCTTATAAACACAACGCGCAAAATTAACAACTACCATTGCCACAATTAAAAGGTAAATGATTCTTAAAATTTTTCGGTGATGTGCCTGCCAAAAACCTTTAGGAACTGAAGGTAAATTCTCTTGAACCTGATGAATAACTATAGCTTCTATAGACCTAAATTTTTCTACATAAGCCTTAGACTGAATTTGATTTTTCTGTGCCTTAAACAACTTAACAAGTGTTGCTTTCACAGCACCCAACAACCAAACAAATAAGGCAAATAAGTCTTTTAGAAATTGTCCTAATGTTTTCATTTTTATTCTTCTATCTGTATTGCCAACTTAAATGCACTCAAGCTTTTTGCAAAATCAGCTCTCACTTGAGCCGCCTCCGTTCTAGCTTGCCTTAAAGATCTCCGAGCATCGACCAATTCTAAAACGCCAATGGCGCCCTTTTTATATGCAAATTCGGCAGCATCTGCAATTTGCTCCGCCCCCGGCAAAATATCTAATAAAACCTTATTGAGCCTATCTTGATAAGCGCGTAACTCAGCCTCTTGCTGCTCTAGCGCCACCATCGCATCACGTTCAGCTCTATATTGAGTATCTCTGGCTTTGTAGTATTCAGCTTCAGCTCTCAATGCCTCACCCTGATATTGATGGCGCACAAATAATGGAATTGTTAAATTAACCATGTATGTATTAATCGTGCCATTTTGTGCTGAGCCTGTCACAGGAAAATGGTTGTACTGCAAACCAACTGTCACATCTGGCACCTTTAAAGATCTAGCCAAATGACGCGAACTCTCGGCCGAAATAGTTCTATTCTTAAGAGATTGCAAATCATCGCGACTTAAAATCTTATCCCATGGAATAGTGGGCACATCTAGAGAATGATTGGGCCAATCTGCCGCTAAAGTACTTTGATTAATTGTTTTATTAAATGCGAGCGCTTTAGCAATGGATGCCTTAGCTTTATATAACTCAGCTCTAGCATTCTTGTACTCATTCTCAGCTCTAGAAATATCTAAAGTGATTTTGTTTAAGTCCATTCTAGAAATATCGCCAGCCTTATATCTAATCGAGGCAGTTTCTAAAACCTTCTTGTTCATCTCAACAATATCTGATAAGTCACGTTCTTTTTGTTGAGCGCTAAGCCCATCAAAAAATAATTGCTCAACATTGACTAAAACTGCTCTTTCGGCATATTTCAAGAAATACTGGGATGCCAACTCTGCAGCTGTGGCAGCATTCGCTCTATGTCTAGCTTTACCACCTAACTCAATGAGCTGATCAATTCTGACCGAACCATCAATCTTCTTAGTTCCCTGAGGACTTTGACTAGGATGCGGATTAATTGAGTCAGCCCCCAAGGTCAAATTTGGGTTTGGTCGTTGCTCAGCAATCACTCGATCAGCAACTGTTAACTGGTGCTCCAATCGATAAGCAGCCAAATCAGGACTACACTGCATCGCTCTTTCTAATACATGTCTTAAATCCAAATTTGCCGGCGCTTGGGTTGTGCACGAAATTTTATCTACGCTCTCAGCCTTATCTAATTTGACAGCTCTGGCATTAATTGATGATAAGAAACATGCGAACCACAACACAGTGACAACATATGTTTTTGGTTGCAACTTAATTTTGATCATGTTTAATTAGCTCTATTACTTAGACATTTCATCAATATCTTTATAAGATTTAAAAGGAATTCCCCTAAATCCATCATGGTCTTTATTGTTACATGAAAACCCTATGAAAAAAGGGTCCTAAGACCCTTTTTATCAACGCTCAAGAATGTGGGATGGCTAGTTTTTCCGGCTTAAAAAGGCCTGCACTTCACCAACAATACCTCTGCGGAAAGCCAATACACAAACCACAAAGATAATACCCAGCACGATCGTGCTGAATGAGCCAATGCCTGCTAGATAGTTCTGTAAGCCCACCACAACAGTAGCGCCAACGATTGGCCCAAAAATGGTGCCAATACCACCTAGAATTGTCATCAAAACAACTTCACCCGACATAT
>JACCDX010511959.1_pt1 | contig 15770 bp, 15 predicted proteins | sample 7449681 | NCBI WGS metagenome assembly JACCDX01 (sample SAMN15323450, study PRJNA562643) | freshwater metagenome | isolation source: river surface water | place: USA:Blue River Watershed | collected 2017-08-18 | reverse complement strand
CCCGAGGTGGTCCGCAACATCAACTCCTTCACCCTGGGCGCGCAGTCGGTCAACCCCAAGATCAAGACCAAGGTCGTGTGGGTGGGTGACTGGTTCAATCCGCCAAAGGAGACCGAGGCCGCCACCGCCCTGATCAACGGCGGCGCCGACGTGCTGATGCAGAACACCGACTCGTCGGCCGTGCTGCAGACCGCCGAGAAGATGGGCAAGCGCGCCTTCGGCTGGGACTCCGACATGACCGCCTACGGCCCCAAGGCCCACCTGGGTTCGGCCATCATCAACTGGGCCCCGTACTACATCAAGGCCGTGCGTGACGTCCTCGAGAACAAGTGGGCCACCGGCGACAAGACCTGGTGGGGCCACAAGGAAGGCGCCATCGACATGGTGTCCGTCGCCGCTGATGTGCCGGACGACATCAAGAAGCGCGTCGACGAGATCAAGGCCGGCCTGAAGGACGGCAGCTTCGCCATCTGGAAGGGCCCGATCGCCGACAACACCGGCAAGGTGGTGCTGCAGAAGGACCAGGTCGCCGACGACAAGTTCCTCGAGGGCATCATGTTCTACGTCAAGGGCGTCGAGGGCAAGGTGCCCAGCGACAAGAAGTAATCCTTCTTCCCGCGATGCAGGGGCCGCCTTCGGGCGGCCTTTTTCATGGGCATCTTGCGACTCCAGGAGGTCGGTCAGCCCCTGGCGGACGAGGGCATGGCCGGTCAGGACGACGAGGCGCCTGCCCCTTCCCGCTGGCGCGCGAGCAGGTCCAGCGCCACGTCTACGATCATGTCTTCCTGGCCGCCGACCATCCGCCGCTTGCCCAGTTCGACCAGGATGTCGACCGTCTTGAGGTCGTACTTCCTGGCGGCGGCCTCGGCATGCCGCAGGAAGCTCGAGTACACGCCTGCATAGCCCAGGGCCAGGGTCTCGCGGTCCACGCGCACCGGCCTGTCCTGCAGCGGGCGCACGATGTCGTCCGCCGCGTCCATCAGCTGCATGAGGTCGCAGCCGTGGTTCCAGCCGAGACGGGACGCCGCTGCGATGAAAACCTCCAGCGGCGCATTGCCGGCCCCCGCCCCCATGCCGGCCAGGCTGGCGTCCACGCGGTCGCAGCCCTCCTCGACGGCGACGATGCTGTTCGCCACCCCGAGGCTCAGGTTGTGGTGCGCGTGGATGCCGGTCAGCGTCTCCGGCTTGAGGACATCCTTGAATGCCCGGAAGCGGTCCCGGACGTCGCTCATGGACAGCGCCCCACCAGAGTCAACCACGTAGCAGCAGGTGGCGCCGTAGCTTTCCATCAGCCGCGCCTGTTCGGCCAGCCCCCGGGGCGTGTTCATGTGGCTCATCATCAAGAAGCCGACCGCCTCCATCCCGAGCTCGCGTGCGTACTCGATGTGCTGCTTCGAGATGTCGGCCTCCGTGCAGTGCGTGGCCACGCGAACGATCCGGGCGCCCGCCTGGTAGGCGGCTTTCAGGTCGTGCACGGTACCAATGCCAGGGAGCAGCAGCGTCGCGATTTTTGCGTGCTTCACTTCATCCGCAACCGCCTCGATCCACTCAAGGTCAGTGTGCGCGCCGAAGCCGTAGTTGAAGCTGCCGCCCTGCAGCCCGTCGCCGTGCGCCACCTCGATCGAGTCCACTTTCGCGTCGTCGAGCGCCCGCGCAATCTGCCGGGCCTGAGCCACGGTGTACTGGTGGCGGATCGCGTGGCTGCCATCGCGCAGCGTCACATCCGAGATATAGACTTTCTTTCCGTTCATCGTGAGCTCCTCAGGCGGCCGCTGCGCTGCGCAGCAGGCGTGCAGCCATGCGTTCTGCGGTCTGCAGCGCGGCACTGGTCATGATGTCCAGGTTGCCGGCGTAGGCCGGCAGGTAGTGGGCTGCGCCTTCGACCTCCAGGAAGATCGAGGTCTTGATGCCCGACAGGCGATCACCGACACCGGGGATCCTGAGATCCGTGACCCGATCGAACTGCACTTTCTGCTTGAGGCGATACCCAGGGACATAACCCTGTACCGCTGCCGCCATCTCTTCGACGGACCGGGCGATTGCCTCCTCGCTGCCTGTCTCGCTCAAGGTGTAAACGGTGTCGCGCATGATCAGCGGCGGCTCCGCCGGGTTGAGGACGATGATGGCCTTGCCCTTGCGCGCACCGCCGATGGCCTCGATGGCCCGTGAGGTGGTCTCCGTGAATTCGTCGATGTTGGCGCGCGTGCCTGGGCCAGCGCTCTTGCTGGAAATGCTGGCGACGATCTCGCCGTAGGTCACCGGGGCGACGCGGTTGACGGCAGTCACCATCGGGATGGTGGCCTGGCCGCCGCAGGTCACCATGTTGACGTTGAGTGCGTCCAGGTGCTCGTCGCCGTTGACGACCGGGATGCAGTAGGGCCCGATGGCTGCGGGCGTCAGATCCACCATCCGGATGCCGGGTTTGGCGCGGCGCAGCATCGCGTCGTTCTTCACGTGGGCGGCGGCGCTCGTGGCGTCGAAGACGATGTCGATGTCGCCAAACGCCGGCAGTGCCATCAGCCCCTCGACCCCGGCAGCGGTGGTGGCCACGCCCATCCGGCTCGCCCGTTGCAGCCCGTCGGACATCGGATCGATGCCAACCATGGCGGTCACCTCGAGGTTCGCGCCGTGCCGCAGGATCTTGATCATCAGGTCGGTGCCGATGTTGCCGCTGCCGACAATCGCGGCCTTGATTTTTCTCATGCTTGTTCCCTCATCCCATGCGGCAAGTCACCTTGCCAAGCGCGCCAATATGTGCCGTGACCAAATCGCCGGCGGCGACGGGCACCATCGGGCCCAGTGCACCTGAGAGGATGATCTGGCCAGCGTGCAGGCTGCTCCCGCGTGCAGCCATCGTTCGGGCCAGCCAGAAGGCTGCCCGAAGCGGATGGCCGAGGCAGGCCGCGCCCGTCCCGATGGAGACCGTTTCTCCGTTCTTGTCCATCTGCATGCCGACATCACCCAGCCCCAGCTGGCCGATTGCCACGGGTTGATCGCCAAGCACGAAGAGGCCGCTGGACGCGTTGTCTGCGACGGTGTCGACCAGCGTGATCTTCCAGTCGGTGATGACGCTGTCGACCACCTCGATCGCGGGCAGGGCATAGGCCACACACGCCAGGAACTCGGCATAGCTTGGCAGACCCGGGGGCAGGTCGCGTGCCATCACGAAGGCAACCTCGGCCTCCACCTTGGGCTGGATCAGCCGGTCCATCGGGATGGTCTGCCCGTTCAGGAACTCCATGTCGTCAAAGAGAATCCCGAAGTCGGGTTGGTCGACACCCAGCTGCTGCTGCACGGCGCGCGACGTCAGCCCGATCTTCATGCCTACGATCCGGGCGCCCTGCTCACAGCGGGCGCGGGTGTTGATCTCCGCCACCGCGTAGGCGGCGTCGATTCCGGCGATGCCGTGGCTATCTGAAATGCGGCCGATCGTCCGGCGTTCCTGGCGAGCCTGGCGCAGGGCGGCGGCTGCCTGAATGTGCGTGGTGTCCACGGTCATGGGTCTCCTTCGTTGTTGTGGGCTGCGGCAGATTCAGCCGGCGATGCGCTCGCGCGCCAGCCACCGCAGGGCGTTGTCCTGGCGCAGCAGGCGGGTCGTGGCCTCATCGAGCGCCAGGTCATCGATCCGCTGCGCGGGCTGCCGGTCGAGGATGGCAAACGGGTAGTCGGTGCCAGCCATCACCTGGCGCTCGCCATAGGTGGCCAGCAGGTAGTGGATGGCCTGGCTGTCATAGACCAGGTCGTCGACAAACAGCCGTCGCGCCATCTCGCGTGGCGACTGGTCCATCAGCTTGCGCACCGCCGGCATCTGGATCCAGGCATGCTGCAGCCGCGGGATCATCATCGGCAGCGCGCCGCCGCCGTGGCTGAAGGCGATCCGCAGCCCGGCGTGTCGGGACAGGAGCCCGGAGGTCAGGAGCGAGGCGGCCGACAGGCCCACCTCCCCGGGGAACGCGACCACCTGCTCGAGCCCGGCGCCCACCAGGCGGTCCATCCCTGCGGGCCGCAGCGCGTGGACGAAGATCGCGGCCCCCAGTGCCTCGGCCGCCACGAAGAAGGGCACGAAGTCGGGGTGTCCCAGTGGTTTGCCGTTGACGTTGGTGCCCAGTTCGACGCCAGCCAAGCCCAGGTCAACGACCGCTCGCTCGAGCTCACGGATCGCCAGGTCGACATCCTGAAGGGGCACCGCCCCCAGGCAGGTCAGTTGCCCGGGGTGGCGGCCCTGCAGCGCCGCAAGCTCCTCGTTCATGAAACGCGTGAGCACCACGGCGTCATCTGCAGCCAGCCAGTAGGAGAGCAGCTCCGGCATCGGGCTGACGACCTGATGCGTCACCCCCATGTCCGCCATCTCCTGGGCGCGTTTGCCGGCATCCCATGACGTGTCGGGCACGGTGCGATAGACCTTGCCCTCGATCATCACGTGGCGCTCGCACGAATGGCTTCCCGGCTCGATCGAGGGCCAGGCGACGCCCCTGCGGGTTCCGACGTAGGCCGGAAACCGCTCCGGGATCCAGTGGGTGTGGATGTCGATCAGTCCGCAGGAACAGGTCATGGGTCGAGGGGCCTCGGTTCAGTGGCAATCCAGATGACGCCATCCCGCACCTGGGCGGCGTAGCTTCGGATCGCCTTGGTGCACGGGGCGGCCACCGGCTTTCCCGTGCGGATGTCGAATGAACCCAGGTGAAGCCCGCACTCGACCAGATGCCCTTCCAAGGTGCCTTCGTCGCACAGCGAGGAGGATCCGTGGCTGCATTTGTCGTCGGTTGCAAAGACCTCCTCGCCCTGGATCCGGTAGATGGCGATCCGTGTGCCATCGGGCAACTGGGCGCTTCCGATGCCACCTTCCTCGATCGCGTCGAGCGCGCAGGCCTCCAGGCTGGCGGCCGCCTGGGAGGGCGCAGGGGCTGCCGCTGGTGACGCTTGCGCGGTCGGGACCGGCGTCTCGCCGCAGTCACCCTGCCGCTGCTGGTGCGAAGGCGCCTGCCGTTGAAGAGACGATCCGAAGGCCTCGGGGGTGACGCTCTCGCCGGCGTTGAGTATCCGGCGCAGCTGGTTGAAGTCCTGGGGGGCGTTGATCGCCGCCACGCCCACCAGCCTGCCGCCAGACCACTGACCGACCAGGAGCCCGGTCGCTGGATCGCCGCGGTAGACCTCCGTGTCCCCCTGCGGCAGGCCCGCGCATTGAAGCCTGAGCGTGCCCTGGTCGGACCAGAACCACGGGACTTCGGCGGCGACGGGTGCCCCGCCGTTGCCGCACAACTGCTGCGCGAGTGCCCGGGCCTGCCCCTGCGCGTTTGACCAGGTCTCGATGCGCTCGAACCGGCCGCTGACGGGGTTGCGCTGGCGGGTGACATCACCGATCGCATAGACGTCTGGCTGTGTGGTCCTGAAGCGCCCGTCGACGAAGACGCCATCGTCTGTGGCGATGCCGGCGTCGCGCGCAAGATCGTCGTTGGCGACGACGCCGATGCCGATCACGACGAGATCAGCCTCGATGCGACGCTCGCCTGTGAGCTCGACCCAGCCCGGATGCATGGCCTTCACAACGGCGTTCAGCACCACCTCGACGCCGCAACTCCGGTGATGCGCGAGCAGCGCCGCGGCGATGGTGGCCGGTGCGCTACGCGACATCAGGCGCGGGGCGGCCTCGATGACGGTGGCCGGCGCGCCGAGCTGCCGCGCCGATGCCGCAAGCTCCAGCCCGATCGGCCCGCCGCCGATGACGGCCAGGCGCGCGCCACCACGCAGCTTGCTGCGGATGGCGCGGGCATCATCCAGGGTGCGCAGGCAATGAACCTCGGCCTTCGGATCCACCCCTGGCAGCGCACGGGGCCGCGTGCCGGTCGCCAGCACCAGCCGGTCCCAGGGGACCTGCTGTCCGTCGCTCAATTCGAGGACGCGTCGATCCGCGTGGATGGCGACGGCCCGCCGGCCGGCCATGAACCGCACGCCTGCGAGCCCGCCAGGCTCGAGCGTCACCGCGGATTCATCGCCGAGTTGGAACTCCTTCGACAGGGGCGGGCGGTCGTAGGGCGCATGGCTTTCCTCGCCTATCAGGGTGACCGAGGCGGCATGGCCGAGGTCGGCGATGCTGCTGGCGAGGGTGTACCCGGCCAGGCCGCTCCCCACTATCACGATACTGGGTGCCGCGGACATCGTTAGCCGACGCTGTATTCAGCGAACACCTTGTTGGAGTTGAAGATGTGGGTTTCCGTGAACGAGCTCCACTTGAGCGGCAAGTTCAGCTCTCTCATGGCGCCCAGCAAGGGGCACCAGTTCAGGAGCTCCTGCTGGCCGGCCGCCTCGAAATCAGCGGTTGTACGCCCGTACCAGAAGTCATAGTCCGACTCGTTGAGCGCCTTGAACAAGGCCCGGTCGGCCTGCGTATCCGGCCGCATGTGGTAAGTGTGGTCGCACAGGAAGGCATGCGACCAGCTGGACGACGCGATCAGCGCCACCCGCCAGGGCGACTCCTTGAGGACGCGCGCGGCTGCAGCGCCCATGTCCATGCAACGCGCGGGGGATGGCCCCGGGGGGTCCAGGTCCAGATCGGCGTCCATGTTCGACAGGAAGCCGCGCGCCGAGATCACCTTGCGCCCGTAGCAGTTGATCGGCATCGCGATGGTCGGGTAGTCCCAGCCCTTGCGGTCGTAATCAAGATAAAGGATTGCGTTGGTGAACGCGTGCGCCAGGCTCTCGTGGTGCAGGGGCTTGTAGGCGTAGGCGACATCGAAGCCTCGCTCGATCAGCCCGGTCGTGAGGTGCTTGCCGATATCCCGGCGGCCCTTGAGGCGGTACATCTTGTCGGGGCCTTCTCCCCAGGCGTTGGGCCGGCTCGTCACCATCGACGAGCCCTGGGCGTGCTTCCACGGATACAGGTCCATGTCGTCATAGGCGCAGACGGTGAACGGCGGGATGATGTCTTCCCGGAAGTTCTCGTACTGGTCGTCGCCCCAGATCAGCACCACGTCCGGCGCGAAGTCGTCGATGGCCTGCCGCACACGGCGAAACTGCTGCACCAGGGCGGCGCGATGCCGTCCGGCCGCAGCGGTTCCCTGGTCGTCACCCCACTCGTCGCGCATCGCGGCCGGCCAGTTTTCCGGCGCCTTCAGTGCTTCCGGGATCCCCGGGTCCTTGAGCGTGAGCCGGAGGATCCCGCTCATCATCTCGTCGGGCGTGCAAAGAGGCGGGTAGTGGGACAGGCCCACGCCAAGAATTTCTGCCATGTCTGTCTCCGAATCGGCCTGCGGTCAGGCAATCACCTCGGGGGCAGTGCCCCCTCGTTTGGCGCGCGTTTTCCTGCGCGTGGCGGTGGTGGCGGCCTCTGCCTGTGCCTCCTGGTCCTGCGCCCTGGCGATGGAGTCCGTCAACTGCGTGAGCAGGGTGACCAGCTGCAGGCGCTGCGAGCGGGTGAGCCCGGCCATGAGGCGCTCCAGCCTTTTCCAGTGCGCAGGAAGATGCGCCTTGAGAAAGGCATCACCCTCTGGCGTGAGAACCGCCAGGAGCGACCGCTGGTCGGTCGTGTTCAGCTCGCGGCGTATCAATCCCTTTTCAGCCAGCGTATTGATGTTGCCTGACAGGTTGTTCGGCTTGACCACGAGCATGCCGCCGAGGGCGCCCATCGTGGTGGGCTGGCGGGTCCGCTGCAGCGTCGTGAGGATGTTGAACTGCAGCGGCGACAGGCCCATCTCACCGACTTCATCTGCCTGGTCACGGTCGAGGATCGCGAACGTGCGGTAGATGCTCAGAAGTACCCAGAGCGCCGAGCCGTCAAGCGCCTTGTCCAGGGCCGCACTGACAGCCACCTGGTCGCTCAGGTGAAGGACTGGCTGCACGGTCGGCGACGCGGCCGCCTTCTTCCTAGGTCTTTGCATTGTTTTCAGAATATTTCGATATTTGAATAAATCTGATTATGGCAGCTTGCCCGTGATCCTGGCTCGCCTCGCCCTAGGGATTTCCCTCAAAATTTAGACTATTTCTCTTTTGAATAGTTCAAAAAATGAAATGTGCGACTAGAATTTGGCTGCCCGGGCAAGGCGAGCCGTGCCATGCGGGTCATCCAGATTCAGACTCAGATCAACGAGGAGACAGCCATGAAGCGTCGTGAAGTTCTCGGTCACCTGGCGGGTGTTGCAGCCCTTGCCAGCGTCGCATCTCCGGTTAGGGCGCAGGAGTACCCGGCCAAACCCATCAAGATCATCGTGCCCTACGCGCCCGGTGGTTCTCCGGACACGGTGGTGCGGATCATTTCGCAGCCTCTGTCTGCGGCGCTCGGCCAGTCGGTTGTCGTCGAAAACGTCGCCGGCTCCAGCGGCATCGCGGCGATCGAGCAGCTCAAGCGCTCTGCGCCCGACGGCTACACCCTGGTCGACTGCGACGCGGCGCACTGGGCGGTCAACGTCTTCACCAAGAAGCAGCTCCCCTACAACTTCGAGAAGGACCTGGCGCCAGTCTCGATCATTTCGACCTCCTCCCTCTTCTTGACGGTGCACGAGTCTTTCCCTGCAACCAACCTCCAGGAAATGGTGGCTGCCGTGAGGGCGCGGCCCGGCTTCTACAGCTACGGTTCCTCCGGCATCGGCAGCCTGCATCACCTCACGATGGAGGCTTTCAAGGCAGGCCTGGGTCTCGACATCCTGCATGTCCCGTTCAAAGGTACGGGTCAGTCCGTCCCTGCCCTGGCAGCGGGCCAGGTGTCGATGGCCATCGCGGCGTTCAATTCCGTCGGCCAATTCGCCAAGGCCGGAAAGGTGCGCATCCTGGCGGCCAACACCCGTGAACGCGCCAGCATCCTGAGCGAGTACCCCCCGATGGGCGATGCGGGTCTTCGTGACTTCCATTTCCCGGGTGAGAATGCGCTGTTCGCCCCTGCTGGAACGCCCAAGCCGGTGATCGACAAGCTCTCGGCGGCCATCGCCCGTGTGCTCCGGGACCCCGCCACCATCAGCCGGCTGCATGCGGCAGGCGTCGAGCCCCCGGCCCAGGCAACGCCCGCAGCGCTTGCAGAGACCATCCGCCGCGATATCCCCCGTTATCAGGCTGCGGTGAAAGCGTCAAGGATTGAAGCCGAATGAGCTCGTGTCAAAGCGCGCCCTGCGCACCCGAATCGCCCATCGCCTGGCTCCAGCCGACGATCTCCAATGAGGCCATCGCCTCCTTGGTCCAGGATGGCCGGGTTCACTCCCGCGTCTTCACCGACCAGGCGATCTTTGACCTGGAGATGGAGCGTATCTTTCACACCTCGTGGATCTACGTCGGCCACGAGAGTGAGGTGGCCCGCGCAGGGGACTTCCAGGTGCGCCGTATGGGGCGCACCCCCGTGCTGATGGTCCGTGGCCGGGACGCGCAGGTGCGTGTCCTGATCAACCGCTGCAGGCACCGGGGCGCCACCGTGGTGGAGACCGAGTCGGGCAACACGAAGATGCTGCGCTGCTGGTATCACGGCTGGGTGTATGACCTGACTGGCGCCCTGCGCGAAGTGACCGAGCCGGGGGGTTACGGCCCGGACTTCAAGCCCGAGGAGATGGGCCTGACCCCCGTCCCCCGCGTGGCATCCCATCGCGGATTCATCTTCGCGAGCCTCAAGCCTGAGGGCGAGTCGCTTGCCGAATTTCTGGGTGAGGCCGCGTCGCAGTTCGACATGCTGGTTGATGCGTCGCCGACGGGCGAAATCTTCCTGGATGCAGGGGCCAACAAGACCGAGTATCTGGGCAACTGGAAGCTGGTAGGCATGGACGGCTACCACCCGAATTTCGTTCACGCATCTGTGGTGGCGAGTTGGGCCCGCAATGCCGAATCGGGCATTGGCGCGATGCACCGGGAGGATCCGTTCAGCGACGCCGCGCTGACACTGACCCGCGATTACGGCCATGGCCACGCCATGCTGGACTTCCGGGCGCAGCGTCTCAAGAGCTACAGCAAGCACGCCGCCTACCTGGCCAAGGTGCCTGGTGGCGAAAAGTATGTCGAGGACATGCACCGCGCCTATGGCCGGGAGCGGGCCGAGCTGCTGATCAGCCTGTCGGGCGACCCGCACCTGGGTGTGTTCCCCAACCTGCAGCTGATTGGCAACCAGGTGCGGATCATCATCCCCATCGCCCCGGGCGTGACCCAGGTCGTCATGTCGATGGTGAGGCTGGGCGGCGTGAGCGATGAGATCAACACGATGCGTGTGCGCCAGCACGAGTCGTTCTACGGGCCTGCGGGCTCGGGGTCGCCCGACGATGCCGAGATCTTCGAGCGCGTCCAGCGCGGCATGCAGGCTGAGCTCAATCCCTGGATCGAGATCTCGCGCGGGATGCACCGTGAGTACGTTGATACCGACGGCAGCATCGTCGGCCGCATCACCGACGAGGTGCCGCAGCGCGGCCAGATGAAGTACTGGCTTCACCTCATGACCCAAGGCGCGCGATGACGCCGGAGACGAACGTGACGGACGCTTCAAACGCCCTGACTGACTGGATCACCTACCGAGAGGTGGAGCTATTCCTTTTCAAGGAAGCGGAGCTGGCGGACACCCACCAGTTCCAGGCCTGGTTCTCTCTGTTTACCGAGGACCTGCTGTATTGGGTCCCCTGCAACAGCGACGATACCGAAATCGGTAAGCAGATCGCGCTGATCAACGACAACCGGGCTGAACTGGACGAGCGCCTGTTCCGGCTGGGGACCAAGCACGCGCACGCGCAGTCGCCCCGCTCGCGGCTTTCCCGCATCGTGAGCAACATCGTGCTGGGGGACGACTATCGCCGTGAGACCGGCGGTCTGGTGACGGCCCGGATGCTCGTCACCGAGGTGCGTAATGGCAAGACCGAGCACTGGGCGGCCCGGGTCACGTACCGCCTGGTGCGGCAGGACGGGGCGCTGCGCATGCGCGAGAAGCGCGTGTACCTGGCCGCCAACGATCAGATGCTGCCCAACCTCACCTTCATCATCTAAACCCTCTTCCAAAAGGTAAACGTATGTCCACGAGCGATCCTGAAATCGGCAAGAGCGTGATGGCCGCTGGCCTCAAGACCAATTACCTCGAGGCCGGTGAGGGCGAGCCGGTGGTCCTGATCCACGGCTCCGGACCTGGCGTCACGGCGTATGCCAACTGGCGACTGACCATCCCGGTGCTGGCGCAGAAGTACCGCGTCCTGGCACCGGACATCGCCGGCTTCGGCTACACCGAGCGCAAGCCCGACCAGCAGTACGACCTCGACTTCTGGGTCCGTCACCTGACCGAGTGGATGGACGCGGTGGGCATCAAGAAGGCGCGGTTTGTCGGCAACTCCTTCGGCGGTGCGCTGACGGTCGCGATTGCCTCGCGCCACCCCGAGCGGGTGGATCGCTTCGTCCTGATGGGAGCAGCTGGCGTTGATTTCGAGCTCACCCCGGGGCTCGATGCCGTCTGGGGCTATGAGCCCTCCGTCGAGAACATGCGCAAGGTCGTGATGTCCTTCGCCTACGACACGGGCATGATGACGGACGATCTGGTCCGCTCGCGCTACGAGGCGAGCGTGCGCCCCGGCTACCAGGAGTCGTTTTCCAGGATGTTCGCCGCCCCGCGGCAGCGCCATATCCAGGCCCTGGCCACCCCCGAGGCGGACATCCGCCGGATCGAGCACCCGGCGCTGATCATCCACGGGCGTGACGACAAGGTCGTCCCGCCTGAGAACAGCATCAAGTTCCACTCCCTGCTGAAGAACTCCGACCTGCACATGTTCGGCAAGTGCGGCCACTGGACCCAGATTGAGCGCAAGGATGATTTCACCCGCCTGGTCCTCGACTTCTTTGCCGCCTGAGGCTCACGTGCCGCACAGCCCGCTGCCCGTGATCGGGGTGATGATCGGAGACCCGGCTGGAATCGGCCCTGAGGTCTGTGTGCGCGCCGCCGCCAGCGGCGAGCTGGCGTCCCTGTGCCGCCTGGTGCTGATCGGCGACCGCGTCGTTCTCGCGCGTGCGGCCGCCGTCTGCGGGGTGTCACCGGACCTGGTGCCGATCACCGATCCCGGCGACGAGCTGCCCGATGGCGCCGTTGGTGTGATCGACCCGGGTACCTTTGATACGAGCGGGAACCGGTACGGGGTGGCCTCCGCGCAGGCCGGCAAGGCCGTCCTCGAGTGGCTGCGGCTGGGGGAGCGACTCGGCCAGGAGGGCAAGCTGCAGGGGCTCGTGCTCGGCCCCATGGAGACGGCGTCGATGAAGGCGACCGGTCAGGTGCAGGACATGGACGACCTGCAGCCGGCAGGGACCTTCATGCTCCGGATGGGGGGCAGCCTGCGTGTCATCCCCTTGAGCGAGCATGTGCCCCTGGCCCAGGCGATCGAGCTGGTGACGCCTGATCGCGTCGGGCATGTGGTGCGCCTGGTCGACCGCACTCTCAGGCGCTGGGGGTTCAGCCATCCCCGGATTGCCGTGGCCGGCATCAATCCGCACGCGATGTTTCCCGAGGACCAGGCCAGGATCGGCCCGGCGGTCGCCGCCGCGCGCGCCGACGGCATCGACGTCCAGGGCCCTCTCGTCCCGGACACGGTCTTCCGCCACACCCTGGAGGGCCGCTATGACGTTGTCGTCACCATGTTCCACGACCAGGGCCAGATCCCGATCAAGACGGCGGTTTTCGAGGGTGCCTGCACCGTCTACGTCGGCCTGTCCTTTGTGATGCTCAACGTGCCGCACGGGACTGCGTATGACATCGCCGGCCGCGGCGTGGCGCAGCACCAAAGCATGCTGTCTGCCATCCGCACAGCCGCCAACCTCGCCGCTGGCCGGTCCATCGCCGCCTGATCGATTTGGGATGAAGAAATGACCAAAGAAAAAGTGGCCCTGGTGACCGGCGGCAGCGCCGGCCTGGGGCTGGACATCGCACGCCAGCTGCAGCGTGAAGGCTACCAGGTGGCGGTGTGCGGCCGGCGCGCGGACAAGCTTGCCGCGATGAAGGCCCACGGGATCGAGGCCTTTCAATGCGATATCGCGAACCGCGACGATGTCGCGCGGCTGCGCGAATGGGTGGCGCAGTCATGGGGCGGGCTTGACGTGCTTGTCAACTGCGCCGGCATCGCCGTTCAGAAGGGCCCCTTCCTGAAGGCGAGCGCCGACGACGTGGAACGACTGGTGGGGATCAACGTCCTCGGAACCATGTTCGTGACACAGGCCTTCCTGCCGCTCGTGATCGCGCGCAAGGGGTCCGTCGTCAACTTCAGCAGCACCCTGGCCCAGCGGCCGCGCGCCGGATCGGTGGCCTACTCCTCGACCAAGGGGGCGGTCGAGGCGTTCACGCGCGCGCTCGCCATCGAGGCCGCCGAGCACGGGGTGAGGGTCAACTGCATCGCGCCCGCCCTGGTACGCAGCGAAATCTACCTGGCCGCCGGGATGTCACAGGCCGACTACGACACGCTGCTGGCGGCGCGGGCCAAGGAGTTCCCGCTGCGCCGGGTGGGCGAGCCGCAGGACGTCACCGGCATGCTGTCCTACCTGGTTTCCGACGCGGCAGAATGGATTACCGGCCTGTGCCTGCCGGTGGACGGCGGGGCGATGCTGCGCTGAGCGCCAGATGGGCGCTCTACCCACGCTGTCGCCAGAGGTCATCCTGGGAGGCGCGCTGGCGCTGCTTTCCCTGCTGACCTATGGCATCTGCATGGTCCTGGTCTCCGTGGGCATGCGCTCGATGCGCAGCGAGCCGGGGTCGCTGCTGGCGGCTGCCGCCGGCGTCCCCGCCGGGCTCCTGATTTCCGGTTTGCAGCTGGCGCTGGGTCAGGTGAACCCGGGCCTCAACGCATGGGCCGTCCTGGCCTTCGCCCTTGCCGGGGTCTGTTCGACCTACCTGGGGCGTTGGCTGGTCTTCAAGTCAATCGAATTCAGCGGGCCGTCGGGGGCGTCGGCCTTGCAAAGCACAAGCCCGTTGATCACGGCGGTGGTCGCATGGATTTTTCTGGGTGAGGTCATCGGCTGGGTTGGCCTGCTCGGCATCACGCTGGCGATCGTGGGGCTGGTCTCCATGAGCCTGGGCCTGCGACAGCGCGCCGCCAGTCGTCCGGCATCGGCTTCGGTCGGCTCGCAGGGCCGCTCGGTGATCTGGGTCAGCCTGCTTTTCGGCATCGGGTCTTCCGTCGCCTACTCCGGAAGCCACATCTTTCGCGGGTCGGCCGTCCGGGTCTGGAATGAGCCGCTCCTGGGCACCACGATCGGTGCCTGCGCGGCGCTGCTGGCCCTGCTCGTGGCCAGCCGCCACAAGCTGCCTGCGTACAGGCAGGAGGTCCTCGGAAACCGGCGCGGCGCCTGGCTGTTTGCAGGCATCGGCGTGCTGCAGTTCCTGGCCCAGGCCCTCGTGATCGCGTCAATGAAGTACATCCCGGTCAGCGTGGCGGCCCTGGTGTCCATGTGCACGCCCCTGGTGGTGGTGCCGATCAGTTACTTCATCCTGCGCAATGAGGAAAGGCTCAACGGGGTCATGCTCATGGGCATTCTGATCACCCTGTGCGGTACCTTGACCTCGCTGGTCTTTGCCGGCCGCCCCTGACGGGTCTGCTACGCTTTGCGCATGACTGCGCCCCGTGCCCCCGCCGATTTTTCCGGCTTCCCGCCGGTTTCCAGTGACCGCCTGCCCGCGCTCCTGCGCGCCATGCCCAAGGCCGAACTCCACATGCACATCGAGGGCTCGCTCGAGCCCGAGCTGATCTTCCAGCTGGCGCAGCGCAACGGCGTGCAGCTGCCCTATGCCAGCGTGGACGACCTGCGCCGGGCCTACGCCTTCACCAACCTGCAAAGCTTCCTGGACATCTACTACGCCGGCGCCAGCGTGCTGCTCAAGGAGCAGGACTTCTACGACATGGCCTGGGCCTACCTCGAGCGCGCCAGGGCCGACAACGTCGTCCACACCGAGATGTTCTTCGACCCGCAGACGCACACCGCCCGCGGCGTGCCGATGCAGGTGGTGATGGACGGCCTGCACCGCGCCTGCGTCGACGCGCAGGCGAAGCTGGGCGTGAGCGCCAGCCTGATCCTGTGCTTCCTGCGGCACCTGAGCGAGGAAGAGGCCTTCGAGACCCTGGAGCAGGCGCTGCCCTTCGCCGGCAAGTTCATCGGCGTGGGCCTGGACTCGAGCGAGGTCGGCCACCCGCCGGAGAAGTTCGCCCGCGTCTTTGCCCGCTGCCGCGAGCTGGGCCTGCGCCTGGTGGCCCACGCAGGCGAGGAGGGGCCGCCGGCCTATGTGTGGTCGGCGCTGGACGTGCTGAAGGTCGAGCGCATCGACCACGGCGTGCAGTCGCTGAAGGACCCGGCGCTGGTCCGGCGCCTGGCCCAGGACCGCATCCCGCTCACCGTCTGCCCGCTGTCCAACCTCAAGCTGTGCGTGTTCCCCCGACTGGCCGACCACAACCTGGGCCAGCTGCTGGACGCGGGCCTCGTGGCCACCGTCAACTCGGACGACCCGGCCTACTTCGGCGGCTACATGAACCAGAACTTCACCGAGACCTTCGCCGCGCTGGGCCTGGGCGCGCCTGCCGCCTACCGGCTGGCCCGCAACAGCTTCGAGGCGAGCTTTGCGGATGCGGCGGCCAAGGCGCGATGGATCGGGCAGCTGGATGAGTGTTTCGCGAAGGCGGCTTGAGGCGTCGTTAAAATCTCTCCCGCGCCGCTGTGCCCCGCAGCGGCGCTTTTCTTTGTCCTCGGGGCCATGTAGAGGAACACCATGTACAAAAACCTCGCAGCCACGCTCGTGGCCGCCTGTTTTTTCTCCCCCCTGTCTTTTGCCCAAACCGAGCCTGTCAAGGCGGGCTTTGTCTATGTCT
>JACCDX011317013.1_pt1 | contig 15771 bp, 27 predicted proteins | sample 7449681 | NCBI WGS metagenome assembly JACCDX01 (sample SAMN15323450, study PRJNA562643) | freshwater metagenome | isolation source: river surface water | place: USA:Blue River Watershed | collected 2017-08-18 | reverse complement strand
ATTAATGAAATGATCAGACTTGGTAAACCATATTTCGTACAACTAACTGAGTCTGAAGACGAACCTGTACTATGAGAATTGAACGAGACGTAAAACTTGATTATAGCGATGTACTATTTCGCCCCAAACGTAGCACAATGGGCAGTAGAAGTGAAGTTGATTTAAACCGCACTTACACATTTAGGAATAGCCAGCAAACCTATACTGGCGTTCCTATTATGGCTGCTAACATGGACGGTGTTGGTACGTTTGATATGAGTTTGGCATTAGCCAAGCAAGGTCTGTTTACTTGTTTAGCTAAGAGCTATCAGCCGGCTGATATCTTTGAATGGCTTAACACAAGTGAATATAAAGATGACTTAGTAAAGGCTATCGCGGTAAGTACCGGCATTACTGATGTTGATAACGAACGGATTGAAGCTACACTTAAGTTTAGTCGCAGTATCAAATATGTTTGTATTGATGTTGCAAATGGCTACAGTGAAAAGTTTCTTGACTATGTGGAACGTTTCAGAGAACGTTTCCCACACGTAACTATTATTGCAGGCAATGTAGTAACGCCTGACGTAACAGAGGAGTTAATTTTACGTGGAGCAGATATTATTAAAGTGGGTATTGGGCCCGGCAGTGTTTGCACTACTCGCATTAAGACTGGCGTGGGTTACCCGCAGTTGTCCGCGGTCATCGAATGTGCGGATGCTGCACACGGCCTTGGTGGTCATATCATTGCTGACGGCGGCTGTACTTGTCCTGGTGATGTTGCCAAGGCTTTTGGCGCAGGCGCCGATTTTGTCATGCTTGGAGGAATGCTCGCTGGATGTGATGAAGGCGGAGGAGATATCAACCCCAACGACAACACAGTCACGTTCTACGGAATGAGCTCTACTGCGGCACAGGACAAACATGGTGGACGTAAGAACTACAGAGCCAGCGAAGGGCGTGTAGTTAAAGTCCCTTATCGCGGCGCTGTTGCTCCAGTGGTTCAAGATATTCTAGGTGGTGTACGTAGTACGTGTACATATGTAGGTGCTAAGAGTTTGAAAGAACTTAGCAAACGTACAACCTTTATTCAGGTTAATAACGGAAAACAATTTAATTCAGTTTACGAAAGTAGAACTGTTGGAAGCTAATATGAACACAATAGATAGAATTTTTAAGTACAACAGAAATCCTGTTATATCAGATTTCTTTAAAGAGAAGCTAACTGAACTTGTTGGCTTTGGCACATATCATAATGAGATTGAAAAGGTCCGCGATGGTATAGTTCAAGAGCTAGTTAACTACAGAGAAAAATATGGTATCTCTAATGTAGTCATCGGTATGAGTGGAGGACTCGACAGCGCACTAACAGCAAGTCTATACAAGTCTGCTGGCTATCATGTTATTGGTGTCACGCTTCCTATCCATCAGAATCCAGATGAAACTGCTCGAGGTATTGAAGCAATCAAGACATTAGGGTTAGATCATGTGCATATAGATTTAACTAAAGCATATGACAACTTGATTAATTTTTATCACACAGAAACTCAAGACTTAGCCGATACCGATAGACCTACCCTAATGCGTAAAGGTAATATCAGAGCTCGTCTGCGTATGATCACACTGTACAATCTTGCAGGTAGGTATAAGGGCTTTGTTGCTAGCACTGATAACTTCAGTGAACTAGCAGCAGGATTTTGGACACTGCATGGTGATGTGGGTGATGTTGCGCCTATCCAAAGTTTAACTAAAAGTTGGGAAGTACCTGCCTTGGCAGAGCTACAAGGTGTACCCAATAGCACTATCTATGCTGTACCCACAGACGGTTTAGGTATTGCTAACGGTGACGAGGATCAGTTTGGGTTTAGTTACTTAGAGTTCGACATCGCTGTGTTTACCCTTATTAAGAATTTAAGTTTGGATAACGCTACAGAACAAGATATTCAAATTATTGAAAGTGTTAAATCTAGACTAAAAGGAACAGCATTTAAACGTGCTAATCCTTATAACTTGTTTCATCCGTTGTTCGGTGCTAGATTTGACGAACTCAGAATGCTGGACGAAACATTATAATTAGAATATAAATAAATGCAATAACACATTTACTACAGGAGAAGATCATGAGTTTTGAATTGTTATTAATCCTAGTTGTTGTCGCTGTAGGCGGCGTAGCTGTATGGTACTTTAATAAAGGTGCTAAATCAGCTGATCTAAACAGCGATGGAAAGACAGATGTTAAGGATGCACTAGTTGCCGTTGAGAACACTGTAGCAGGCGTAAAGGCCGCTGCCGATGTTAACAAGGATGGTAAGCTAGATTCAGGCGATGTAAAGGTTGTTGCTGAAAAGGCTAAGAAGACTGCAAAGAAAGCAGTTGGTAAGGCTAAGGCTGCTACAGCTAAGAAGCCAAAGGCACCTAAGAAGTAATTAGCTTCCGTGTTTTTTGCGTTTGACGTAGACGGCACGTTAACGCCGAGTAGGCAAAGAATTGACCCCGATTTTGAGCAATGGTTCATTCGATGGATGAGCTTTGTTCAAGAGAAGGGTCATTCTGTTCTTTTAGTCACCGGTAGTGACTATGATAAAACAGTTGAGCAGTTAGGCTCGGCTATTACTGAATCTGTTGACTATTGTTGTAATTGTTTAGGTAATCATGTCCTAAATAAAGGAATGTTGATCGAATCCTATACGTTTAATCCCTCACCCGAGTTGATTAATTTTTTAGAAAAAGAACTAGAAACTAGTCCATATGCTGAACGCTACGGTAATCATATCGAGCATCGAGGAAGTATGGTTAACTTTAGTATCGTGGGACGCAATGCTATAGCTGAGCAGCGCACAAGATATTATGAATGGGATAAACTAAGTTGTGAACGGCTTAGTTTAGCTGAAAAAATAAACAATTTATTTTCTGAAGTTTCTGCTCAAGCCGGGGGGGAAACAGGCATAGATATTATACCAACAGGCCGGGATAAACGACAAGTTATCAAGTATACTGGAAATGATAAGGTTTGGTTCTTTGGTGATAGGTTAGATGAAGGTGGAAACGATAAACCTTTAGCTGATGCACTACTAGCGTCAGGTACCGGTTCCGAAGCATTTCATGTAAAGTCCTGGCAAGAAACATGGGAAATGCTTAAGGATATAACTATAAACGAACTACAGATTACGATCCATAAGTGAAAAATAGATAAATACACTTATATTAACTTACTCAAGGAGTTTACAATGGGAACAGTATCATATCCATCAGGCACACCTACTTGGAATGTATCAGATCGTGAAGCCCAAAAAGCATTTGCAGCAAAGCTACATGGTGTTGCAGTTGAGGATCTGATAGTTGGCGTACACATTGGTCCAGAAGAATCAAACGGTGTTGGTCTTCCAGCGGACTTCGAAGGCTTACGTCCTTTCCACAAAGTTGAAAAACCAGCAGACGGTTGGAACAACGGTGCAAAGTATGTAGTGTATTTTGAAGACGATAACGGAGCAATTTTTAAGGCTGTCAATGCAGACCCAACAACAATTACTGCATTAACAGAAGGTCCTGAATTTGATTCAGTTATTTCTTACAAGTAACACTTGACTTTTAGTGTAATATACACTATACTTAATGTATTATGTCAACACGCAATCTTGAAGAATACATTAAGATCATATCAGAAATAGAAGACTATAGTAAACTTATAGAGTGGATCAATACTTTATCGCAAGAACTAAAGGTTGATCCATCTATAAGAAATCCTATCAACTATGTATACGGGTGCCAGGTATCTACTTGGATCAAGTGTACAGTCAATAATAATAATTTTTTCTTTTCGTTTGATAGCGATTCTAATGTAACAAAAGGAGTCGTTAAGATTCTGCTTGACATTATAAACGGAAAATCTTTATCAGAGATTAAACAAATAAAGTTTTATGATCTACGGGAAATCACATCACGATTACCCACAGAAAGACAAAAGACATTACAGATTATCTTAAATAAAGCACACGAACTTACACACAAGACAGGAGAACCACAATGAACTTTGTACCATTTGTAATTGAAAAGACTAGTCAGGGCGAACGCAGCTATGACATTTATAGTCGGCTGTTAAAGGAACGAATTGTGTTTCTTAATGGCGAAGTTAATGACACTGTAAGTAACAGTATTTGCGCCCAGCTGCTGTTCCTCGAAGCAGAAGATCCGGACGCTGATATCAGCTTTTATATTAACAGCCCAGGCGGTGTTGTTACTGCTGGCATGGCTATGTATGATACCATGCAGTATATTAGACCCGATGTAAACACAATCGTTATGGGTCAAGCATGTTCAATGGGATCGCTTCTAGCGCAGGCAGGCGCACCAGGCAAACGTAAGATGCTACCAAATGCACGTCATATGATTCACCAACCAAGCGGCGGCGCTCGTGGTCAAGCCACAGATATGGAAATTCAAGTTCGTGAAATTCTTGCAATGAAGAAGAATCTAACAGAAATTTATGTTAAGCATAATAGCAAGGCTAAGACGTTTGAAGAATTAAGCCGCGACATGGAACGTGACTTCTTTATGTCAGCTGATGAAGCACTTGCATACGGTCTTGTTGATGAGATCATTACACGCCGTTGAACATAGAGTTTGTTATGTATGGACTTATAAAAAATATTCTTTCACCTGATATAATCAATGAAGCATTGAGTTTATATCGAAACTCAATCAATCAAGTTGAAATTAACGGAGTTGTAAGTGAAAGGTATGTTTCGGGTTCGTTAGGTGAGTTCGTTCTAAGTAGGTATACTGAAGAGGAATTTAAAAATATCTGGAATAATATTTGGCCTAAATTAGAAGAAGCTATTGGTAAAAAAGTAATTCCAGCAAGTTTTAGAATTTTAAGATATGGCGGTGGTGGTTATATTAAACAACATAAAGATTCAGATTCTGAATATAGGGGTAGCACTGTTTCAAGTAAAAAACCTCTTTCTGTAATCATCTTGTTATCAAAATCTGGTACGGGCGGAGAGTTTTATATAGGATCAGGACTTATTGATATGGAACCAAGTGATCTTGTTTATTTTACGCATGAGCATTTACATCAAGTTAAGCAAGTTAATGATGGTGTCCGACATTCTATAAATGTTCGATGTTTTATGGTTGAAGGTTAAATAGTTTTATGAATAAAGAACTTATTAATTTTACTGAATCAGCACAGCAACATTTCTACGACATCGTTCGTGGTGAGGATGCTTTAGGTGTTAGACTCAGTCTTACAGGTGGCGGCTGTGCCGGCTTCAGCTACAAATGGGAACTAGTGAAAACTCCTAGTGAGATTGAAACATCAGACTATTCTAAATCTTATGATGGTTGGACATTTTGGTTAGATAAAACTTCCGAAATGTATTTGATTGGTAGTACCGTGGACAAGAAGCAAAGTATTGCTGGTAGCGTCATTGACATCCAGTCACCCATGGCAGCTAGTAGTTGCGGCTGCGGAGAAAGTATTAGTTTTAAAGTATAATGTCTAACTTTAGTTTCATAGAATATTCTTACAACCCGTACGATGCTGATCCAGAAGATATTTTTGTATCGTTAAACAAATTAGGTTTTGTTCAACGTAATGCACATATTTCTGGTTACTATAGTATGTGGACTCAAAATCAATCTATCATCTTACTTAGACAATCTGAGGATGTGCGATCTTTTTGTATTACAGGCTTAGGTCTTATTCTTAAAGAAGAATTATTAGAAAAGTATGATGCTGAGTTCGACGAGGAATGTAGTATGCATATCATGCACGACCCCGACGGTCTACGAATATTAGCAATGCCTGAAAAAAGATTGTCTAAGATGATAGCACATGGTTATCAAGTAGTTGACAAGCGACTCTACGAAAGTCCGGGTATAGAATATTTTAGCGGTATTGTATATAATACTTCTGAATCAACAGCATTAGAATTTTATCAGGATTTAGGTTTTCGTTTTACAAAAAGTTCAGAGAAGTACAATACACTAATGTCAGAAAGTAATAGATTTACTCTACTTTTAAACAAAGAAGATAACTCTAAAACTATTGATATTGTGTATACAGATACAAATGATGTATTTAAAACCACACGATGCTACACTGTAGCAGGGCTTGATTTAAAAGAATATACTATAGAAAAAGATAAATTAAAATTTGGTGTATCATTGAATCATAAAATTATTGGCTACAATTGTGCAGCTTTCGGTAATGAAGAAAGCTACTCAATTGAAAATTGTGTTAAACAACCACTTCCTAATCTAGATTTTATTTTTAGAACTAGGAAACAATATCTACACATTAATGAAGAAGTAGTTGAGTTTCATAATGCAACAACGTAGTAATTTATATTCTGAACTTTTTCCTGAAGATCTAATGATGCAAACATTTGGTACAACAACTCCGTCACAATCAAAAAAGAACGAATACTTCTTCGATTGCTGGATGCAATGGCGTAACAATGAGATTAAAACCTCTGCTCTTTTTACACCTACTACTACTCCTACGCAATTTAAAACTTTGGTTAAGGTTACTTGTAAGCAAATGGGATTAAGGGAGTTTTGGGATTATCAAGTGAGGGGGTATTCAGTCAGATTTAGAGAACCTGAGATGAAAGCATTCTTCAAGATATCTGCGAGTAAGTAATGGATTATGTAGCTAAACTCTACAGTATGAGTGAGGATAAAATTTCGCAAGAAATTATGAATCTTCATAAAAAGCTAGCAACTGTTAACGGCAATTCCCCTATATATAATCAGCTTTTAGAAATGGTTGATACAGCTGAATCTATTCGACAAGAAAAGATGATTATGGCTTCTTTGAAGGAAGAGGATAAAACAGATTCGGTTATCGATATTGGTTCAGTTGAATCTGTTGTGTACACTCCAATTTATTCTCAAGAAGAGTTTTTAGAAGTTGTAGCAAAAATGTATTTAGATAAAGGTAAAAAATAATGAAAAGTTTGTCTTTAGAAAAAACTAGTCGTGTCAAGTTAATGGTACTTGAAAATAAGAAATTTGTTGTTAGAGAATATGAAATTTCATTTTCTATGATGACGCCGATATCAGAAGCAGAAAGGCCTATGGTCGAATTACAACTTGATCAGAACATTAGCTTTGCTAAAGCAATTTGTTTCATTGATGCAGTATTCAACAATAGCATTTTAATCACGCACGAAAACATGGCGCAATATGAAGCAACACTGTGCGAGTATTCAAACAATTTTGTACTGTTACCTGATGTTGCTGATACTACTATTATTCATGCGCTATACAATAAACTTAGTTCTATCGTAAGTGAACTTACTGAAGTAACAAGCGTAACCTTAACAGATCTAGATGATCACTTAAAGTACAGATTAGATATTTTTGAAGCTGAAGAGGATTCGGAAGAGCTTCCCTCGATTACAGATTGGTTAGGTGATTTAGCCTTCAATGAAGAACCATGGTGGAAGCGTTCGGATGAAAGCACTTGGGACGGTGTTGCTAAAAATCCTGACGAACTTGAGCATGTTCGAGCCAACAAGGTCGAGGACACCGAAGAAACTTCTATGTTTGAGGATATTGAGGAAAGCATCACCAATCTTTTCAAGAGTTTAGAAAAGGAAGCTAAAGGCGAAGAAGTCGGTGAAATTATCGAAGTTGACTTTAACCAAGAGCCTAAGAAGAAAGCTAAAAAGTGGAAACCTACTATTATTTGATAGTTGACATACAGCAATAATGGTGTTAGTATTAAGTTATGCATATTGTAAAAGCCTCCGAATCAGATGGTATTGAGTTGTTATATAGAAATAGAAGTCTATATAACATTCCCTTTGATGATGTAAGCGAATTCAATAAGTATTGTGACAGCCTTGAGCTAGAACAAATAGCGTCTGATATCGAGTATAGCAAAGATTTTAATATCCCCGAATACTATAAAGATATTGATGTCGAGGATTATATTAGACGCCTGGTTCCTGAAGCAGATGCGAAACGCAAAGCTAGAGTAGAAGAGGAACTGGAAATCTTTAAAGCCAGGAACTTATATCCCATACTACAGTTATTGATATATATTGTAGACACCATGCGTAAACATAATATTGTTTGGGGTGTCGGTAGAGGTAGTAGCGTGGCCAGTTATTGTCTTTATCTAATAGGCATTCATAAGATTGATAGCCTAAAATATAATTTAGATATTCGCGAATTTTTAAAATGAGGATAGTATGACAATTAAAAGAAGTAACAGAGGCGTACCCATTGACTTTGATGCGCTAATGGCTAAAGCAAGTGAATCTACGGCTGTTGGAAACATGCGAGTAAATGCTCACGGCGATGTGCTTGGTCCCGGTGGACAAGTAGTTTTGAGTAACGAAGATAGAGTACGAGCATACTATAAGAACAATCCTAGAAGCAGTACATCTGCAAGCCTCAAAGGGAACAGTCCTGCACCAAAACTACAGCCCGATGCTAACGGACCCGAAGTCAAAACCGCTGCTACTGCAAAAGAAAATGTTCGTACGCAAAAGGTACAACCAGATCCAGTGCCAGTTGTTGAACCAGATGAGTTTGATGCACCACAAGAGCCTGTTGGTTATAAAGAAGTAACATTACCTAACGGCGATATTGAAATGGTTCCCATCTACAAGTCGGAAGATGAGTAATACAATAACAACTATTGCCAACGGCGGAACAGGTATTACAGCTGGCCCGCATCACGGATTAAAGACTACTATTACTGCTGCTAACAGTAGTCTTTCAGGCCAAGTCTTTACTACTAATGGGTTCACTTTTACTCAGCCCGCCAAAGATTTTAAAGCTGGTACAATTACTATCAAAGGTGAAGGCAACGAGGAAGCAGAGTTTGATGCCGCTTTCATCAACGATTTAAAACTATTGCTAGAAGTAATTCAAGAAGTCCCCGACGAGCATCCACTGGGAGACCTAAAACATGATATGCGGATGCGCCGCGCTTTTAAACGACTTGGAGGTTAAATGAAACTGCGAGCTATTAGAGATAATATTCTTTGCACCGACGGCGACTTTGGCGACAAAGTAACAGCCAGCGGACTTATTGTTCAGAGCACTATCGGTAAGGGAGAAGGTATTGTTCCACGTTGGTTCCGCGTATTCGAAGTTGGAAGTGATATTGATTGGATTAGAGCAGGACAGTGGGTATACGTTGAATATGGGCGTTGGACTGAAGGCATTGAAGTAGAAGATGATCGTTTCGACACCCCACATAATAAAAAGAAAATTTGGAAAGTAGATCCAAACGCCTGTCTATTAGTTTCCGATGAAGAGCCTAATTTACAAGAGATTGTAATCAATACTGATGCAGTTTCTGCATTTAAGAAGACATTGGTGTAAAATATGAAGTTGCCTGAATTTAATAATGTTACAGTTACCGGTGGACTAACAACTATCGGTCTGCTAGGTATTTCGCTTACTGTTCTTGTTGCGCTAGAGAAAATAAGTGTCTGGTGGTTAGCACTAAGTATTCTTTGTATTCTCGCCGGTATTGGAATGGAATCAAACAAATCTAAATAATATATGCCATACATAGAACAGCTAGGCGTTAATAAAGTAAAGGATCAAATCTCTCAATACAAGTACGTTTGCACTGATCCCAGGATTGATGGCTTTGTTGGTTGGGGCTGCAAACAAAAGTTGTACGAAATAAAATTTGCTGTTGATCAGGCTCTGGCACAATGTCCTGACTACTCGCCTGAAGAAGAATGGCTAGAGGAACAGCGTGTTAACCGTGCCGTGGAGAAATTACAAAATGGTAAAAAAACTTAGTGTATTAACAGCTTTCTTAATGCTGTCGGGCTGTGCGCTTATCCCGGATCGGTTTGATAATGTAGAATATATGCAGCTAGTGAATTTAAATCTTGTTGCATCAGAACGCAGTTGCACAGTTCAAGATATTAGTGCATTACTTTATTACAGTAGATTCCTAACAAAGTATAGCGCCGGAACACTTAATAAAAACACAGCAGATATTTACAGCAGCATCAACAGCAATGCTGAAGAGCTTGGTGCTAAAGACAATCCCAGTACAGCATATTGTTTAGCAAAGAAAGAAATCATTGCCGAACAAACAGAAATGGCAATTTCAACTTTTGGTAAGAGGATGAAAAAATGAGTCAAGTAGATCAGTTAACTGAGCAGTATAAAACTAAGATTCTTTCTTATAAGGATATGTTAGCTAAGAAAGAAATTACAGAAAGTGAATATAAAGAGCTAGTAGAAGATCTGCTAGATATGGAAAAGTTCACCGGTAAGATTAAAGAAGAAGCCTTAAAGGTTCAAGCAGCAAAAGCACTAGAAGTACTCAGTATGATTGCGAAATTAGTATGATTTTAAGGATGGGTGTAATAGGCAGCGGCTTTGTTGGCGGCGCAGTAATTAACGGGTTCAACGAACCAAATGTTGAAATGTGGGTAGTAGACCCAAAGAAGACCACAACAACACTACAGGAGTTAGCTGAAGTTGGGACGCATTTAACTTTTATTTGTTTGCCTACCCCTGAAGGCGCCGATGGGTCAGTGGATGTTTCTATTGTTGACAGTGTACTTGCTGATTTAAATAAGTTTGCCTACGATGGTATTGTTGTTATTAAAAGTACCATCACACCTGATCACCTAACACGATTTATTAAGCAATACGATTTACGCATTGTATATAATCCAGAGTTCTTAACAGAAGCAAACGCACATCAAGACTTCATTAATCCACCAATGCAGATTCTCGGTGGTGTATGGGAAGAGTGTGAAATCGTTGAACGTGCATATGTTGAGTTCAGTAAAGTAAAAGTAGTACCTACATTCAAAACAGACATTGTTAGTGCTAGTTTACTCAAGTATACTATAAATAGTTGGCTAGCAACTAAGGTATCTTTTATGAACGAATTGTACCAATTGCATAAAGTTAGTGGTGCAAAAACTTCATGGGATCAGTTTACTGATATGCTACAACGTGATAAGCGTGTAGGTGATAGTCATTTACGTGTACCCGGACCAGATGGACAGTTTGGCTTTGGCGGGCACTGTTTCCCCAAAGATACCGCAGGCTTGCTAAGTTATGCAGATAAGAATAATGTCGATTTATCTGTGTTAAGCAAGGCAGTGGAATTCAATGACCGTATCAGGAAATAAGTACAAAACAGTTTTTATTAGTGATGTTCACTTAGGCACACACGGTTGTCAAGCAGAAGCATTAGTTAATTTTTTAAAAGAATACACCTGTGATACACTATATCTAGTTGGTGATATCATTGACGGTTGGCGTCTTAAGAAAAGAATATATTGGCCTCAAAGTCACAGTGACGTTATACGTAGAATTTTAACTGTTGCTCGCAATGGCAACAAGGTATACTACATACTAGGCAATCACGATGAAGTATTACGTAAATGGCTTGGTTTTGATCTACGCTTTGGTCGCATTAGAATTCTAAATAAAAAAGATCATCTTGCTATAAATGGCAAACGATATCTTGTTGTACACGGCGACATGTTTGATGGTTTGATGCAGAGAGACTGGAAATGGCTAATGCATGTAGGCGATATAGCGTATAACTTGCTAATCTGGTTAAACATTAAGTTTAACACAGTACGTGGTTGGTTGGGCATGGACTATTGGAGTCTGAGCAAGTATTTAAAAACAAAAACTAAAGAAGCAGTGAGTTTTGTCGATGGTTTCGAAGAAAAGCTAGCTGCCTATGCCGATCAAAAGGGATATGCTGGTGTTATATGTGGCCACATTCACAGTGCCGCAATTAAAAATATCAACGGTATAGAATATTTAAACACAGGCGACTGGGTCGAAAGTTGCACTGCTATAGTAGAGACACATGATGGAAACTTCAAACTTGTTGACTGGTCAAAAAATATTAATCGTAACTGATGCTTGGCGCCAAGTCAATGGTGTAGTTACCACGCTGGAAAATTTAAATCGTATCTTAACTGATATGGGGTATGACGTAGATTTTCTTAATTATGATGATGCAGACTATACCTGTGATATGCCATTCTACCCCGAAGTCAAACTTGCTTGGGTCAAACAACATGTTATAAAAAGAAAAGTTGAATGGGCCGATGCTGTACACATTGCTACACCTGAAGGGCCTATAGGATTCAAGGTTAGAAATTATTGCGTTAAAAACAAAATTCCATTTACCACAGGGTACCATACCAAGTGGCCCGAATTCGTACAAGCACGAGTGCCTATTCCGTTATCTTTAACATACAAATTTATGCGTTGGTTACATAAGGACAGCAAAAATATTCTTGTTCCAACTCAGACAGTTGTAGACGAGCTTAAGGAAAAAGGATTTAAAAATCTGTCAGTATGGACCAGAGGAGTTAACAGAGATATTTTTAGTCCTAGTACTAGAACAGCTTTATTATGTGGCAAACCTCTGTTACTTTGTGTTACACGGGTTAGTCACGAAAAAGGATTAGACGATTTTTGCAAACTCGAATATCCTGGTGCTACCAAAATGATTGTAGGCGACGGTCCGTATCGCGCCGAGCTTGAAACGAAATATCCTGATGTTATTTTTACAGGTGTCAAGCGAGGTACTGATTTAGCCAACTATTATGCTAATGCCGATGTTTTTGTGTTCCCTAGTAAAGCTGATACTTTTGGTGTAGTAATGATTGAAAGTATGGCTTGCGGCACACCGGTCGCGGCGTATCCAGTAACAGGACCAACAGATGTTATCGCTCAAGGCATAACTGGATATATGGATTATGATTTGAATACAGCTATAGCTCAATGCCTAAAACTGGACAGAAATTTAGTCTACCAAAATAGTTTGCATTGGTCCTGGGAGAGTTGTGCTGTTCAATTTATTAATAGTCTTACAAAAAAATAATCTTGACATTTTGTCTTATATACTTTATAATAATAAAATTATAGGAGTATGTTATGGCAATGCCTGAAAAAGTTTTTATCCCCGCAGCTAAAGATCCAAGCCGCGGCCATTTCTATGTTAGTCTAGTGAAGTCAATATTCCGTATTGGTGCAGGTATCGCTCTAGTATTTGGAAATGTAATTACAGCTGGTGTACTATTAATTACAGCAGAAGTACTTGGTATCATTGAGGAAATCGTATGAAAGAGCTCTGGACAGAAAAGTACCGCCCTACAAACATTAATAGCTATGTCTTTAGAGACGCTAAACAAAAGCAACAGGTTGCAGGCTGGCTCAGCGACGGAGCACTTCCTCACTTGCTATTCTCTGGAGCGCCCGGTACAGGCAAGACGACGCTAGCAAAGGTACTACTTAATGAGCTAGGCATCAACAGTATGGATGTGTTAGAGATCAACGCATCTAACGAAAATAACGTTGATACTATTCGTAATAAGATTACAAACTTCGCCAGCACTATGCCTTTCGGTGACATGAAGTATGTGTTACTTGATGAAGCTGACTACATTACTCCTAACGGTCAGGCAGCATTGCGCGGCGTTATGGAAATGTATGCCAGTAGCTGCCGCTTTATTCTAACTTGTAACTATCCACAGCGTGTTATTCCTGCACTGCACAGTAGAACACAGGGCTTCCACATTGAGAAGCTAGACGTTACAGAGTTTACTGCTCGCATTGCAGAAATTGCAGTTACTGAAGGAGTCGACATTGATCTAGAAACTCTAGATACATATGTACAAGCAACCTATCCAGACTTGCGTAAGTGTATTAATCTAGTACAGCAAAACGTAGTAGATGGTGTACTACAAAAGCCACAAGCGGGTGACAGCAATCAGAGCGACTGGATGCTTAGTGCTATTGATTTGTTTAAGAGCGGTGAGTTTAAGCCGGCTCGTGAACTTATTGTAAGCCAAGCCCGGCCAGAAGAATATGATGAGGTATATCGTTTCATGTATCGCAACTTAGATCTTTGGGGCAAGAGTCAATTACAGCAAGATCAGGCTATTGTAATTATCCGCGACGGCATGGCTAAGAGCAGTCTGTGTGCTGATCCAGAAATTAATCTCAGCGCAACACTTATTGAATTACAGATGAACAGTAATTAATATCATGCTGTGAATGAATGATAGAGTTTGATTTTGATTGTGCAATTATTTTAGATTGCACAAATACACCTTTATTAAGAGAAGATCTTTCTGTTAGACAACGTATGAATATCATACGTCCTCTAGCACCATTCGCGCTGCATGAAGTTTGTATAAAACGTAGCATTCCAAGTACGGTCATAAATTACACAGAGTTTTGGGATCCTATAAATCTGTTTGAATCTATAGAGAAGTGGCTAGCGAATAAATCTTTGTCGAAGCCACTTATTTTAGCCAGTGCATTGTTTGATGGTGTGTTTGTAACTAATGAAACAACTGTTACTGAAACATTTTTTGATAAACTTAAACAGCATTATCCTGATACTGAAATAATTATTGGCGGACCTCTAACACAAAAAAAATTAAAAAGAAAACCTTATGCGGTGTTTCAAGGCAGAAGCCTTCACTTGTTCGAACAATGGTTAGACGGTAAAGAAATAGATCCTGTTCATCGGCACATTGTTGATGGTGTTCCTTATTTTCATAATCGATCTGGTGCTGTAGTCGAGGAACCTATTGTTTCTAATTTGTACGATGACTATTGTTTGAATAATAAGGATATTGTAACGTTTGAAACTCGATTAGGCTGCAAGTTTAATTGTTCATTTTGTTCGTTTGAATTTAGAAATGCAAAGAGTGTTAACGATACTACTGCTGAACGCTTACATGAATTCTTTTTAAATGCATATAATATTTACGGCATAACAAGATTTTCTGCCGCCGACGATACCTATAATGAGGGCGACGAAAAACTGTTCACGCTCTATGCAGCTACTTCTAATCTTCCTTTCAAACCTACTATAGTTGGCTATAACAGGTTTGATATTATGATGGCTAAACCTTGGCAAGCAGAAGTATTTGATGAGTGCGGATTTCACGGACACTTTTTTGGAATTGAAACTTTGCATTACGAAGCAAGCAAACTAATTCGTAAAGGCATAAGAAAAGAAAAAGCATACGAATTCCTGAGATATATACGAGACACTTTCCCTCACTGGTGGACCAGCAGCGGATACATTGTAGGATTACCCTACGAGCCTAAGCAACATATTAAAAATACATTTAGAGAAATAGCTGAACAAAATTTATTAAAGGCGTTAATTCCATCGGCTTTGTCATTGTTAAAACCAGATAGCTATTACGATGCACAAAACAGTGATTTTGTTAGACAGCCGGAAAAGTACGGAATCACTGTACTGGGCGAACAAACACAAGGTTTGTTAGCGTGGACTCATAAGGAAATGGATCACCTCGAAGCAAAGTTATTTGCTGATAGGCTTGCTAAAACTAATAAAATTAAAACGTTTTGTGGTTGGGAATGGACGTCTAAAGAGTCTGTCGGCTACGATTTGGAAGCAGCCGACAGACATATTTCTGATTACATTGAAAGAAAGATTAAGTTCTTAGAGAATTAATTATTCTTCTCCGTAAATACGTAGTACTTCTTCTACCACAGGATGACGTTCGATATCGCCTCTGTCAAAGTTTACTACTTTAATTCTTTGTGAACCTCTATCTATCAAACGCTCCATGAACATCTTTAGACCGTTGCTTTCGTAACCGCGATCATGTTGGTTAAGGTCGCCTGTTACTACTAGCTTACTACCTTCGCCAATGCGTGTTAGCAACATCTTCATTTGACTGTCAGTTGCGTTCTGCATTTCGTCAGCAATAATAAAACTGTTCTTAAATGTTCTACCGCGCATGTAAGCAAGCGGTGCAATCTCTAGTT
>JACCDX011068478.1_pt1 | contig 15790 bp, 20 predicted proteins | sample 7449681 | NCBI WGS metagenome assembly JACCDX01 (sample SAMN15323450, study PRJNA562643) | freshwater metagenome | isolation source: river surface water | place: USA:Blue River Watershed | collected 2017-08-18 | reverse complement strand
CGAAAATACGCTTTAAATGGCTTGTTTTTAATTGATGAAACCGAAGCTGATATTGATAGCAAAGATAATTCAGAACCTAAAAAAGAAAGTATAACAGCAGAAAGATTTATAGCTATGCTTGCAAGCATTAACGAAGGTAAAGTTACTTTTGATAATGTGAAAAATAGGTTTGCTTTTAATGATACGCAAATAGCTAAACTAAAAGAGTTAAATTATGCTATCTAACTTTGATAATTATGAGTTCCGAGCTAGTTCGGTTTGGAACTTATTTTTAGAGCCTAAAACAAAGGCTGCAAAAGAAGCTGGTGAGTTTTCAGAAGGCTGCAAAACTTTCTTACATAGCATATTCCTAAAAGAAAAGTACGGTTTTGAAAAGCAAAGCCAACCTAATAAGTATTTTGAAAAAGGTTTGCAATGTGAAACAAAAGCAATTAGTCTTGTAAATGAAGTTTTGTTTCCTGATACGTTTTTAGTCAAAAATACAGAACGTAAAAGCAACGGTTTTGTAACAGGCGAATGTGATAATTGCGAAGTTCCTAATACTGTTTTTGATACTAAATGCTGTTGGGACTTAGAAACATTCCATTTTGCAGAACCTATATTTCAGTACGAAATACAACTTAATTGCTATGGTTTGCTTTATGGTTGTGATAGAATGTTACTTTGCTACTGCTTGTTAAACACACCAAAAGAACTTGCACCCTATGATATTTGGTATGATTACGAAAACACAATACCTGCCACAGAAAGATTGAAATTTTTTGAGGTGCAAAAAATACCTAACTTTGAAACTATCTTGCAAGAGAAAGTAATAAAAGCTCGTGAATACCTTAATAAATTAACACTACAAAACTACTCAAAACAATGAAAAAAACATTTAGAATTTTAGCTTTAATGCTATTGATTGGTTTAATTTACTCACGTTTAAATTTTGTCTTATAATGGCTTACGAAATACAGGGGACTTTATATTCCCGCAAAGAAAAACAGCAAGTTACTGAAAAATTTGCTAAACAAGAGTTTATAATTGTTACCGAAGGGCAATATCCTGAACACGTAGCAATGCAATGCGTAAATGATAATTGCAACTTTTTAAAAGGTCTTGCAAAAGGCGATTTAATTAAAGTGTCTTTTAACTTAAAAGGCAAACCTTTTAAAAACAAGCAAGGCGAGGAGGTTGTAATGACAAATGTTACTGCTTACAAAATTGAAGTTGTGCAAAAAGCAAATACGCAAACCACACCGCCAAAAGTTGAAACTAAAAAAGCACCAACAACGCCGCCGCCACAAGACGATAATATAGATGATTTACCATTCTAAAATTAGATACCACCCTAAAAAGTGGTATTTTTTTATTTGAAAATTATTGCTATCTTTGTAAAAAAGCTATGCTATGAACCCGATAGGATATAATGAGATAATTTCAGATAATGTAGAAAAAGGAATTAAAAGCCTTATTACTCTTTTAGAGCAGTTCTTAACTGTAATGGAGAGCGGAGATAATATTTTTAAAGAAACTCTAAATACCTTAAAAATAGAGATTGATGCGGTTAATAAGTCTATGAAAGACCTTAATAGCACAGCCCAAAAAAAGAATGACTATACAGAGAAAGAAGTAAATGAGTTAAAGCAATTAGCTAGCGAATTAGAGAAATTACGGTCTGATTACGACACTTTAAAAAACGCACAAAAACAATATACCGAAGCCCAAAAACAAAGCAAGCAAGCAACCGAAGAAACCGCAGGCAGTATTGCAGACCTTAAAAAGCAATTAGCAGAACTTAATAAGCAAAAACTAAATGCAACCGAAGACCAATTAAAAAATATAGGTGCAGAAGCTAGTAAGGTACAAGGCGAAATCAAAAGACTAGAAAACGTCTTTAAATCTGGTGCAATGGCTGCAAATAATTTAGCAGGTTCTTACGATGAGTTAAGCAATAGGAATAGAGAACTCAAAAGAGAATTAAAATCTATGGCAGGTGGTCTTGATAATACTTCGGAGGCTGCAAAAAGACTAAAAGAACAAATAGCTGCAAATGATAAGGTCTTAAAAGAATTTGATAGCAGTATTGGAGAGAATTTTCGTAATGTAGGAAATTATGCAAGTGCTTTTGATGGAATACTTGGTGCATTATCGGGTTCGGGTGGAATAATTGGAGGTTTAGCTGGTCTTGCTACAGGCGTTGGGGCTGTAACGGTTGCTATTGATTTAATCGTAAACGGTTTTACTGCTATGAGTGAAGCTGTTGAAAAGACTAATAAGAATTTAGCAGAAACCCAAACAATCACAAATTTAGTAGGTAATGATTTAGATAATTTTACCGCCAAAGTACAAGCAAGTGCCGAAACTTTTGATAAAGATTACACAGAGGTTTTAGTAGCCGCAAACTCATTTGCTAAACAATTTGGCATTACACAAAGTCAAGCTATTGATTTAATAAACAAGGGTTTTGCAAACGGTGCAGACGTGAATGGCGACTTTTTAGATAAGGTTAAAGAGTACCCAGTGCAATTTAAACAAGCGGGCTTTACAGCAGAAGAGTTTATAAAAGTAGCTAGTCAAGAACCTAAAAGCGGAATATTTGGAGATAAGCTATTAGATACTATTAAAGAAGCTGGTTTATCTTTGCGAGAGTTTACAAAGGCACAGGAGGATGCCTTAAAAAATGCTTTTGGCGAAAAGTTTACAAAAGACTTCAAAAAGAGAATTGATAGTGGAAAACTCACAACAAAAGATGCTTTATTAGCTATTGATGAGCAAGCAAAAAAAACAGGTTTAACGGTTTCTCAACAACAAACTTTGGTTGCGGATTTACTGAAAGGGGCTGGTGAGGATGCAGGTGGTTTTGCCGTTGTATTAAATACAGTAAACGAAGCCCTTAAATCAAATTTAGAACCCACAACAGAATTAGGAAAAAAGCAAGCCGAAAACTTAAAAATACAAGAGGCATATAACTTGCAACTTATTGAATTTTCAAAGAATTTTCAGGGTTTAGGCACTACATTACAAAGTTTTGCAACGCAATTAGCTACAAATGTTTTTAGTGGTGTCAATGATTTAATAGAGTTGTTAAAGCAATTTTATGAGGCAAGCGTTGCTGTAACTGAAATTATTGGCGAGGCTTTTGGAGTTGAAAGTACAAAAGTTATGACTAGCTTTACAAGCATAGTAAAACAATCATTTGATTTCTTACTAGATGTTATCTTATTAACTCCAAAGGCTTTTATAGCTGCGGGCAAAGAAATTTTAGCTACTATTGGAGGTATTGCCAACGCAATTAAAGTATTTGGTTTAGAAATAGGAACTTTTACTAAGTCTATAAAAGACTTTGCAAGTGGAAATATTGGTTTAAATGATTTGACTAAGCAAGTAAGCGGAGCTACTCAAAGAATTACAGAAAGTTTTAGTTTTGGTTACGATAGAATTAAGGCTAAATTTGAAGCAAGTAAAGAAGCTGCAAAAGAAAATACTACTGAAATTCAAAAAAACACCGTTGCAACAAAAGATAATACAACCGCTACAAATGATAATAGCAAGGCAAAGGAAAAGCAAATACTAAACTTAGTAGAGTTAGGCGAAAAGCAGAAAGAAATTGAAAAAGAAATTGAAAACGAACTTTCAAAAGGTCGCAAACTAATAAGACCAGAGTTTTTAGCTGCAAAAGAGAAAGAACTCGAGGCAATTAAGAAGTTGATTGAAAGATTTAACTTTGAAACTAATTTTGAAGTAAGTCCAGACGGTTTGCAATTAGATGGAGAAGTTGAAAAAACAAAAGAAGCTGCTAATCAAAAACTAGAAATTCAAAAAGATTACTACGAAAAAGATAAAGAAATTTTTAGGCAGTTTAGACTTAAAAACGAAATAACTGAAAAAGAGTATCAAGACAAACTTTTTGAATTAGAAAAGGCTAATATTCAAAGACAAATAGCAGAAAAAGAAAAGTTAAAGCAATTTGATGTAGAATATTACAAGTTAAAAAATGACTTGTTACAGTTAGATGTGGATAAGCAGAAAGAAGCATTTAATACTGTATATGATAATTATAGTAATTTTGTAAATAAGTTTGTAAAAGACAACGATACTAAGACTTTGTTAAATTTATTAGGGTCTATTGCTAAAAATATTTTTGAGGTTGAGCAAGGTGATAAGACTAAAAACGAAGGCATATTAGATGTATTAGGTTCTTTTGGTGGTTTTGCTGAGGGTGGTTACACTGGTGATGGTGCAAAGTACGACCCTGCTGGTATAGTACATAAAGGAGAAGTTGTATTTAGTCAAGAAAATATCAAAAGATTAGGAGGTGTTAAGAACGTGGAAAATATACGTAATCTTAATTTTGAAAAGGTGCAATTAACTAAGTTTTACGAACCTATTTCTGATAAATTGCAGACTAAACAACCTATTATAGTGCAAAACGACCCTATTGACATAGATAGACTTGCAAGTGCTATTGGTAAAAATATTACACAATTTGATGTAAAAGAAACTATCAATCAGTTGCTAATTACTCAAAAAAGTGCTAACTTGACTAATAGAATTATTGTAAAGAAAAACAGAAAATCTACATAATGAGAAAGATAATCACTAAAAGCGGTGCTATACTTGACTTGCACGTATGGCAGCACCAAAAAGGATATAGAGCTATTCAATTAGGGCAGTATTTCACTACTTTGGAAGAAAAACTAAATAGAGAAAGCTGGGTTTTACACGAGTCTTTATTTGAAATTTTGGATAGACTACGTTTTTTAGCTGGTCGCCCAATCTACATAAATTCGGCATACAGAACAACGGCTGAACAGCTTAAATTACAAGAGAAAAACGAAAATGCAGCAAGCAACTCTCCACACCCTTACGGTCTTGCTATTGATATAGATACACGCACCCACAAAGAAACTGAAATCTATGTGAATCATTTGCGAAATATTGCAAAAGAACTTAATGTTAAAATTAGGATAGGATATAAAAAATACCAACCTAAACAAACTTTTATACACATTGACGTTTGCCCAGAAATGTACGGTGAGGGTGGTGTTTGGGAATTTATGCCAAATATACCTACTGCTTTTAAATCACAAATTGAATGGTAACAATTAAAACATAACAACAAAATGGAAAAAGAAATAGACATTGACAAAATAAACTTAGTTGCTAACTTTACGATAGAGTTTGCACAAATAACAAGTGAGGTGCGTACAAGTAAAAAAGGCAAAATGGCTAAGGCACTATCATATTTAAAAGTTGCTATACAATTCCCAGAAATATTAGATAGTTTTGATGAATTAAAATTTGAATTATCAGACCTTACACCAGCCGAAATTGATTTAGTTCTTATCAATATTAGTGAAAAGCTAAAAACAAGCGACACGCAATTCATTAGTGAGCTATTTGAATTGTTTAAGCAATGGTATGAAACCACAAGCAAAATAGTTTCTTTGTTAAAATCTAAAAAATAGTAATAAAAAAGACTTTAAAAATTTGTTTTATTAAAACAAGCTATTATATTTGTGCTATGGAAATAGCTAACATATCACTTGATGAGTTTGTTCACAAAATAGAACTTTTAAAAACTCTTCATTTAAGAGAAGGAGGCAATGTAACTATTGATATGTTACCTAAATTCACTCATAAATGGGTTTCCTTGATAAGTGATAAAAAAGAATGGAATAGAAAAGAGTATTTAGAGTTGAGTCATAAACTTTTGTGGGATATTCCAAAAGTAGATATTTTGTGGCTTATAGATATTCATAACAGTTCAGAAGATTGCCAATTCGTAAAGGAATTTCTTTGCGGTGTAAAATAGTATTTAAGTGATTGGTTTATGTGTATTAGTGTTATTGGGTTTATTGATGATAGCGGAAAATTTAGCCCTAATTCCAAAGAGTTGTTTAAAAAAACATTTGAACAGTTCAAAGGGAAAAGGGTTGAATTAACCGTTAAACAATGGCATAAAACCAGAAGTAACTCTCAAAATGCTTATTACTGGGGGGTTGTAATAGAAATGATTACCTTTGCTATAAATGATTTAGGTAATGAATTTGATAAGGACACTATACACGAGTATTTAAAAGGTTTATTCCTTAAAACCACAAAAGAGATAATAGATAATAGCACAGGTTTAGTAACTGAAATAGCTTACATAAAAAGCACTACTAAACTTACTACTATTGAATTTGAAAACTACATAGAGAAATGCAAGCAATTTGCAGCAGAAAGATTTGATATAAATATACCAGATGCAGACAGAACCTAAAAAAATATTGGTTAAAAAGACTACAAAAGAACCAAAGCAAAAACCTATTAAAAAGGCTAATAAATATGCTTTGTTTCAAAAGAGTTTAGAATCTTATTTAGGCTGCAAAGTAGAGAGCGAAGTGAAATTTGATAACGATAGGAAATTTAGATTTGATTTTGCAATACAAGATAAGAAAATAGCAATAGAAATAGAGGGCGGCATTTATACAAATGGTAGGCATACAAGGGGGGCAGGATTTGAAAAGGATATGGAAAAGTATAATTTAGCTATTCAAAATGGTTGGGTTGTTCTTAGATATACACCAGCCCAAACAAAGAAAACAGTTACATTCAATCAAATAAAAACAGTTTATGCAATTAGATAACGAAACAATTAGCTTAGCAAGCCTAATAAACATTTGCGAAAAAAGCCCTTATAACTTAGAAGAGTTGCAAGGGTTAGTTAAAGACTGGGCAAAAGACAAAGAACTCATTAAAGAAGCAAACAGCCATAATCAATATATGAAAATTATTGAGGAATACGGCGAACTTTGTAGCTCTGTTTTAAAGTTAGAAAAACAAGGCATTGAGCCACTAATTGATAGTATAGGAGATGTTTTAGTAACTATTACGATTATATTAGCACAATTAGATAGAAAACAATTCTTAGAAGTGTCAAGGGCTGATGTAAGAGAAGGCAATGTTTACGGATTGCATAGACGTTTTATTGAAAACTATACTAAAAGAGATTTTTTTGGTGCAGCCGAAATGGTGCAAAGCATAGCACATCTTTATAATCTTAACCCTGTTGAATGTTTATGGTATTCATACCAAACTATTAGTAAACGCAAAGGATATACAACAGAGCAAGGTACTTTCATTAAAGATGAACCGCCTCAAATAGAAAACGAAATTCCACAATACGAAATAGACTAACATACATTGAATTTAAGGCATTATTTTAGTAAGTGATAGTAAAGTATCAAAAAACTAAAATAGTGTCTTAAATCGTAAATAAACAGATTAAAAACAGATTAAATAGTGTCTAGGAAAGATATACATAAAGACGGTGTTAAGTTTAAAAAAGGACAATCTGGCAACCCAAATGGCAGACCTAAAAAAACTATGACTAATATTTTAAACGAACTCTTAAACAGCAACAAAATAGAAATTGAATTAACTATAAATGGAGAAACAAAAGATATTGATATAACAACAAAGCAAGGCATTAACACCGCAATAGCTGCAAAGTTAGTTGAAAAGGCTTTACAAGGTGATTTAGGTGCAATAAAAGAGATTAACGAAAGAACCGAAGGAAAAGTAAAAGAGCAAGATAGTCAAGAAATCAAAGAAGAACCTATCAATATAGTTGTAAACATTAAGTAATGGATATAAATTTTCAATGCACACCTATATTTTTAGAAAACTACAAAAGTAAAGATAAGATAGTTATAAATAGGGGTGGAACTCGTAGTAGTAAAACATACTCATTATTACAGTTGTGGGTGTTAAGGTCTTTTGAAAGATGTATAACTATTGCCGTTTGTCGTAAGACGTTCCCTGCACTAAGATTAACAGCCTTAAATGACTTTCTTAGTATATTGAATGAATATGATTTGCTAGACTATTTTAGCTATAATAAAACAGAACACCTATTTATCAATAAAAGAACGGGTGCAAAGATATACTTTTTAGCATTAGATAACAGTCAAAAAATACGTGGTTTAGCACCTGACATAGTGCATTTGGAGGAGGCAAATGAAATACCTTATGAAACATATAGACAAATCATATTAAGGCTAAAATCACAAATATACATATCATTCAATCCTTCTGATGAGAATGTTTGGATAAATAGAGAAGTTGAACAAAAAAGAACAGATTATAAGTTAATAAAGAGTTCGTACCTTGATAATAGCTTTTTGCAGCCAGAAATAGTTAAAGAAATTGAATATTTAAAAAGTACCGACTTAAAATACTGGCAGGTCTTTGGTTTAGGAGAGTATGGTAGTTTGTCAAATAAAGTCTATCCTAAATTTAACGTATGCAAGTATGATACGTTTAAAAGTGTTGGTAATGAAACTATAATAGGTTTAGACTTTGGTTACGTAGATGCCACGGCTGCAATAGCAATGAAATATAAAGATGGCAATGTGTATTTACACGAGTTATTATATGAAAGTTATCTTGACAACCCTGCAAAGAAAATAGTTGATGTATTGCGAGATAATAAGCTAAATGGAAATGTTGTATATGCAGACCACCAGCCCGCAAATCAAAACTTAATTCGCAAGGAGGGTTACAAGGTTATAAATGCGTGGAAAGATATTGAAGATGGTATTTCTTTTTGCAGAATGTTTAACTTGCATATAACAGAAAGTAGTAAGAACTTGTTAAGAGAAATAGTAGGTTATACTTACATACAAGATAACAATAACAACGTAACAAATAAACCGACAGATTTTGATAATCACGCACTTGACGCAATGAGATACGCAATTTATTCGCACTTAAAAAACAAAATATTCACCAAAGGACTGAAATAGTATGATATTACAAAATAACGAAAACAATAATGTTGTAATAAATTTACAGCAAGTAACGAGAATTAACGAAACAAAAGATTACTATATGATATTCTTTGTTAGTAATTATGAGTTAATCAAAAAAGATGATAATAGCAAAAAGATATTTGACTACTTTGCAGCGAAAACAAAAAGCGAAATGGAGAATATAAATATAATGCAAGATAAGCTAAACAAGGTAATGTCAGAGTCGCAAAACATTTTAGCCGCCTTTGCAAAGCAGCAAAAACAGTAGATAGTTTTTTCATAATTGATTGGTTTAAATGAAAGATTAAGAGTAGAATAAATTATTCTACTTTTTTTATAAATAATTGTGATAATATTTTGTTATTAAAAATAAAGCTGTTATATTTGCTACATAATAACACAATCACTTAACAAAACCACTTAAAACAATGGAAACGAAAGTATTTGAAATCAAAATAGGTCGCAAATGGTCAAGAGTAAGGGCAACAAGTATGAAATCTCTTAGCGACTGGGCAAAAGAAAATAATGTTAGTGATTGGCGTATGGTTGGTATGATGTCTATTTCAGAAACAATAGAAAGTAAATCATTAAAAGTTGTTGCCTAGTAAAACGGTTCGCCACTACCTTAACGTGGCAAAATTTAACCTTAAAACCACTTACTAAAATGAAACCACAACAAGCAATAGTATTTCAGTTATCAAATCATAGTGTTATCGCAATGTATAATGACTATGACACGCTAACCTTTGCAGACTTAACAGGAACGCAAGTAAAGTTTAAAAGTACAGAAAACGTAGCTTACGATTGTAGAGAAAACGGTGAGGGGCAAACAAGATGGCAAGATTCTGAAACAACGGTTACGGCTGATAGCTTATTAGATAAGCACAACGAAACAGAACCAATAGACTATATTTTAGCCTTGCAAGATAACGAAATACACACTTTCACTATGCAAGATTTAAATAGCTTAGATTACGACAAGGTAGAGTTCTTAGAAAAAGTCATCGCAAATCTTTGGCAGTTGTGCAAGAGTGAATTTCAGTATTACAGATTTTAGTATTTAGCCGTTAAGAGATTAACGGCTTTTTTTATTCCGTAATTTCCGTTACAATCAAATCACTTGCAGGGCAAAGCACCGCTTTTTGTCTATACTCTATTGTATAGGTTTGGTTCTCTAAATTCTGCTCAAATTTTGTAACTACAATAGGTTTATTATCAATACCTATACCTACATTCCATTGCCTTAAATTCCTAATCAATCTACTTAAATCTGTACTAATCTCTACTTCTGAAATTATTTTCCATTGATTACTGCCAACCACAGAACTAACCTTGTGAAAATTATCATACAAATACTTTGCATTTAACACACTTAAATTTTGAGGGCTTACCTTAGTTCCTTCTGCTATAAAAATCTTATCTACGCCTATCGTATAATCACTTAGTAACATATATCCTTTGGCATCTTCTACTCTGCCTAAATCAATTAAGCCAAAACTTAAAATATTAACAATACTACTAAATACGTTGGCAATAGTTCTGTATATATCTTCTGCTAATGTGTTGCTATTCTTTCTTATTGCCCTTGCAAATTCTATATTGATTTCCGTTGTGCCTTGTAATGCTTGGTTTTTCTTATCAACTACTAAACTATCTTTTAGCTTGTAAGTAACAAGCAAAGTGTTTGGAGTTGGATTTGCGGCTAGTTCCCTTTGCGTAGTATTTAACTCACTACTATCTCGTGCAAAGCTAATTTTATACGCTCCGCTTAATTCATTCCAGTTAGTTGTTTCTAAGCCATTGTTTTGCAAGTTAGTCAAGATAAACCCACTTTTTTGATTATTGATAGGGTTTGTATAACTCCAGAAATAATCAACTCTTTCAAAATATAGTGTGTTATTAAACAGCTTTACTCTTGCATTAAACATATTACCTAATCTTTCAAAGAACTGTAAAAGACTTTCTTTTGGAATAGGATTGTTTATTGGCGAATTGCCTTGACTACCCTCGTAATCTGTTTCTGCAATAACTGTTAATTGATTAAACGTAGGACTTTCTAAAAACGTACTTTTAAATTTTAAACCTAATTTATTAGCAGAAATGTTAAGTATATCTAAAACACGTACAGCATTGTAACGTCTTGTTTGTGGTCTTAAACTATCTATAAATTGCACCAACGCAATCACTAATATAGTTGCTTGTATTAAAAGCAAAGCAATGGAGATAATAATTCCTAGTGGATTTAATACATTAAAAAGGCTCAAAAAATCTCGTGTTGCATTTACTAATTCTATTATCATAACAACTAATCCAAGCAATGACTGAATTATTTGCAGTTCTGTACGTGTCTTATCTTGCAACACTATATTTTGTCTATAATACTTAATCTCTTTATTTGTGATAGTAGATATTTGAAAACTATCTAACAAGTCTTCTAATTGCGTTTCTATAATCTCCAAATAAGCTATAAATTTTTGTCTATCTATCTTAGTATTTGGAGAGTAAGGCAACCCCCTACCATTGAAAAGCAAGTCGCCTGTTAAGTTATCTCTAAATGAGAACGGTATTGAATTATATGTTTTATTAGCTTGCAAAAAGTTAAGGTATAATTTATATGCCTCGTCTTGCAATTCTATTTGATTAGTAAAGTTGAAAGTAGGGTTTGGACTTGGAAAGTTTGTGTTCCAACTATTATTTATTTCGTCGTCGTTCCCTATTTCAATAGGTACGTTATTTAATAGTGCTAAATAATTCATAATATTTTCATATTTTATTACAAATATGATAAAAAAAAGGCACTTTATTTGCAAATATTGTAAAAATAATTGCTTTTTATTCAAAATATTGCAATATTTGTAATAAGAAACACTAAACATTACTACTATGCCTATTGTAGATTTCCAAGATTGCTGTACATATACACCGCCAACGACTATGCCTTCGTTAGGTTGCCCTGTGGAATGGGGACAAATTGTGCGTATAGCATTACAGATTAAACAAAGTACACCAAGTTTTGCAACTGCTGCGGACTTAGTTGACAATGCAGAATGGACTACGTTATTAGCCCCTGCAACGCCTCCTGCAAATAACCAAATCTTAATTACACCGCCAACACCAGACGGTAAAACAGGGCTTTTTGGCTTTGCAGTAACTGGTGGTGAAGCTGTAACTCAAGGCGGTGGAGATAACACAACCCTAAATGGTATTCCTATTATTGTGTCAAGAAACTTTGCAAGCGTTACTGCCAATCTTTACTCTATTGGTGCAGACCTTACAAAAACCTTAATGGAGTTATTGGACTGCGGTAAAAACTTAACAGCTTATTTTATCAATAGCTACGGGCAAGTAATTGCAAAACAAAACGGAACTTCTTACGAGGGCTTTAATATCTATTCAGGATTTTTGAAAGACCGTGATGTAACAGGCGAATTTGAAAGAGATGTAAACGTCTTAACTTTTCAGTTAGAAAAAGGATACTCTAAAAACTTCTATATTTCTCCTGCTGCTGCATTTTTAGGCGACATTGTTAATCCTTAATCTTTATGATTGAAGAGGTTTTATTACTAAAAACAGAACGCAAAGAGTACAAAGAACCATTTACACGTGCCAATTCTATTTTACAATTAGCTGCCAAAAACGGTGTTAAAATAGAGTTGGTAAGTGATAAATATTATTTTGATACCAACGCAAATGAGATACTTTTAATTATTCCAAATGAAAACAGTACAAGATATACAAGAGTTATTAGCACCAAAACAAAGCGTAAAAAATAGTTTAGATAATGCTGTTTTACATACGCAAAGATGCCGTTTCCACGCTGAGGGTTTGCCCGATGCTTGGTGGGTGGCAGAGCTTAACTATGTATCAAATCAAATTTGGAATAAAGAACACAATCTTAGAAATCGTTATAATGGTTATGTAGTATTGCAAAAGGCTTATGAGATGTTATCTATTGATAAGTTTCATAAGTTTTTAGCAAACTTTTCTATATGTACTACAAACATTGTGAACCGTGTTAAAACAGAAATGCAACGCATTTTCTTTGCATTAAACGGACACGAAACTTACAAGTTTAAAAAAGATGACTTGTTTGCAGATTGGCAAATGTATAGAGATTACATAGCTTGCGAGGGCAATGATAAGGAGTTTTTCACAAAAGAAGGCATTGATTTATTGATACGTGATTTTAATTCTTTGTTGTTAATTGACTTAGAGCAAGATGAGGAGTTACTGCCAAACGAATTGCCTAAACCTTATTACAAAATAATTGGAATTGATAGGGTTGTTAATATTGAGTGCGAAAAGAATGAAATAGAGTTTGTTGTATTTCGCAAAGAAGATGGTTTTTTGTACGTGGACGATGAAATAGTTTGCGAATTTGACAAAGATAAAAAGCTAATTGGTGAGCCTTACGAGCACAATTTAGGAGTTATTCCTTGCAAGTTTGTTTCTAATCTAAACAGATTTGTAGGTGATTACATACAGAAAAAAGGCTTGCTTAGTGATGTATTAGATGAGTTAGATAACTTAGTGTTATTTGAAGTCAATGCAAGGTATATGTATTTTGCTAATTCTTTTCCTATTACGTATGCTTATGAGCAAGATTGTACTTACAAGCAAGAGGATAATTTTACGTGTGATAAAAACCAATGTGTATTTAGCAGAAATATTGATAATGTACCTGTTTTCTACAAAAAAAATTGTGCGTGTAAAGAAAGTAAGTTAGTTGGTGCGGGTTCTTTTATAGAAGTTCCTGTCCCACAAGAAGGCGTAACTCCTGCAATGATGCCACCTGTAGGACAATTAGCACCCGAAGTAACATCTTTGCAATTTGTAAGTGATAAGGTTGCAAATGATAGTGAAATACTGCTAAATATGATTTTAGGGGGCAGTACACAAACAAGTGGTGAACAGGCTAAAAATGAGTTGCAAGTAAATGGTAATTTTGAAAGTCGCAAAGCTACTTTAATGTTAGCAAGTTATACAATACAAACACTTTGGAATTTTGCTAATAACTTTGTTGCAACGGTTCGTTATGGTGAGGACTTTATAGCAGGACATATACAGTTAGGTGATGAGTTTTTCTTAGCTAATTTGGAAAGTTTGCAAGAGCAATTTGAAAAAGCCAAAGTACGTGGTGATATTTCAGAACTGCAAAGTTTGCAAGACCAGATAAATTATTACAAGCAAAAGTATAACAAAACAAATTTACTACGTGCAAAGGTGATACAAGCCTTGACACCTTTTCAATACCAAAGTAATGAGGAATTATTGACTTACTTACAAAACCAAGTTATAACGAGAGATGAGTTTAGATATACTTTGTTATTGCCAAAATTGATTGAAAAATTTGAGTACAGTATAAATGCTGACATTGTGCAATTTGGCGAAAGTTTAGACTTTGCCGAAAAGATTAAAAGGATTGAAACAAATTTAAAACAATTATTCAATGAGTACGAAAAAGAAAACAGACCAGAACCTACAGGAATACAAGGAACGGTTACTGATTAGGGACTTAAAAGAAACCGAAGATGATAGAATGTTCTTTGCCAACGGTTCTGATAATACAGAAAGTTTTATCAAATCTTTGCTAAGCAACCCTAATAACAATCAAAAGGCTTTACTGCCAAGTGATAACTTTCAAATTATTGATGGCAAACTTGCAATAGGATTGCAGACTTTTAAAATGGTAGTTGTTATTTTCAGTAAGGTATTTTACTCAAATGATTTACAACGTGAGGTTGAAGCCGAAGCCACATTGAAAGTTTTAGAGCCTAGTATTTTTGAAAGTTTTGAACGTGCAAAGGCTTGGGACTCTCCTAACTTAAAAGTAACTGTAATTCACAACCCACAAAAACAAGGTAAGTTAGTAACAGGCGAAACGATTGCTTACGAATTGAAAAACGAAACAAAGACCGTAGAAGTTTGGAACGGTACACGTATGAATACTAAAACAGTATTAGAGAAAAACGAATATTTACTAATTAGCTAAACAAATGATAAGAACAGGATTACAAGCTATTGTTTTGAGGCAAGACGATGGCAATGGAGGTGCAGGGACACCACCACCACAATTAAAATTTGATATTGAAGAAGTTAAAGCAAGTGGTTTGTTTGTGCCAAAAGAAGAATTTGAAAAAACAATCACTAACTACAAAAAGCAAATTGAATCAACAAAAACACAAGGTTACAATAAGCTAGGAGAAGTATTAGATAGTGTTGCAAATGAAATAACTAGCTTAACAGGCATTGAAAGAGCAGAAATAGAAAAAGAAGGCAAAAAGGAACGTGAAAAGATTGAGGATTACTTAAAAAGGGTAATTACTGCCAAACAAGCCGAGCCTTTGGAAAAAGAAAAACAGTTGCGAGATATGTTTAGCAAAAAAGAACAAAATTATGCTAGCGAAATTTCGCAAATGAAACAAGAAGTTACTAACTTGCGTTATAGTAATGAAATGCAGGGTGCATTATCAAAAGTATTAACTACATTTGGAGAAGAGAATTTTGAGAAAAACCAAGAAGTAGTGACCGCAATTTTAGCTACCAAATATAGTAACAGAGAGTATTCAACAGAATATAATCGTTTTGTTTACTATAACATAGATAAAAACAATAACAAGGTAGTCATTGAAAACAAAAATGGCGAGCCTAAAACCACACAAGATATTTTAGCAGAGGTTGCCGAAATGTACTTACCAAAAAATAACGCTGCACAACCGAGAGGCTTGGGAGTTGCAAATAATCAAAATAGTAAACCTAATACATTTACTACTTCGGATATTCACAACGAATTAACTAAGCAAGGATTAAAGACTGGCAGTCGTGAGTATCAAGAAGCATATAGTAAAATGATTAGGGAAATGAAAAAATAATTTCACACTCTAACATATATCTAAAATGGCAAGTATCTTAACGCAATTAGTTGATGGAATTGCACAAAGTAGTTCAGAAATGTTTGCACAATGGGAAAATCGTTTTTCTGTTTATCCTATCTTTTCAGACGCTTT
>JACCDX010997423.1_pt1 | contig 15790 bp, 26 predicted proteins | sample 7449681 | NCBI WGS metagenome assembly JACCDX01 (sample SAMN15323450, study PRJNA562643) | freshwater metagenome | isolation source: river surface water | place: USA:Blue River Watershed | collected 2017-08-18 | reverse complement strand
TGAACATGAACCGGGGTGGGGTGAACATGAACCGGGGTGGGGTGAACATGAACCGGGGTGGGGTGAACATGAACCGGGGTGTGACGAACCTGAACCGGGGTGTGACGAACATGAACCGGGGTGTGACGAACCTGACACCATCGCCTTCCAGAGACTGTAAGTGTAGAACTGTACGTACAAAACTACTGAAACAGACTGTTAAGAATGTTAAAAAGAACAAGCTCATTCAACAAATCAAAAAGTTGGGCAAGGCGAGCGGTCTAAAGGTCATAACAGAGAAGAAGAACAAGCTTGTCAAGTACATTATTCGCCAGATACGCAAGCCTAGAACTAAAAAAAAGACGTCTAGTGTCCAGACTCCTCAATTAAACATAAAGAACGTATTAAACATGAGAAGAAATGAACAACGATGAGTACGTTCGAGGTATGCTAAAAATTAGGGACGAATGCACATTGGATCCGAAGCCTTCGTATGTGAATCTTACCACAATCACATCTGTTTTTAAGGTTGACACTTTGTTGGATCCCGAAGAAATAAAAGAAAAATTAAAGACAATCGAATGCGTTAGGAAAAAGTCTTCGAATAAAGGATTCGAATGGAAGTTACACGAGAACAAGTTTTACAATCAAGTTACTATAACATGCACCGATATGTTTTCTAAAAAGTCTGTGAAGCTCTTTCCTAACGGGAGTGTTCACGTGACAGGATGCACGAGCATCGATGATTGCAAACACACCATGAAGGCTATAAAGACCATTCTTGAACACATCACGGAAAAGACTATTGTAACGAGAGACTTTGAGATATACATGATCAACACAAATTTTTCTATGAACTCATATCTGAATCTCAGCAGTGTAACTCGTGTCGCAGAAGAGAAAAACTGTATAGTTTCTTTTAAGCCTGAGACGTACTCAGCAGTAAAGATAAAGTTTTCACCTGGTTCGAATATGAAAAGGGTCACTGCGAGTATCTTTAGTTCAGGGTGTGTGCTCATAACAGGAGCCAAAACTCTGTCAGAAATTAACGCATCGTACAAGTTTTTGATTGACATGTTGTCCAGCACGAGAACGTCTCCTCACGGTGATCAGAAAGTTTTTGACGTGTACATAGGAATGACATTCGATCAATGGAGAAAAAAACTTGGATGTAATTAAATGTCTACGAGATTGGGTATGGCTGACGGAAGATGCCAGGACTGGGTGTCTAACCGTCTGTTCAACGACGCTGTGATTAAAAGAGCTAAGATTCAGGAAACTGACAACTACGCATACAGACTGTTCCTACAAAACAGAGATCCTGATGAAATATTCCCGGCACAGACGTGCTCTCTATTTAAATATTCGGATGGCGATATATACAAGGATACCAATGTCATCACGTCCGAGAATAACAGTAGACGGTAATATAGCATCAGGGAAAACGACACAGCTTACAATGCTTGAAAACAAGGGATACCGTGTTCTCAGAGAACCCATACAAGAATGGCCTCTCGAGTCGTTTTACGATGACAAGAAGAGATGGGCGTTCCTGTTACAGATGACCGTACTCAAGACTTTTATCGACAGGTCAGCTGACGTATACGAGCGATCTCCCAAATCATCATACGGTGTTTTTTGGAAAATGATGTGCGACGACGGAATCGTTACTGAAGAAGAACAGGCTGTGTGCAGATATTTCTATGAAACAAACGGATGGTCACCTGACATTACGATATACATCAGAACAGACCCGTCACACTGTTATGATCGTCTCGTGTCTAGACAGCAGACGGGTGATTCAGCTGTGAGCACAGAGTACATACAGAAGGTTCACAAATACTATGAAGAGTATGCAAACGGTACTAACAATGTCTACGTAGTCGACGGAAACCAGTCAAAGGAGGATGTTCATAAACAAATTCTAAAAATTATTAGAGATGATGAGATGTTACGGTGTAACCAAAGAGGGGAGGAAGTGTAAGAATGTATACATATGCAGGTGGCACGAGATGAAAACATGCCCGGTGTGTTTCGAAGACATATCTTGTAAACAACTCCATATAACGTCATGTAGACATTCATTCCATCGTGAATGTATACACTCTTGGTACGAACGTTCAGACGACTGTCCGATTTGCAGAACTGAACAGGATCAGGATCCTATAATAGTCTTCAAACGCAATATAAAGGCTATTATGGAAGAGACCTACATGGACGCTATACGGAGTCTCGAAAACGACAATGAAAGACTCAGAAGGAGACGCGCACGTAGATGATTAATATAAAGATCATTAATAAATATAATGGAACCCTGTTCAATATGTATGGAACCAATGGATGAAACGAATTCAAGGGTTCTTGAATGTCAGCACATATTTCACAAAACGTGTCTCGAAAATTGGAAGACGAGAATGTCCACGTGTCCTATGTGCAGAAAACCTTTCGATCAACCCATGTATCAAGTAAAACTAATAATAGAACCTATAGGGTACGAAGAAACACGAACTCAGACGAGACACGATCTTCAAAATATTATAAACATGTTCGATCTCGAAGAGACTATACTTTCAAACTTTGTAACGACACTCGCATTTACTTTAGCAGGAGCATCTGAAGTAAGAGACATGTTACAGGAAATTGGATTTGGTGTTTTTGACGCTCCCGGTCTTGACCTTCCCAGCCTTGATGCAGAAAGCTGAACAGAATTTTGAATAATTGTACCCGTATCGTCTGTTTGCTCTCCTAGGATCAGTTATCAGTTTTCCGCTCGCATCTATGAGAAGTGGCCCCGTAGCCCACCCTTGTTTGTGAGACCATGCATTTATAGGAAACGTGATAACTCTACCAGGAACCAACCTCGGACCTGACTGACGCATGTTTATCTTCATGTTTGAATTTGCAATCATACCATCGTCGTACTGTTTTGGACGAGTACGTCTGAGCAACGCTTTCTTTATAGTAAGAGGACTTACCTTAAAAAAACGCGCAAGACCAGATATTGTATCACCAGCACGTATTTTATATCTTACAGCACGATGTTGTTTGTACCAATGAAAATCACCCGTACTGTTTCCATATATGTTATGAGGGGCCACAAAAGCCATAACTTTATAGTACCCTCTCTTGCACACCTTGTTAGCATCCTTGCACGCATACACAGTCTTGGGATTGTCAGAAAGCACTCTCTTCACAAATCCCCTGCACGTCGTAAAGTTTGAATTAGGAAACTTTATACGCGATCTATCACCAGGAACGCTCTTTACACTTCGAGGATGATCGTCACCGAACGCATAGTCATAACAATTGTCTCTGTACTTTCCCACGTCACCCCATCTCATATATGAAAATACAGGCTCAGCCCCGGACAATTTCATTTTTTTATATGTGAATATTAAAAAATGAAAGATATACTGTCCTCTCGCAACGCTCAGGAACTCTTCTACAACCTTCTCGTGTTTCTGTTGTACATTCTGATCATCACTTTCATTCTACGCTACCTGTGGAACTCCACTCTTGTCAAGCACATCACCGTCCTACGTCCAGTAGACACTCTGCTCGAGACGTTCTTGCTCGCAATCGCAATCGCGATGTTCAGACTCTAAGCAGTCTCTTTGCTATGTCTGCTGCAGACTCTGTGTTCTTCAGTCTAAAGTTACGAACGTAACGTCCAGAGGAACCCCTCATTCCAGAAGGCAATACCCTATTCAGATATTTCATAGTTCTTCCAGTCCATCCTTTCTTTATCAGAAAGTGTCTCAAAGAATTTAAGAAAAAATGCATATCATATCCAGAAGCAACACTGTAAGAAAATTTAGACAGACCAAAATCAATAATCAATATTCTACCTCTGTTAAACAATACATTATCAAGGTGTAAATCCATATGTCTAAATGTCGGATATTTTCGTCTAATTTTTATTAAAATTGCGCGAACATTTCTTATAATTTGCATAAGAATGCTATCGCTAAAACTATGAGTCATTAACCATTTTTTTAGTGATATTCCACATTTTTTAGATTTTAGAACACCATTCTTGTAAGAAATCACTGCAGGAACATATTTAGGTACGATTTTGTGAAGTTTCTTCTGTATGATCATCTCTCGCCTAGACGTCCGCTTCATAACACTCATCGACATCCTTTACTGATTCGTCAACAAAATCATCAGAGAACGCACACCCCTTGAGCTCGGTCGTTGGCATCATCATGAGTTGCTTCAATCGCACAGCAATTCCAAACTTGTTGTCGATGATCCAAATCTGATTGAAATCAATGATCGACTTCACCTTCTGACCCTTCTGGAGAGTCGACAGACAAGTCTCTTGACGACCAGAGTCGTATGCCTTCGTGTCGTACACACCATCACGACACAGAACCTTGAGCTTCATAGTAGGTGCGTACTTACCATCCTTCGACTGACGAATGCAACTCTTGAACAGAGCTTGACGAATGACATCATCGCTGTATTTACGTCCAAGTAGCTCCTCAGAATTCTTAGAAACATGATTGATAACAACCTCTTCGATATTCTTGATGCATTCCACAATCGCAGGATCGTCAAGAGACACATCCAGGCTGTGACTCACATTCCCAGAAGTCTGATCGGTGTACGTGCTGAGACCGAAAGGGGCCCTCAGGACAGGAAGCTCAAAAAACACCTTCTCATTTCCAGGAACGTTCATGTATACCATCTTACCGCCCTTGGTGTTCTTTCGAAGACCAGAGAACACGAAGGTGTTTGCATCGAATGTTGCTACGTTCTTGACTGTAGGAGCCATTTCTTATTTCTTACAGGCATGTAGCCTTTAAGCTTTTTTTGGATGGTATGTATAAATGAGTAACAATGCGTTAAACAGGGCTATTCTTGGATACATAAATAATCGGAGTAATTTTGCACCACTCAAACAGGCTATCAACTCGTACATAAACACGAACAGATCAGGTGAGGTTCTTCACACTGTAACAAACGTAGCTTCACAGACAGAACAATCGAACAGAAACACACCAGAAGCACCGATAGCAAAAGAAGTAACCAACAGTGCAATTCAAGTAGCAATGTCAAACACACCTGAAGAGTTTACAAAAAACATACAAAAAACGCTTAACAATGTATCCCAAGTAAATCAAAATAAAAACAAGAGAATACGATCGGTTCTTGAGATTCCGAACAATGCACCTCTCACTGAAAACACGATAAAGAGCGCTTATAGGAAATTGGTTCTCATACACCACCCAAATAAAGGAGGTAACTCCAACAAGTTTAAACAAATAACTAATGCTAAAAACGAAGCTCTTCAAATGTTAGGAAAAAACAACACACCATTGGCACTTCCATCTACTTCTAACAATAAACCATTGGCACTCCCAGCTCCATCTCCTTCTAACAACACCAAGAAAAACAATAACACCGGTAACATGGGCCTGACCAATCTTTTCAAGCAGTCCAACAACACCGGTAACACCGGTCAGTCCAACAACACTAAGAGAAACAACACCACCACCGGTAACACCGGTAACACCGGTCAGTCCAACAACACTAAGAGAAACAACACCACCACCGGTAACACCGGTAACACCGGTCAGTCCAACAACACTAAGAGAAACAACAACACCACCGGTACCACCGGCAACACCAGTCAGTCCAACAACACTAAGAGAAACAACAACACCGGTAACATGGGCCTGACCAATCTTTTCAATCAGTCCAACAACACCAAGAGAAACAACAACACCACCGGTCAGTCCAACAATACCAAGAAAAACAACACCGGTAACACCGGTCAGTCCAACAACACCAAGAGAAACATTACAACAAATTTCGCAAGAGAAGTTTCAAAAGGAGGTATTCGGAACAAGATGATAGGATTTTTGCAAAGGGAGGTAAACAGAGCTCAAGCTAAATACAATCAGAGTAAGAGTCAAAACAATTTAGAAAGACTTGAAAATCTTAAACGTAGGTTATCAAAAACAATTGGGTTAAATTTGTCAAAGTACAACACTTTAAGTAACGTGAGATCAAAACGTATTCTCGAGAGCATAAACTTACCAAAAAATAAGATACAAATGGCTTTGAATCAACCTTTGACGAGAAAAACAATAGCAAAGACGATAAGAAACAGTAATAATGCAACTGCACAAAGAATGATTAAAGTATTACTACAACAGAATCTAATTAGACGAGGAATTAAAATATAATTTACTAATAAATGTCTTGTAAATGCATCTCAAATGAAAAGAAGGTCATAATCAGTATCCAGACGGGTCTAATAGCCTTTTTAATATTCAACCCAGCTACGTTTCAAATTGTCAGAAACCTTCTAGGGGGGTGGGTTTCTAATGCGGAAGGGCTTCCAACCATATACGGTCTCATTCTTCACACTCTACTGTTCAGTATACTCATATACTTGCTCATGATCAAAAAACCTCATCAAATCTTACTAGATCGCCCTCTTGTATGATGTGCTTCGAATAATCACCAACCCGTTTTTCAAAAAAGTTTGTCTTTCCTTCGAGAGATATGTTTTGCATCCAGTCAAAGGGGCACTGGGTTCCCCATATGGGCTTGAATCCACACTGTTTCAGCAAACGATCCGCGACGAACTCTATGTACTCCGACATCTTTGAAGAATCCATGCCTATGAGTTTCACGGGTAGTGCATCGCACACAAATTCCTTTTCGATGCTCACAGCATCTCTCACTATCTCGTGAGCGACACTCTCAGGAATCTTGTTAACCAGATGACTCAACAGAGCTACTGCAAAATCTTGATGAAGTCCCTCATCACGAGAAATGAGTTCGTTTGAAAAACACAATCCTGGCAGAAGACCGCGGTTCTTCAACCAGAATAGAGCGCAAAAGCTACCGGAGAAGAAAATACCCTCGATGCAAGCAAACGCAAACAGTCTGTTTGAAAACTGTCCTTTCGAGTACCAATTCATGGCCCACTGCGCCTTCTTTTGAATGTACGGTATCGTATCGATAGCTCGGAAGAGACGGTCCTTCTCACTAGGGTCTTTGATGAGTTTATCAATCATAAGAGAGTACGTCTCTCCGTGAATATTTTCGTTAAATCCTTGATATGAGTAAAATGCCCTTGCTTCTGGAATCTGAACCTCGTTTGCAAAATTGACGTTTATGTTTTCAAACACGATACCGTCAGACGCAGCAAAGAAAGCGAGTATGGTCGATATGAAGTGCCTCTCGTCGTCATTCAATTTTTCCCAATCTTCTACATCTTTTGAAAGATCAATTTCTTCAGCTGTCCAAAAACTAGCAACCGCCTTTTTGTAAAGCGCCCACAGATCATGGTATCTAATCGGAAAAGTAGTAAAACGTTCATTCGTAACTGTGAGTATCGGTTCTTCCATTTTATCTTCTATCTAGATATAAATCTTAAAACTAACGCACACGTACTCATAAATGGCAGACATAAAACGATTTGCTCTTCGCCTCAAGTTGCACAAGCAGACCGACGTTGCAGTGAAGAGCTGTGCCCTGGTTCTAAAGCACATCCTAAACAAGAAGGGAACTATCGTTCAGGGATATGCTATGACCGAATTTGGAGAGAAGCTCCAGTACTACTGGGTAGAAGACGATAACGGTACCGTGTATGACATATGCTTCGAAATTGCAAAACTCAGAGAACCACGCATAGCAGACATCAATTTTACGTTGACGAAGGAAGCTCCTGAAAATTTTGAAAAGGACGATCAGAATCAGGAACTGTTTAAACTTTACCTAGATGAACCGAATAAATTTTGGAAGTCGATTCCTCGTCTAAACTGATTCGAGACCTGTACTTAGGACTCGGAGTTTGACTCGATGGCATAAACTTTGTTATTAATTCGCTCGGAAGGCTTGACGTGGTAACTTGTGAACCACCAAGACCGTTGCACACATCTGGTTTATTTACGCAGTCAGGGAAAGCGACATTAAAATCATCCACTATCTTTTGAGGAATAGAAGGAGATTGTGAAAGAAGGCGATCCATCTCCTGTCTCACCGTGACGACGAGATCATTACGCCTGTGATCGTCGCTGAGGTTCAACTCAGTCTCGATCAATCTGTACAACATGGCGTACTGCATGGCTGCACTCGCATGAAGCTCGGTCTTCTCAGCCGCCTTTCCGAACCGCATAAAGCTGTTTATCAGACCGATGATAACGTTTGTCGCGCCTATCACATATCCCATGTAAAATTGAACCTTTCCCATAGTCGTCTTGGTACTGTCTGCTGTGCCGGCAGTGGAGAACCCTCCAGCTCCCGCGAGCGTACTTAAAACAATACTTGAATAGACGTACCTAGAGTTTATGTTTTTGTAGTGATGCATTGAATGATAATGTAGCCACCTCCAACCTCCAGATTTTTCCTTCCAAGATTTCAATAACTCGATCTCGTTAGTGGAATACTTACTCATTACTATACACTGTCAAAATATCTGCGATTGATTTGACCAGCAGTGATTTTGACGCATTACAAAATTTTTCAATTATGGGATTACAGTGACGTATCTCTATCTTTACAAGACGCGTCTTTGAAAAATATGAACACATCTTGTTCACAAGTTTACATAACAGAACATAGTTTATCTTGTTGTATTGAATAGTCTTGTCACAATCGATTATTATAATCTGGTCCATGTCGTGTGATTCACAGTACGAATTAACACCTTTTATGACACGATATAGTTCAGAAGCTTTTCCTTCTATGTCATCATTTTTTACAGGTTGCCAATGTATATAGGCATCTGGTATAAATTCGATAATCAATTTTCTACCTCTTGGGAAGAATTTCAAAAAGTCCATCTTGTTTCCTTCACATAAAAGAATGTTTTTTAATTATAAATGAATCCAGTTCTCGCATTCCATTCATTCTTTTATGTGATTTTCGCCTTTCTTTTTGTCGAAGGTATCTTAGACATCATATATCAGATTCGATCAAAGAAGAAATCCTTTACTGAAAACCTCAGGACATGGGCACGTTCTGTGTTTATGATTGTGGCTGCAAGTGTGATGCTGATTCTAGTGCTCAACACGAACACGACAGCCACAACTACAGCTTGATTTTCTCTAATTTATAGTAAAAGATGGAAACTCTCATGAAAGTATCAGGAGGTCTTCTAGCTCTCTGTCTGTTCTTATACTCAGTAACCACATTTATAAAGGGTGATCAGGATGACCCTCGTGACGAAATAGCAAAGGGCACCATCTACCTAATCCTCTCTCTTTTCATGTTGTACGCCGTCTATCTGAGCAAGCCGTAAAGAGTCGAAGAGCTCGTTCAGAACGACGCGTCTACACATCTTGTAAGAAGGATCTGTGACACATTTTTTCCAGTATCTTTTTATGATGTTTGACGCAACCCACTCTTTCATCTCACTCTGTAAATTTGTCGTGTTCAGGTTCCAGGAACTGTCAACTGATCTGTAGTGCACTGATGTGTTTCTCGATACGACGTTGTGGTCCCATGGGAGATCCGAGTTCTGTTTGATTATGTTGTAATGAACCATCTCAGACAAGTGTCGCCAGTTCCAGTTTCTGTAAACTCGTAAAAATTTAACATCATCTTGACTAAATTCGTCAAAGCTCTTGAGAACCACGTTAGAAAAAACCCAAGGGAGGTCGAGGTTCTGTTTTATAATTCTCCACGGCGTCCTCGACGTGTGATCCATCCACGCCTCAAAATCATAGTAACTTCTAAAGTAACGTATAAACTTTAAAATATCTTCGTCTATGTCCGTAAAGAAAAGCTCTTCAATCTTCCAAGGAAAATTTGGATTTTGCAACATGATATCAGTAGATATATTCGGATGCATAGTCACACTGTACCAATTCCAGTGCTTGTCAGGAAACTCTTTTATGATGTCTATAGTCAAATCACCTTTTGAAGAAAGATTGTTCCAATTCCACTCTTTATCTGGAAACTCTCTTACCCAGTTCCACGTAAAATACTGACTCAGTGATAAATACGTCCAATCCCAAGGTTTTTCGTGAAACTCTCTTACCCAGTCCCACGAAAAGTTTGAATGTTTCGTTATCATGTTCCAGTTCCAAGGTTTGTCCATGTGTTCTTTTAGAACGCACAAGTATAAACATGGATGACTCGAAAGTACAGAAAAATCCCAATTATATGAAGGGAATTTCCTTATATGTCGACTCAGACTGTTATACATACTTACAATTCATACTACTATTCTTTTAAATGATTTATCCATGTACGCCTTCCAACGCGCAATTCTTACAGCCTCCGTCACCGATTCCGCCTTGATTTGAGGAACGACAACGCGTTGTCTAAGTTGAACATCCCACACCTTGTCGTTCGTTTCAGACGCCCAAAACTGCTTCGTAGATATCTTTTCAAGCTCGCTCACAGCTTCTTCAAACGTGTCTGCGATGACGACGCTCCCGTTTGAAAATTTCCACTCCTTTGCATCAGGGGAGGGAAACTTGTCCACTGACTTTACTCTCGCACCACAGCATCCGTACATTTCTTCTTTCTTATAATTCCGAGCGAAGTCTCTAACTTGCTTTTCGATCGTTCCAGTGGCTTCTCCCTCTTCAGTTTAACAAACTCTGATGATGACGTACATGAAGGTCCTGCGGAAGAAAGGACGACGGTGTGCTCTAGAAATTCTCCAGGAACCTTAACACACGTCACACCCGGGACACCTGACCTGAACTCCTCTATCGTCAAAGGTCCTCCGAACATTTGTAAAGCCTGACGCATCGGCGCAGATTTCGTATGTGTAACTTTTCCCTCCATCCTCTTTCTCATGAGAGTTATGAGCTCGCAGTTGTTGTACTTTGCCCTGTCTATTGCGTACGCCTTCATACAACCCCACGAACAGAAGTACCCCGTCGTGTGAAACACGTTCGACACGAAAGCGTAAGGAAAATGAAGAGGCTCCCAGTCAAACGGATGACAACACCACCAACAATTTGACATTTATATTAAAGGAATATTCCTTCTTAAATTAAAGATGATGTTACTCAGCATCGATGTTGGAATCAGAAACCTGGGAATGTGTCTCATCGACGACAGCAACAGGCGCATAAAGCACTGGGATGCTACAGGAATACCTCCAAAACATTCAGACGGTCTGTTTTTGTCTCTGAGAACGCACCTCAGAGACAGACCATGGGTTCTCGATTGCTCTAAGGTTCTCATAGAAAAACAACCAGATCGAAACAAAACTATGAAATCTGTGGAACACTTTCTTCACGCATACTTTTTGTGTAATGACATCGACGTGCAAATTTACGACGCGCGCCACAAGGTTCCTGACGTTGTTGGACCCGGGAGGGCGATGTACCTAAAGAGAAAAAAGACGTCCGTTATTCGTTGCTCCGAATTTATAAAGGAACACAACGAGGAGTGGTACGATTGGTTCTCAAAGCAAAAGAAAAAGGACGATCTCGCAGACAGCGTGATGCAGGCTCTGAGCTACATAGGATCAGTCCCGTCTGCTCCGGTGAAGAAATCCTCACCACCGAGACCCAGGAAACCAACGCCTAATCAGAGAGACACCGTGTTTTCTCGAGCAAATCTCGCGTGGCTTTTTCTCAATGGAATAGAAGATCAAAAGAGATTCGATAAAGATCTTAAAAAATACTATAGAGATCTCAACGAAATGTTATCTGAGTTTAATATCAAATGAATAACGAACGGATATTCATAGGACTCGCTGGTCTATCAGCGATATTTTTCATATCTGGAATAATGCTCAGGAGCATCATTATAATTTTGATCTCTTTTATCTTCATGTACGCTACTTTTCTCGTGTACACTGGAACCAAACCACCTTTTTGGGACTTGATCTTTCCGTCCCCGGTTTCTTCGCCTTCCCCGGTTTCTTCGCCTTCCCCGGTTTCTTCGCCTTCTCCGCCAGCAGGATGTCCGTCGACACCGTATAACTATTGTTCAGGTTCTCAAAACATTGACAAGATATTTTTAACACCTTCGTGTGTTTCGAGTTCGTCTCTGGTAAACAAGTTTCAGTCTGAGAATGTAATAACCGGATACGATGACTCTAAGATTGTGAACTGTTCATCCAATCCCGAACTGTGCACAAACATACAGGTGTACCCGACAGTCATGTGCAAAGCAGACCAAAACAATAACGTGAATGTGATAGAGGGTTATTGTCCTTAAAAAAATTTTAATTGTGTGTACAAGGATTACATAAATATGAATGAATCCGAAAGCACAATGGTCTCCAAGACTCTTCGCCAGTATGTCGTTGGTAAACTCAACGGTGTCTTCGAAGGAAATGAGACGCTCGCAAAGAACGTGGAGATTTCGATATACAATTGGACGGTACGGTCGATGAAGACGTTCAAGTCTAAAAAACCAGGTCGCGAAGTGTATCACTTCAAGATGATGTACAAACACAGATTCTTGAATATTAAAAATTCGCTCGACGGTTCACTCAAGGAACGACTCGTCATGAAGAAGGTGAAGCCGAAGGACCTCGTGACGTACACGTCCGAGGAGCTCCTTCCAGAAGGACTCTACGCACAGACTATCACAAACATACAACTCAAGGAGATTGCAATCGAAAATAACAAGGCTAAGTTTGACGAGTCGTACGAAGGTATATTCAAGTGCAAGAAGTGCAAGAGCAACAAGACGAGCTACTACCAACTCCAGACGAGGAGTGCAGATGAGCCCATGACAACGTTCGTAGAGTGTTCAAACTGTGGTAATCACTGGAAATTTAATTAAAGATTTTCTTCTTTGAGTGCTTTAGCGATGAGTCTTATTAGAGTGTGGACAGAAGTTGAAGACAACAAATTTGCGTCTCTTCCAGCTAAGATAGTTTCATCAAAGGGTGATGTGTATACTATAAAGTACCTTTCTCCTAGCGAAAAAAGGGATTCTCACAACAGAAAAATATACACGTATGAAGACGATACGTACGAAATCACAAACGAGTACATAACAGAGTACGTAAACAGTGATTTTGAAATAGACTTTGGGTTCAACAAGATTTCTGAAACAGAGTTTATTAAGTACGACACAGATTCAGACGATGAAGACTACGTTCCTTCGTCGTCAGAGAGCGATGACGATGACGACGATGAAGAAGAATCTCAAGAGTCAATGTACGGTGGTGATGAACTATTAGATGACGACGAAGACTGAAAAAATAATATTTGATGATAGTAAAATGATGACGATGAAAAATGTAGCCCCTGTTCTTCTGGCACTCCTATTTCTGTTCATACTCTTCAACATGTACTATAGCCAACAACCTGCGATAAAGAAGGAGAACTGCTGTAACATGAAACCTCCGATGGGTTATTAAAGATAGTGTATGAGTATAGTATCAATGCTACACCAATTTGACCCGAGCAACGAGTCACATGTCGTGTGGCTTAAAAAACTGATAGAGTCCGATGTCGACAAAAAGATGTCGATTCTTCAGGATAACCCTATGAATGCAGAGTTTCCTCCTTTTGAGATGATTCAGATTATATTCGGTCTTTCTATGAAGTACACAAAGGCAGTTTTCAACGGAACTGCGTACGTAATCAATTAACCAGTCTCTTGTTCAACATATCTATGTACAAGTTGGAAGGAGCGTCCCACCTGAACGTCTTTCCGTACAATTTTCTTTCATTCTCGAATTTCAAGACATCTATCATACTGAATGCGTTTGTGATGCAAAAATAACGAAGAGATTCGTTGTCCCAATCTTTAATGTCAAGATATTTCAATCTAGGATTCTTTTCAAATATTCCGTATACTGTGTAATCGTCAAATTTTAGTATTGGCCACTCCTTCGTCAAATCATAATGACACTCCAATATACGTCCGAAAGAAACCGCGTCAGACTTCTTTCTGAACGAAAGCACGGACGTATCTTGGTGTTGAACTGTAAAAATCGTAGTTCCTATGTGTAGAGTGTAGTGCCTGTGATTGCCTTCGCGCTTTTTATTCGTCACGGGTGTTTTGGGAATTACAAGAGATGTCATTGTTACCATATAACGTGTTCAAATCTTAAAGCTGGTTCGAAAGCATGTTCAGAGCCTCACCGCCAAACAAACCGAATCCGAGCGCAACTCCCAAGAACATGAGAATAAATCCTAAAACTAGAAGACCTGTGTTTTTCTTGGACTTTTTGTTCTCTCGCGTCACGAGAATAAATCCAGGTATGAAGAGCGCAAGACCGACTAAAATAGTCGTCGCAAATCCGGCACTCGTTCCGAATCCAGCCTTCCAGTAGTTGCTAAACTTTACCATTTAAAGATGCACAACATTTTTTTAAAAATGGAGGATATTTCCATCCTTCAAGAATACAATGTTCGAGTTTATAAAAGGGATGAGAACATAGTCGACATAATAAACAGTATCCTTGAAGGAAATCTGTCCGAGGAGGCTTTCTATATAGTTGACATTGGCAAAGTCTTGAAGCAGGTTCAAAAATGGAACGATCTTCTGCCTGATATCAAACCTTACTATGCTGTCAAGTGTAATCCCAACCCCCTGATTCTCAAGACTCTGGCAAGTCTCGATGTAAACTTTGACTGCGCGTCAAAGAATGAGATTGCATCCGTTATGAATGTTACAGACGACGCTAAACGAATCATCTTCGCAAATCCTTGCAAGATGTCGAATCAAATCAAGTATGCAAGAGCAAACGATGTAGATCTCATGACATTTGACAGCGATCACGAACTGTACAAGATTAAACTGTATCATCCGTACAGTGAGCTCGTGATGCGTATACGTGTTGACGACAGCGAGTCTGTATGTCGTTTCGGATCCAAATTCGGAGTTGAGATATCAGAAGTTAGAAAGCTCTTGGAAATCGCAAAAGCACTGTCTTTGAATGTCATCGGCGTCTCATTTCACGTGGGTTCTGGATGTAAAAACCCGACCCAATTTAAGAATGCGATTCAGGACTCTGAGCGCTGTTTTGACATTGCACACGAGTTGGGATTTAATTTCAGACTCTTGGACATAGGAGGTGGATTTGAGGACAATTCCTTTGAAGAAACGTGTGAAATCATACGTTCATCATTGAACGAATTCAAATACAAAACATCTATTATCGCTGAACCTGGACGTTTTTTCGTCTCTTCGAGTCACACACTCGTAGTAAATATCATAGGAAAGAAAGATTCCGTTGAAGATGTGACCAATGAAAAGACATTCACGTACTATCTCAACGATGGTATGTACGGGTCGTTTAATTGCGTTCACTTTGACCACGCAAAACCAATCATATGTCCTTTCAATGAGAGAGATGGTGTTCGATACAAATCTAAAATATTCGGTCCGACGTGTGATTCTATGGATAAGATATTTGATGAAGTTCTTCTACCTGAACTCACAATAGGCGAGTGGTGTTACGTGGAAAATTTTGGAGCGTACACTTCAGCTGCTGCAAGTACATTCAACGGATTTACAAACATTCAGACTATAAATATTATGTCTCCTTAGAATTAGAACAGAATGTCCGATAAACAAAGTGACAACACGATGTTGTACGTGTCTTCCGGGTGTTTATGTCTCCTTATCATAGTCGGCACCGTTCTAGGTCTCCTGTGGTACTTCAGATGGAGATGCAAACCCACCAAGTGGACCGAGCAGGACAAGGTCACCGTCGACAGAACCCTCAGTTCCTCCAACGTCAACGTCACACTCTGCACAGCACAGGCTACCGCCCTGAAAAACAACGTCTTTGCATTTTACGCAGTCTCCAACGCTTCCTCCTCAAACAAACTCGACGTCTTCTTCTTCGACAAGGATGTCAAGTCAGCTCCGATACTCACAGGAACCGTCTCGGGTAACAAACTCTACT
>JACCDX010775991.1_pt1 | contig 15795 bp, 15 predicted proteins | sample 7449681 | NCBI WGS metagenome assembly JACCDX01 (sample SAMN15323450, study PRJNA562643) | freshwater metagenome | isolation source: river surface water | place: USA:Blue River Watershed | collected 2017-08-18 | reverse complement strand
TTCCTGCTGGTTTTCGTCTTCGCCGCCTGGCAGTTCCATGACCTGCGCAAGGCCCGCGCCGAGCGCGAGGCTCGCCAGCGCGCCGAGGCCGAACAGGCCAAGCCAGGTCAGGGTCAGTCCGACGCCTGAGCTTTCCATGCGCGCTGCGAATTAGTGCGCGTTTTCCCCCGATCAGCCGCCTGTCGTGTTCTTCTCGGGGGCGGGGTGGTTTCCCTGACGCTATCGTCATGGCACACGGGGTTTCCATGTCGCTGTTTTCCAGACCGCGGGCGCAAGCGCCTCCTGATACGGGGGCGTCTTCTTGGCGCCCGGGCATACGCTGGGCCGGAGCCGGGGTGCGTTATGTCCTGGGGGTGTCCCTCTTCGGTCTTGCGCTGTCGGCGCGCTTTGCGCTCGTGGGCGTCCTGCCTGACCGCGGCTTTCCGTTCCTGACCTTCTTTCCTGCCGTCATCCTGGCAGCCTTCCTCGCGGGTTTCGGGCCCGGCGTGATGACGGCGATCCTCAGCACGGCGGCGGCCTGGTATTTCTTCATGCCGCCCGCTGGGTCCTTCGCAGCGATGTCGGGGCCGGATGCCGTCGCCCTGGTGTTCTTCTCGGTGATCCTCCTGATCGACTGCATCGTCATCGACCTGATGAACCGCGCACTGGACCGGGTGCATCGTACCCAGCGCCTGTTGCATGCCAGCGAGCATCGGCTGCGCCACGTGCTGGACCAGCTGTTCGTTGCCGCGGGCGTCCTGGACCTGGATGGCACCCTGCGTCAGTTGAACGGGGCCCTGTTGCGGCTGGCCGCATTGGACCGACAGCGGGCAGTCGGCCGCAAGTTCTGGGACGTGCTCTGGGATGCGTCCGATCCGGCCCGCCAGGGGCAGGTGCGAGACGCGATTGCACGGGCGTCCCGGGGCGAGGCCGTGCGCTTCGACCTCGAGCAGGGCGGCGCGCTGGCGGGGCAGCGCACCCTGGACTTCCAGGTCGCCCCTCTGCGTGACGAGGAAGGCCGCATCACGGCGCTCGTCGCCAGCGGCGTGGAGGTGACCTCCCGGGTGCAGGCCTTGAAGGACCTCGAGCGCAGTCGCAGTGAGGCCCTGGAAGCTGCGCGAGCCGCAGAGCGCGAGCGCCGTGTGCTGGATGCGACCTTCAACGCCGTGCCGGCCGGCATCATCGTGGCGGACGCGACAGGGCGGCTGGTCCGCATGAACCGCGCGACGGAGCGCATCTGGGGGCCTGCGCCCTACTCGCAGGATGTGGCCAGCTATGGCGAGTGGAAAGGCTGGTGGGCCGGAGATTCTCCGCGTGCCGGGCAGCGTCTGGCGTCGCACGAGTGGGGTCTGGCGCGCTCTTTGCGAGGCGAGCATTGCACCGACCTGGTCGAGGTCGAGCCTTTTGACCGGCCCGGGGAGCGCTTGGTGACCCAGCTGTCCTCCGCGCCGGTCCTCGACCCGGGCGGCCAGGTGGTGGGGGGCGTGGTGGTCCAGATCGACATCACGGCGCGCATCGAGGCGGAAAAGGCCTTGCGCGCCGCAGACCGGCAGAAGGACACCTTTCTGGCCACCCTGTCGCACGAACTGCGCAACCCGCTGGCGCCGATACGCGCGGGCGCGCACCTGATCGGCATGAGCCATCACGCCGACGAACGCGTGCGCAAGGCCGCAGCGGTCATCGAGCGCCAGAGTTCATTGCTGACACGGCTCGTCGATGACCTGCTGGATGTATCCCGCCTGCAGTTCGGGAACCTGACCCTGCAGAAGACCCGGGTCGATTTGCGCCGCGTCGTCGAAGCCGGCGTCGAGACCAGCCGTCCCATGATCGAAGCCTATCGGCTTGATTTCCAGCTTCGCCTGCCAGACACCCCCCTGTGGGTGGACGTGGACGAAGTGCGCCTCGGGCAATGCATCTCCAACCTCGTGAACAACGCCTGCAAATTCACGCCAGCGCCCGGAAGGGTCGGCCTGCAGGTCCAGGCCCTGGGGACTGATCGAGTCAGCGTGTGCGTGTCCGACAGCGGGCAGGGCATTCCTTCTGCCATGCAGGGCAAGATCTTCGAGATGTTCGCGCAGGAGCGGCGCAGCGGCATGGGTGGCAACACGGGCCTGGGCATCGGCCTGGCACTCACGCGCAAGCTGGTCGAAATGCACGGTGGACAGATCCGGGTCCACAGCGAAGGCCAGGGGCGTGGCGCGCAATTCGAGATCGTGCTGTCACTCGCCGAGGCGCCGATGCAGGCACCTGCCGTTGAAGCGGGGCAGGCTGTCGGCTCGCACTGACGCAGGTCGAGGAAACGGCCCTCTTGGCCAGAGGCAGGTCCGCTTGCCACACTGGCAGATTGCCAATGCCCATGACGAAATCAGGAGGAGGCTCCACCATGCACTGCCTGGACGATGTGCCGGCGCCCGAGACGCCGCCACCCCTGCCCGATACCCACCCCAGCCCCGGCACGTCGCACCCTCCGGCGCCGCCGCCCCTGGATGACGACGAGCCCTTGCCGCCGCCGATGCAACTGCCTGGCCGTCCCGGACTGCCGGAGCGGGTCGCCGCAGGCCGCCCGTTCGTGCGCCGAGTCATGGCAGGCATACCCCTGCGCTGCTAGTCGCGGGTGACGCGCAGCAGTTCCTCGCGGGAGGTGATGCCCTCGCGCACCAGACGCTCGCCGTCAGCCTGCATGAGCGCCATCCCGGCCGCGATGGCCGTGTCACGTATCTGCGCCTCGGCCGCGCGGTTGTGGATCAGGTCACGGATCGCTTCGTCCGCCGACATCAGCTCGAACACGCCGGTGCGGCCGTGGTAACCGGTGCTGCCGCATTCCTCGCAGCCCGCACCCCGGCACGTGATGCACAGCTTGCGCACCAGGCGCTGCGCCAGCACCCCGAGCAGGGATGAACTCAGAAGGAAGGGCTCCACGCCCATGTCGGTCAGCCGCGTCACCGCGCTGGCGGCGTCGTTGGTGTGCAGGGTGGCCAGCACCAGGTGACCGGTGAGGGAGGCCTGGATGGCGATCTGCGCGGTCTCGTGGTCGCGGATCTCGCCGATCATGATCACGTCGGGGTCCTGGCGCAGGATGGCCCGCAGCGCCTTGGCGAAGTCCAGGTCGATCCGCGCGTTCACCTGGGTCTGACCGACACCGGGCAGGTCGTACTCGATCGGGTCTTCCACCGTCATGATGTTGCTCGCGTCGGCATCCAGGCGGCTGAGGGCGGCGTACAGGGTGGTGGTCTTGCCCGAGCCCGTAGGCCCCGTGACCAGGACGATGCCGTGGGGCTGCGCGATCAGCTGCTCGAAGCGCCGCAAGGTGTCGCCCGTCATGCCCACGGCCTCCAGGCTCAGCTTGCTTCCGCTCTTGTCCAGCAGGCGCAGCACCGCACGCTCGCCATGCGCGCTGGGCAGGGTGGAGACGCGTACGTCGACGGCCCGGGTACCGATGCGCAGGCTGATGCGTCCGTCCTGGGGCAGCCGCTTTTCCGCGATATCCAGTTCCGCCATGATCTTCAGCCGCGAGATCAGGGCGGCGTGCAAGGCGCGGTTGGGCTGCACCACTTCGCGCAAGGTGCCGTCCACCCGGAATCGCACTGAGGAATGCCGCTCGTAGGGCTCGATGTGGATGTCGGAGGCGCCATCGCGCGCCGCTTGCGTCAACAGCGCGTTGAGCATGCGGATGATGGGCGCGTCGTCGCTGGTTTCCAGCAGGTCTTCGACGGCGGGCAGCTCCTGCATGATGCGTGAGAGGTCGGCATCGTTCTGCACCTCGCTCACCACCGTGGCGGCGCTGGACTCCCCCTGGGCGTAGGCAGCGCTGATTCGTTGCGCCAGTTCCGGGGCGTCCAGCTGCTGCACGGCCCGCACATGGAACTTGCGCATCACTTCGCCCCAGTCGCTGCCGGGCGCCGTGCCAGCGTGCCACAGGGTTAGGGTGTCACCGTCGTCCTCCAGCAGCAACTGGCTGCCACGGGCGAAGGCATAAGGCAGCGGGTGGCGGGGCGTGGCCTCACTCCCGGTCGGTGCCCGGTGGCAGGGGCGCTGGCTGCGGCGGCACGGTCGAAGGCAAGACCTCGGGCTGCGCAGGTGGCGGTTTAGGCAGAGACGGAGCGGGCGGCAGGACGGGCCCTCCGTTGATGGGCACCACAGCGCTCGGCGCCGGCTGCGCCGCCTGCTGCTTCAGGCGCATCAGCTCGTAGCGGTCCAGGGTCAACTCGTCGCCCAGGATGGCATCGCGTACCACCACAGGCCGCAGGAACACCATGAGGTTGGTCTTCTTGCGGCTACGCGTTTCGCTCTTGAACAGGCGCCCCAGCACCGGTACGTCACCGAGACCTGGAACCTTCTGCTCGTTGCCGGCGTATTCGTCCTGCAGCAGGCCGCCGAGCACCACGATCGCGCCGTCGTCCACGAGCACGGTCGATTCGATGGAGCGCTTGTTGGTGATGAGGCCCGACGGCGAGTTCACCGAGCCGGCCTGCACGCTCGACACCTCCTGGAAGATCTGCATCTTCACCGTGCCGTTTTCGCTGATCTGCGGACGCACCCGCAGGGTCAGGCCCACGTCGCGCCGCTCGATGGTCTGAAAGGGGTTGACGCTGCCGGTACCGCCCGTATTGGCATTGGTGTACTGGCCGGTGACGAAGGGGACGTTCTGGCCGATCACGATGCGGGCTTCCTCGTTGTCCAGCGTGAGCAGGTTGGGGGTCGAGAGCACATTGCCGTCGGCATTGGTCTCCAGGAAGCGGGCCAGCGCGGACAGCAGGTAGGTACCATTGACCTGGCGCACCACCCCCAGGTTCACACCCGGTGAAGGCAAGGTGTTGCCGCTGGCCGCGCCCAGGTTCAGGCCGATGATGTTCGCCCCGCCGATGGTGAAGTTGGTGCCTGCGATGCCGAAGTGGCGGTTGTTCGTGTTGCCCAGGACGTTCTGCCACTGGATGCCGAACTCCGCGGCCTTCTCCGCATTGACCTCGGCGATCAGGCTCTCGACGAAGACCTGTGCCCGGCGCGTATCCAGGCGGTCGATCACCGCGCGTAGCTGCCGGTACTGCGGCTCGGGGGCGGAAATCACGAGGGCATTGGTCGCCGGGTCGGCCTGGATCTGGCCGCCGGTCGAGGGCGCAGCCACGGGCTGCGTTGCGGTGGTAGCCGGATTGCCGCCTGCGCCCTGGCCGCCCGCGGTGTAGGACGCGCCAGCGCCACCCGGTGCGCCAGGCGCGGAGGTGGCAGCGCCGGCGGAGCCTGTCCCACCGGCGCTGCCAATCCCGGCCAGCGCCGCGCGCAAGGTGGTGGCCAGGCGCGTTGCATCCGCGTTCTTCAGGTAGACGACATGGATGTTGCCCATCGCCCCAGCCGCCATCGGCTGGTCCAGCCGTTCCACCAGCGACTTCACCAGGTTCAAGCGCGCCATGTTCGGGGCACGCACCAGCAGCGTATTGCTGCGTACTTCCGGGATCACCGTGCTGCGAGTGGCAGCATCGCCGGCGACCGCTGCGCCCGGGGGGGCGCCGGCAGGCCCGCCGCTGGCATCCACCAGCCGCTGCACCACCGGCCCGAGGTCGGCCGCCAGCGTATGCCGCAGCGGCAGAACTTCGACCTCGGCGCTCTGGGACATGTCCAGCGCGGCGATGATGCGACCGAGCCGCTGCAGGTTGTCGGCGTAGTCGGTGATGATCAGCGCATTGGTGCCCGGGCTCACGTTGATCGTGTTGTTCGGGCTGATCAGGGGCCGCAGCACGGGCAGCAGGTTGTTGGCGCTCTCGTAGTTCAGGCGGAAGATCTGCGTCACCAGCTGGTTGCCCTTGGGCGCAGCCCCCACGCTGACCGGTCCGCCCTGCAGCTTGGCGTCGGCCTCGGGCACCACCTTGAGCAGGCCGTTCGAATCCACGATGGTGAAGCCCGACAGGCGCAGCAAGGCCAGGAGGTGCTGGTAGGCGGCCTGTGGACTGACCGGATGTTCGGTGGACAGGCTGATGGTGCCCTTGACCCGGGGATCGACCACGATGTCACGCCCGACGAGACTGGCCATGGTGCGGGCCACCGCCTCGATCTCCGCGTTGCTGAAGTTCAGCGTCACCGGTTCGCGTGACGGGGTGGCGCGTGCGGCGCTGGCGGGCTGCGCCCGGGAGCCCGTCATGGCGACGAGCAGCCAGGCCGCGAGCAGCCAGTGGGCGAGCGTGAGGCGAGGGTGGCGCAGCGTCATGGTGTCAGCCCAGGGTGATGATCGAGCGCGCGCCTTCGCGGCGGCCGAGGAGGTTGAGGAGATTGGCCAGCACCGCTTCGCGCTCGGGCGAGGTGCGGGCCTCTCCCGTGAAGCGCAGGCGGGTTCCTTGCCATTGGCCGGTGCCGGTCAGTTGAAGGCCACCCTCCAGGGTGGACAGGTGCAGGACGGGCGCCGGGCCGCCCGTGAGCGTCAGCCGGTAGCTGCCCATGGGGCGCAGCGTGGTCAGGCGTGACGCCATGTCCAGTGCCATCAGGTCCACCTGGCCTTGCACCTGCAGACGCTGGGAGGACCATTCGAGCTGCAGGCTGCGCGTGGAGACCTGCAGCTGCCCCTCCAGCTGCAGCGTGTTCCAGGGGGTGCCCAGGCCCGTGAGCAGGGCGGCTGGCCAGTGGGTGCCTGCCACGTCGTCCACGGTCAGTGCGAAACCGCGCCAGCGGGGTTGCAGCACGGCCACGACCGTCTGGGGGATGCAGCAGGGGGCCCTCAGCACCATGTGCAGGCCATGCAGCCGTGGACGTATCTGCCACGACAGCCTGGAGGGCAGGGCCGCTGCATCCCGGCTGCCTTGTCCGCCCCGCAGCACCCACTGCGCCGACCCGGTCCACACCGTGCCACGCGCGTCCTCCAGTGCCACATGGCTCTCGCTGGCCGAGGCGATGGCCGATGCCAGCCAGCGTGCGGGCGCGAACAGCACCAGGGCCAGTACGCCGCCACAGGCCAGACCCGCCCAGGCCCAGGCCCACGGCGCATGCGGATGCAGGGGATCGGGTGGGGCGGGGCGTGCCATGGCGGTGAGGAGGACCTGGCGGTTTCAACGGGCAGGGCTCGCAGGCGGCAGGGCCAGCGCCAGCCGGCCTTCCCACAGGCCGCTGCCCTGACGGTTCAGGCGCGCCTCGACCGGCAGCGTCCGCGCCTCGAGCCGAGCCTGCGCCAGCCAGCGAGCCAGTGCATCACCCGACACACCCGCCAGGGTCAGCGTGGCGCCCTCGCCGGTGAGGGACAGACGGGCCGCTTCGCCGAAATGCTGCTTCACCGTGGCTTCCAGCGCGCGCTGCGCCTCGTCACGGCCCAGGGGTGGCAGCGACTGCTGCGCGGCGCGTATCGCCTGCGCCTGTGCTTCGAGTTGGCGCATGCGCTGCATCTGCTGGTCCAGGGCCTGCCGCTGGGCGGGGGCGGTGCGCAGTGTGGCGAGTGCGGGGCCCAATGCGAGCCACCACAGCGCGGCAGCCGACATGAGACTTGCCGCAACGGCCGCCAGCATGCGTTCGCGGCGCGGCAAGGCTTTCCAGCGGGCCTTCAGTGGCATCCCGCCGGCCCGATCCGTGAAGTGCGAAGGCCTTGTCTTCATGGCCCTCCCTCGGCGCGCAGCACCAGCTCATCGCCTTGCTGCGAAACCATCAGGCCTTGTGAACGCAGCGCCGGGCGCGCCGCCTGAAGGTCGGCCGCTGTCCAGCCCAGTCCGCGCACGCGCAGGACGCCTTTCGCGTAATCCAGTCCCGAGGCGGCTCGGCCGGGTGAGGCCGTGGCCAGCGCGCCCAGCTGGGTTTCCAGGTCGCTGCTGGCAGGCGTGGCGGTGGACTGACGCAGGGCCGCGACCTCTCGCGTCATTTGTGCCGGGGCATCGACCACCTGCCTGACCTGCGGAAAGGTGCGCGTGAGTGTCTGCACCAGAGCGGCGCGCTGGGTCTCCATTTCAGAACGCGCCTGCCACGCCCAGGCATTCAGGCCCGCGAGGTGGATGGCCGCCAGCAGGACCAGTCCCCAGCGGGCAGGCCGCCATTGCGGAGACCGCAGCCATTCGGCGCCCGCAGTCGCCAGCCGGCGCATCCTGCGGCCGCGGCCTGTACGCGCGAAGTCGAATTGCGCCAGGTTCCATGCCGACTGGGCCGCCAGCAACCAGCGCTCCGCGGCGGGTTGCAGGACCAGGGGACGTTGCAGCAAGGACTCCGCCAGCGCGGCAACCGCGGGCTCCGCGAAGCACAGCGCGTCGTCCGGCAGGGCGGGCAGCAGCGGCATCGATGCCGCCGACAGCGGCAGGGTCAAGACGCCACGCGGGCTGCGCGCCACCAGCAAGGCGTCCTCGGGGTCACCCAGGGCATGGAGCGCTGCGGGTGACTCGGGGGCGACCTCCGGCACGATGCGCGTGACGGCGCGGCCTGCGGCTTGCAGCATCATCAGGCTGTTGCGAAGCCAGGCGCGGTCGCATACCGCCACCCAGACGGGTTCGCCAGCGCGCGCATGCGGCTCGACCGCGAAGTGCAGGGCCTCGGGGTCGTCCAGCAGGTGGTCCTCGAGCAGTCCCTCCAGGGCAGCGCGCAGGCGCGCCGACCCGGTCGACAGACCTCGCGGCCATTCGATGCGGTGCCAGGACAGCTCGCTCGCGGGCACCACCGCCACGATTTCAGATCCGGCCCCGTGCGCATCCGGCAGCAGCGGCAGAGGGGACTGCGACACCGTATCGGGGCTGCGTCCGTCGACCGAGAGCACATAGGCGAACTCGCTGCTCGCAGTCAGCGGGGGAGGCGGCAAGTGGATGAAAAGTGAACTCATGTCAGCGCGATTCCCTGGTGCCGGAGGGGGCGGCGGTTTCGCCGGAGCCGCGCAGGTGTTGCAGGGGCTTCACGTTCTGGCGGTCACGTTCCACCAGGGTGCGTACCTGCACGGTGGCCTGGTTCAGTCGAAGTTGGCCCCGCACCTCGAAGAAGCGGCTGTTGACGCCGACCAGTGCATCCGAGGGCAGCGCCTGCCCCAGCAGCCGTGCCGCATCGGCGGGTGAATTCAGGGCTTGGCCGGCGCGCGCCGCCACGAGGCGCCGCGCATCGGCCAGGCCGATGCCGGCCAGGGCCGCATAGATCACCTGTGCGCTGGCGGTGTTGAGGTTGACCGGCGTGCGCGCAGGCAGCACGGTCACATACGGCTCCAAGGCCGTGACCGTGGCAGGTGACAGGCCCAGCCAGCCCAGTTGGGAGGCGCGTACCGGCATCAGGGGAATCCGATGGGTGTCGGTATCCGTCTGGAGGTCGGCCGGGTACGCGCCTGCGCCGCGCCCTGCGGCACTGGCCAGCCGAAGGTTGGCGACCAGGGTGTCCAGCTGTGAAGGCGCCAGACCCAGGACGTCGAACAGCCGCTCGAATGCGCGCAGGGCGGGTGGGGCGATACGGCCGGATTCGAGAAGGTTCTGCAGGTTCAGCCGCGACTGCAGATCGACGATCTCGCCGGAGAGAAAGGCGTTGTCGCCTGCCGCATCTGCCGGTGTGTTGTCGCGGTCCACCGCGAGGAAGGTCGACAGCCGTGCCTCCTGCAGCGGGAGCGCCCAGGGCTCGGCCAGGTGGTCGACCGTCGTGCCCGCGCGCGCGTCTTCGCGCAGGATCATGCGGGCCCAGTCCAGGGCACCCAGCAGCACCCAGAGGGACTGGGCCCGCTGGCGCTCGGCCGTCTCCACTTCGAGGGTGCGCCATTGCTGCCACAGGCCGGCCGCCGCCAGCGTCGCGACGCATGCGACGGTCAGCAGGGCAGCGAGCAAGGCCGCACCGCGCGAGCGGCAGGTGGCTTTCATGATCGGCTTGGCGTCGTCAGAGGGCTCACCCAGTCCAGGGTGAGGGTGCCGGCCAGGGGGCTGCCTGGCGACAGGGTCAGGACCAGTCGCACGCCCTCAGGCAATGCAGGGGCGGATCGCCGCGGCTCGTTCTCGGATGTGTCGGTGGACGGGATCTCGCGCCAGGCGGCATCGCGAAACTGCCAAAGCCGCCATTGGTCCAGCGCGAACACACGCACCTCATGTGCGCGGTCTTCGTTGCGGGCCTCACGCGCCCAGCCTTCTGCCTGCAGCCAGGCCTGCTCGACGTCGGCACGGCGCGTGAGGACATCGGACTGCCATCGCAGCCACAGGCCCTGCCCCTCGATCTCACGGCGAGTCCATGCGGCCACGACCACGCCCTCTCCATCGGCGTTTGTTCCGCCCGCACTGCGCCGGACGATGCGCAACACCTGGCCATTCCAGTCCCACGCGGCGACTTGGGGCAGGGCCTCCAGTGCGTCGAGGTCGGCCGTCCATTGCGCCAATCCGGCCTGCAGCGCCAGGACCTGGTCGGCCCGTTCCTGCAGTTGCGACTGGGCGCGCACCATGGCGTCCAGCCCGCGCCAGCTCAGGACAGCCAGGATCGACAGCACGAACAAGGCCACCAGCAATTCCACGAGCGTGAAGCCACGCGGCGACCGTGCAGGGGGGCGGCGCATTCAGTAACGCCCCACCACGGTTGAAATGCGCAGCAGCTGATTCGCCTCCTGCTGCACGCTGGCATCGACCCGCCGGAAATTCGGATTGGGCGTGGACGCGACGGCCAGGACCACCTCGAGGTTTTCTCCCGCCTGCTGGCAGGTGCTGCGCGTATTGCCCACGCCCGGAAGTTGCTGTGACAGCCGTACGCCCACCAGCGCATTGCCTGTGCACAGTTGCGCCAGCAGCATGTCCGTCTGGCGCTGCGCGTTGGAGGCCAGTGCGGCGGTAGCCTTCAGGCCGGCCACCAGGGCGATCGCGACGATGCCCAGGGCGACCATCACTTCGATCAGCGTGAAGCCGCGGCGCGCTTTCATGGCAGTTCCTGCGTGTGGACCGTGAACGGCCGCAAGCCGTCGGTGGCGATGTGGACTGCACGGCGTGGCGTGGTGGCGGACGCGAGGTCCACCGATTGGGGACCTATCAGCGGCTCGGGACCGAGTACCAGGACCGGCGTTCCCAGCACCTGAACGTCCTGCGAGAGCCAGTGATCCGGCAGACTGCCCTGCGTGCCGCCCTCAAAGCGGAAACCCCCTTCCACGGCGCGCCAGCGCAGGGCCTGGCCCGTGGCTCGTGATTGCGCGCGTCCTGCCTCCAGTAACGAGGCCAGGCGCAGCGCCTCACGATCGAGCTGGGTGGCCGCCGCGTCGCGGACCGCGAACACCACCCCCGCGCTACCGATCGCGATGATGGCCACCACCACCAGCAGTTCAATGAGCGTGAAGCCGCGCGTTTTCGTACGCGGGTGGGGCGGGCGCGCCTCACTGCCAGCTGCCGATGTCCGCATTCTTTCCCTCCCCGCCTGGCTGGGCGTCAGCGCCGAGCGACATCACGTCGATCTCGCCGTTCACACCCGGGTTGAGGTACTGGTAGGGCCGGCCCCAGGGGTCCAGCGGGAGCTTGTCCAGGTAGGGGCGCCAATTCGGCGGCACGGGGGCTGTCGTGGGACGCGAGACCAGGGCCTGCAGGCCCTGCTCGGTGCTGGGGTAGCGCTGGTTGTCCAGGCGGTACAGCTTGAGCGCCTGCATCAGGTTGTTCACGTCGGTGCGGGCGGCGGTGACCCGCGCATCGTCTGCCCGCTCCAGCACATTGGGCACGATCAGGGCGGCCAGGACGCCAATGATGACCAGCACCACCATCAGCTCGATGAGCGTGAAGCCCTGCGCCACTGGCCGTGGCTGCAGCAACCTGTATTTCAGGTATAAAAGATTACATCTCTGCCGCATCTGATCTCATCTGTAATTAAAAAGAATCATTTGGATCATAATCCAAGGATGTCGGACTCTTTGATCGTGTCAGTCAATTCGCAGGGGGCGACCCGCTGGGGCGGATGGGCGCGGGCATCTGCCTTTTTCATGTGGGGTGTCTTGGCACTCAGTGTGGTTTTCTGGGGCCTGCGGCTGGAGGCGGGCAGGCCCCGGTCCTCCATGACGCCGTCTGTTGTGCGCTTGCCGGAGCCGGCCGACCCCTTGCTGGTGGCACGCTTGCTGGGTGCGTCCGGGGGTAGCGGTGAGGCCATGGCCACGGCAGCGCCCAGCCGGCTGGTCCTGACGGGTGTGGTGGCTGGCGTGTGGGGCGGCGGGGCAGCCCTGATTGCCGTGGGAGAAGACCCGCCGCAGCCGTTCCGCGTCGGCAGCCGGGTGCGGGAGGATCTCTTGCTGCAGTCGGTCCGGGGGCGCCTGGTACAACTCGGGCCCGCCTTGCGGGGGCCGACCACCTTGACCCTGGAGTTGCCAGCGCTCGAGCCTCCGGCAGAAGCGGTCCGGCCCTGAGTCAGCCGGGTGCGGCTCAGGGCGGAAAGGTCAGCCGCGCAGGAACAGGCGGTACACCGGGTTGGCGGTTTCCTCGACGCAGGGGTAGCCCAGTGTGGACAGGAAAACCTTGAACGCCTTGTCGTCCGCCTTGGGCACTTGCAGGCCGACCAGGATGCGTCCGTAGTCGGCGCCCTGGTTGCGGTAGTGGAACAGGGTGATGTTCCAGTTCGGCCGCATGTGCGAGAGGAATTTCATCAGCGCGCCCGGCCGCTCGGGAAACACGAACCGCAGCAGGCGTTCGTCCTTCGCCAGGGCCGAGTGGCCGCCCACCATGTGACGGATATGTTCCTTGGCCAGGTCGTCGTGCGTGAGGTCCAGCGCCTCGAAGCCGTGACGGGTGAAGCTGTTCGCGATCCGGCCCGATTCGCCCTTGCCATGGGTGGTCAGGCCGACGAAGACATGCGCCCTGGCTTCGTCGCTGATGCGGTAGTTGAACTCCGTCACGTTCCGCGGGCCGCCTGGCAGTTCGCCAATCAGTTCGCAAAAGCGCCTGAAGCTGCCTCGCTCCTCGGGGATCGTGACCGCGAACAGCGCCTCGCGCTCCTCGCCCACCTCGGCCCGCTCGGCGACGAAGCGCAGGCGGTCGAAGTTCATGTTCGCGCCGCACAGGATGGCGGCGTAGGTCTGGCCTCGGGTCTTGTGCGTGGCGACGTACTGCTTGATCGCGGCCACGCCCAGCGCGCCGGCGGGCTCGACGATGCTGCGCGTGTCCACGAAGATGTCCTTGATCGCGGCGCATACCGCGTCGGTGTCGACGATCACGTAGTCGTCCACCAGCGCGCGTGACAGGCGGAAGGTCTCCTCTCCTACCAGCTTGACCGCCGTGCCGTCGGAGAACAGGCCCACGTCGGACAGCGTCACGCGCTTTTTCGCTTGAACCGATCGCACCATGGCGTCCGAATCGTTCATCTGCACGCCGATCACCTTCACCTCGGGCCGTACCGCCTTGATGTAGCTTGCGACGCCCGAGATCAGCCCGCCCCCGCCGATGGCGACGAACACCGCATCGAGCGGCCCCTGGTGCTGGCGCAGGATCTCCATCGCGATGGTGCCCTGGCCGGCGATCACGTCCGGGTCGTCGAACGGATGCACGAAGGTCATGCCGTTCTTCTTCTCCAGGGCCAGTGCGTGCGTGTAGGCGTCGGAGTAGCTGTCGCCATGCAGCACCACTTCGCCACCCAGCGTCTTGACCGCGTCGATCTTGACCTGTGGCGTGGTGACCGGCATCACGATCACCGCGCGGCATCCGAGCTTGTGGGCCGACAGCGCCACGCCCTGCGCGTGGTTCCCTGCCGACGCGCAGATCACCCCGCGCTGGAGCTGCTTGGGCGTGAGTTGCGCCATCTTGTTGTAAGCGCCGCGCAGCTTGAAGCTGAACACGGGCTGCTGGTCTTCGCGTTTGAGCAGGACCTTGTTGTGCAGCCGGCGGCTGAGGTTGCGTGCCGGCTCGAGGTCGGACTCGATGGCCACGTCATAGACCCGGGCGTTGAGCACCTTGCGCAGGTAGGGGTCGGCGGTTTTCGGGGGGGAGGCGGAGGGCATGACGAGTTTGCAGGCTGTTTTATTTTTTACAACTCGACACAACGAGTGTATTTTCGTGCGTCAATGTATTTATTAATTACTCTTTTTCTGGTTGAGTTGCGGAGTTTTTGATGAGTTGCAGATCCCAATAGACCCTATAACGATCGCCTAATTTTCATGAAATCATTTCCCCATGCTCGAGGCTGACCGCTTGGAGGGCGCGTCTGCTGCGGCGTCGAACGACACGGTGTTCCGCGCCCAACGCGGCCGAACGGTGCCCATCCCCGAAACCCTGACATCCGTGTCGGGCTACCCTGAAAAGCTCCGAATCTACAGGATCGCAGCCAGCCGTTTCTGGCAGGTGCGCTGCTGGTTCAACGGGAAGACCTATTCCAAGAGCCTGCGCACCACGTCCAAGAAGAACGCGATTGCGCTGGCGAAGCGGTTTTTTGACGCCACTTCGGCGGCAGTGCACATGGCGCGCGACACGGGCGTGGATCCAGGCTCGCCGGGATTCAGCCAGGTGGCCGAGCGGCTGTTCCAGCAGGAGTCGGCACGCCAGCGGCGGGGGGAGTTCAGCAAGGGGTCCCTGCAGGTCATGCGCAACCGGCTGGATGCGCACATCCTGCCCGAGCTGGGGGGCATTCCGGTGCGCGCGGTGGGCTATGTGGCGCTGCAGGCGTTCGCCGACCGGCTGGGGCGGGAGGGGTTCACCACCACCACCATCTCGCAGTACCTGGTGATCGTGCGCAAGATCCTCAAGCTCGCCAGGCACCTGGGCCATATCAGCGAGGTGCCCGAGTTTCCGCAGATTCGTGTGACCGCAACGCCGCGCGGGGGCTTCAGCGTGACCGAGTATCGACAGCTCCTGCGAAAGGCACGGGCGTTACGGGGCAAGCCGCACCCTATCCTGCGCAAGCTCAGGGAGAACGAGCGCTTCTGGATTGCGCGCGACCTGCTGGTGATGCCGCAGGACATCGCCTGGGTGATCGGCTTCATGGTCAACACCTTCGTGCGGCCGGGCGACATCAAGAAGATGCAGCACAAGCACATCGAGGAAGTGCGCGGCAAGCACATGTACCTGCGCATGAACCTGCCCGAGACCAAGCGGCACGACAAGCCCATCGTGAGCATGCGGGCGGCGGTGCGCATCTTTGCCCAGATCCAGAAGCGCAATGCGAAGGCAGGCTTTGGCGGGCCGGATGACTATCTCTTCCTTCCGCAGCTGAGCAACCGTGAGCACGCGCTGGCGGTGATGAACCAGCTGTTCCACTGGGTGATGTCGGAGTGCGGCTTGTCGACGGGGCCGCTCGGCCAGAAGCGCACGCTGTACAGCTTGCGGCACACGGCGATCACCTTCCGGCTGCTGTACGGGCAGGGGATCGACATGTTGACGCTGGCGCGCAATGCGCGCACGAGCGTGAACATGATTGAACGCTTCTACGCGTCATCGCTCAGCGGGGAGATGAACGTGGGGATGCTGCACAGCCGAAGGCAGGTGGGGACGGGGGGAACGGGCTGAGCGGTTGAGTCGTGAGGGGCTAGTAAAGCCCACCGTGGTGACACGGTGGGCTTTTTCTTTGGGCTGAGATGAAGACGGGGATGGGGATTGGCGATGCTGCGGGGGTGGATAAGTACTAAATCTGCGGTTGTATCGAACATAATTTTTAAAAAATGAAAATTTTTAAAATTAAATCAACAGCTTGCGGAAAATATGTATTCAAAATGATATGAATAAGGCTAGCTGCTTTGGCTGCCCTCGCAGCTGGCACCGCTTTCGCTCAGTCGTCCGTGACCATCTACGGTAACGTGGATATCGCCTACGGCAATGCTGTCACCAAAACCCTGAGCGGCACCACCCGTGACGTGACCAGCGGCGTGGTTGACGGCGTTCTGATGCCCAACCGCATCGGCTTCCGTGGTACGGAAGACCTGGGCAGCGGCCTGACCGCCGGCTTCGTGCTGGAGCAAGGTATCTCCCCCACTTC
>JACCDX010105596.1_pt1 | contig 15797 bp, 15 predicted proteins | sample 7449681 | NCBI WGS metagenome assembly JACCDX01 (sample SAMN15323450, study PRJNA562643) | freshwater metagenome | isolation source: river surface water | place: USA:Blue River Watershed | collected 2017-08-18 | reverse complement strand
ATCCCACGAGTTAGCAAATAATAAGGGCAAGAGAGTCTTTGCTAATTCTGCTGTTGCCCACGACGGAGCGCTTACTGCATTTGTTTGAAATAAATGTCGGCGAAGTACGGGAATACTGCGTCCCGAGTCTCGTGCAATTCTCTGCGCTTCAGCTTCGGATAAACCATTAGTATGTAAAACCTTTTCAACGACATCACGATGAGGTCGAGCTAATCTAAGTACATTACGTATACCGACAACAGTTGCATCCATACTTATGAAAACATGATGACCTTTTGCAACAGCAGCGTGTGCACCTTCCAAGCATTCGCCTGGTCCCGCGATAATAAGTGGGTAGTTTGGAAATGCTTGTACAAGTTGGCGCATCTCCGACTTATTTTCTACAACAACACATCGAGCAAATGCTTGTACTTTTTCTGTATCTGGAAAAGTGGCTATCGAGGAATATAAGAAAGCAAATGCCTCTTCTGGATGATCACCCTGTACTTCTTTAATAGATGGACGCCCTGCAATCCAGTCTTGAATATCTTTTGCATCATTGGATCTTCCACCAATAACAAGATCTGGTGTCATTTGTGGTTTGGTACCAATAGTCCATTCATTCCAAACATCCTCGATATCTCGAATTCCATTTGAAACTACTATGCCGATCTGACGTGTCAGCCAAAGACCAACAGCAGGTGTCATACTGATCCATTGTTCAAGACTATCAGCGGCGATAACCTTTACATCTTTCCAGTCGCCAAGAGCTTTTTTCGTTGTTTGCCATGCGTTACGTTTAGGAAACGAACGTGGAGTAACAAAAACAAAGGTGGTATCAGCTGGCACCATTCCAAGAGGATCAGTAACTCGTTTTACATAATCACCATTTGCCTTGGTCTCTGCGGATTTCTCGGTTCCGATCTCCCAACCAGAAGCACCATTTGGAAAGTATGGAAAAGTAACGGGCGTTTTAAGTCTGCCATCCCATCCGCCAGTCGCAACACTATCACCATTAGGAAAATCAAATTCACCAACATCGTTTGCGGTGTGTGCCAAAATAAGGCGCCCAACCAAATCAGGCAAAGTCTCCTGACAATGCCGTTGTTGGGTATTTGCCCAGTTTGCTATATGTGCAGCGGTAATCCATTTCACTCTTGCATTTTAACATTTTTGAGATCTTATTTTAAGTACACCTTTTTTCTGTCGAGAACGATTTCACTTCTCAAACATCTAAGGAATTCACGCTTTTCATCCATCGACCCCTCAATCAAAATGAACTTCGCGTAATTCCGAATATCGATGTCTTTCACTGCTACTGCCGTCTTAGTACCAAGTAGCATCTGCTCAAACATATTGTAATTACCTGAACCCTTGCCAACCCACACACCCTCAGGCATAGTTCATCACAGAAAGTCATAGGAGGCTTGGATGACGCAATTCAAACACCGCAAGCACGGCACCCGCATCATTGAACCGGCGCCGCACCCGCGTGGTCAGCCGCTTGTACCGGGTGAGTACTACATGGCAGACTCCCGCAATAGCGGGGATACGCTCCTGGCGTGGCCGGGGGAAACGCATAAGGTGGTCTACTGGCTTGAGACGTCGAGCCCGGGGCCGCGGATTTGCTACGAGGCATGCGAAAACGTTCACGCTGCTACGCGGCTTCTTCAGACAAAGCTCTTTGCTACGTTGACGCCAGAAGATGTGGTTACACAACTGGAGAAGGTGCTTGTTGCCGCACGGAAACTGACGCCACCTCCACCGAAGGCGTTCCAAGGTATGCCGTACCTGGGTATGAACGTCTTCGTGGTAGCTCCAAATGGTACTGTGGTTCCGGTAGAGGTGACAGAAATTGGCGAAATTCATGGCGAAATGTCTGTTGCGTTTAACTCCCACTACAAACCAAACGGTGAGTGGTTTTGGACCAGGGAAGCAGCGGAAGAATACGTCAGGAGTAGTGGTGCAGTAACGAGCGCCAAAAACGTGTTCTTGTGAGGTATAGGGTACGTGATGTATATGAGCATATGGAACTATTCCATAGGCTCTTTTTTGTAGAATATGGCCGAAATACTTGACAAAACCCTAAAAAGTGCCTATAATTAAAGGCAGTATGGTTCCAACTATTTAAGGAGGCTATCGTGGAGCTACAAGACAACCAACGGCACGTGAAGTTTTACTTCTGGTGCCTCGATGTGTGGGACGCCTTTTGCGATGATTGGACGCCACGGTCCCGTTCGAACCTGTGCCAGTACCTGCGCACCATGTTCGTCTTGATGCCGCTGGCAATCTTTTGGCATGTGGCACTCGTGTGTTTTGGAGTCTTCGTTCTGTTGCTCTACCCGATTGCTACGTTGGGTTGGGTGGGAACATTCGCTTTGTATGTGCTGACGGCCATGTGCATCGGCGCGTACATTAGCGGTTCTTACCTAAGGGAAAAAATGAAGGAAGCAAAACGTGAACGTGAGGTGACGAGCAGCACCGACGACGAAGTGTCGGTGACTCCAATCCCGACAGAAGACAAGGGGCCGGGCTTCCTTGAGGTCGTCTGGCTCTACTTGGTCGCGCAGAAGCAGAAGTTCTGTCCGACCATTGAATTCCGACCAGCGCAAAAAAAGGAGGGCGTGTAATGGAACGGATAGCTCGTGCAATTCCTACGTACATACTCCCGTACAAGGAAATCGTGGTCTGGTTTGTCCTTCTCTCGGCCATCCTTGGCGTTCAGTTTGGCCTTAACTGGCTGATTGAAGACAACACGCCGGTCTGGGAAGGTACCTGCTCCAAGAAGGAGTGGTATGCCGGCGATGGAGTAGGTATGGTCGTCAGCTGCGGTGCTCGCGGAGAAGACGTCGTCACTGACACGGACCTCCTCTACAGCTACTTAAACAACCCCGGTCCGCTGACGTGCCGCCAGTACGAAACTGGCAGCATCGGCTGTGATGAACGGCCGGCCCTTGAAGTGGCAGAGTAAGTTTTTGTTCCTCAATTACCAAAGCCCTGTTCAACTGAACAGGGCTTTTTACGTAGTTATGCGAAGGGCGCGTCCTATTGGCCGGCCATATCCTCTGCATTGCCATATCTGGCCAATAGGTGTAACGTTTTACCCATTACCACCCATAGTATGGGTGAGTGGCAAACATGGAGTCAGTCATCAACATAGAAGCACTCGTCAAAGCGGTAGCCGCTGGCAATGAGACAAGCTTTGAGCAACTATATACGCACTTGGCGGATCGAGTATTTTCCTTTGTGTCAGCGCGCACCAGCACGCGCACTGAGGCGCTCGATGTCACTCAGGATACGTTTGTGGAGCTCTACAAAGCCCTCAGCGGTTTCCGCTACGAACGCGACGCTGCGTTTTACTCGTTTGTCTTTACCATTGCGCGTCGACAACTGGCGCAGCACTATGATAAGCGAGCTAAGCACCAAGTGACCGAGCTCGTAGAGGAGGTTACCCCGAGTGAGACGGCCTCGGCCGAACTTACGAGCGAGGTGCAGCAGGCACTTGAGACACTTGATGACCGTTCCCGTGAAATTGTTGTATTACACCACTTTTCACGCTATACGTTTGCTGAGATTGCCGCCCTTATTAATATGACTGAATCAGCCGTGCGAGTTCGCCACCACCGTGCGCGACTCCACCTCGCAGCAGCACTTACTCGCTAATTCCTTAGGTATGAACCCTGAAAAAATTGATACAATCCTTGAAGCAAATACCCCACACCTGACTGCGAATGAACGCGAGCGTGTTTGGCGAAACGTGGCTGCTCGAATTGCTACGCCAGCTCCTATCCCTTCGCCGTACTGGAATTTTGTTACTACCAAATCAATGGTACCGGCCATGATTGCGCTTGTGCTCATTATGGGTGTGAGTGGTACCGTAGCCGCTTCTGAATCTGCCAAGCCGGGCGATGCACTCTTTCCGCTTGAGCGGGCTACTGAACGTGCTCGCCTAGCCCTGGCTTCTAAAGACAGAGAGGGTGAACTTCGCACAAGGTTTGCGAACGAGCGTTTGGCAGAACTCCAAGCAATTCTCGATGAAGAGGCGATTGCTGCACTTGAGCGTACCGACGACAGTAGCCTCTTTGGAGTTGCGGAGTTTGGTAAGCGAGCGCCTATAACCGACCTCGAGATTGAGGTGGATGTCTTTGAAGATATTACTGTGGTGAAGGTTGAGCGCGGTGATGTGACCACTCGGTTTACGACAACTGCCGATACCACTACCGATGTAATTGCAGAAATTATGCGTCGCTACGGCTTTACTGAATCGGAAGTGACCGAAGCAATGAATTTTGAAATAGAAGATCGAGTGAGTCGACCATCAGAGCGTGGTGGTGTCATTACCTCAAACCAGGGCGAGGAGCGCGTTGGTGTAGCGGTGACCGCACTCCTTGATCAGCTCGACGAAATCGACGATGTTGCAGGTCGTGACTGGCTCATTGCTGCGCTTATTCGTGAAATTAATCACGTTGTAGTGAGTGGTGAATCTGGCTCTGTCCTTCGCCCTCGGTTTACCACTGATGCCCGAATCAAGATTGACGATGATCGATTTGAGATTCGTGAAAATGGGTACCGGCTTCGCATAGATACCGATGACGACCGCGATGAAGACGACTATGACGATGAAGACAACCGTGGCGATGATAGTTGGACCAGTGGTGCCTACGACGACGATGCATCAAATGACGACACAGACGACCGCGACGACGATAGTTCAGGTCATGGTTCTGATGACGACACTGACGACCAAGATGACACCGACGACGAAGATACTAGCGACGACTACCGTGAGGAGGACGAACGTGATGAAGCTGAGGATGGTCGCGACGACGACCATGAAAATACTGATGAAGACGACTCAGATGATAACGGAGGCTCAGGAAGTAGCAGTGACGAAGAAAAAGATGAAGAAGATCGTGACGACGAAGACAAAGATGAAGAAGATCGTGACGACGAAGACAATGATGCTGAAAAGGACGAAGACGATAGTATCTAACGAACCGTCCTGGCACTAGTAGCAAACAAAACCGCACCTACCGTGCGGTTTTTTTGTGTACCGAGAAGTAGCCTGTTTACAATGGGTGCGCTACCACAGAGCGGTATGTTGGTGTGTCTGCGGCGCGAGCAACTCCAGCGGATGCTTAAAGAATTGCTGTAAACAAAAACACTGCCAGGGTGGCAGTGTTTTTTAGTTGGTGTGGCGAATCGTAGCCTTTACATCGAAGCGTGGATTAACCTTCTTGCCAGGGTTGAAGATATCGTCAGGGTCGCACGCATGCTCAATTCGCTTAAAGAGGTCGAGAATGGATTTAGTGAACATCTTATCGAGGTGTGGTGTCTGCATAATACCGTCATTGTGCTCACCACAGAGGTTCCCATTAAGCTCGATCGCTGCAGAAAAGAAATCTTCCGCCATCTTCATAACCAAGGCGGGTGTCGTCTTGTTGGTGAAATCGAGAAGGGGATAGAAGTGGAGGTGCCCGTTGCCACCATGGCCATGGACTGCTGCAATGACATTGTACTTGTTGAGTAATTTTTTAATAGAGGCAAAAAACTTTGAGAGGTTCTTTGTCGGAACAATCATGTCTTCCAAGAAAGCGGCTGGGCGCTTCTCGGGGTCTTGGAATTTTGAAAGGGTGTAGCTGGCGCGACGGATTTGCCAAAACATCTCGCGCTCAATTGGACTCGAAACTTTACGAGCGTACTTGCCGTGGTGACTGCGAAGCTTCGTGACGGCGCGTTCTGTTTCAAGCTTTGCATCGTCGCGATTGAGGGTGATGAGGAGGGTGAACTCAGGAGTACGCCGGGCATACCGAACATGGTAGGTGGTGTACATCGAGAGCATCACCTTGTAGTAGGTGAGCATGCCGAGACGGTCTTTGAAAAACTGTGGGTTCTTCAGGGCGAGGTCAAACGTGAGTCCATCAAAGAGTTCAATATTGATTGGGTTGAATTCCAGAGCTTTCTCAATAACAGCACCTGCATCAAGGAGGTCAAATACCGGTACGACGATGAGGTCAGTGTCGTGCGCTATTGGCTCAGCCCGCATGGTAATGCTGGTGATTACGCCTACCGTGCCTTGGCTTCCAGAAATGAGCCGAGTGAGGTCAAAGGTGCCGTGTCCTTTCTTGAAGCTCGCCATGGTTGTACTGAGTACGTCCCAGAGGGCGTAGCCGGCAGTATTCTTGGTGGTCTTTGGCTTAGCGTTTTCGATGAGCTTCTCGTCTTGCTCAAGCATGGTAAATACCTCGCGTGCCATTGTTGCGTGCGCGTTGTCTTTCTTGAGGAGTGACTTGAGTTCTTTGTAGGTTAACGGTGCAAGCGTATAGGTCTTGCCATCAAACAGGGTGACATCAAGTGAAGCAACCCAGTCTGCACAGTGGCCAAAGCGGAGTGAGTCAGGGCCGGCTGAGTTGTTAGCGACAGCTCCACCAATTGAGCAAATGTCTTTGGAAGCTGGGTAAGGTGGAAGGTAGAGGTCGTGGCGCTTCAGCATACGCTCAACATCGCGCCACATTGCTCCGGGTTGGCAGGTGAAGGTAGCTACACCGTTGCGCTTCTCCACGCTTCCAATGTGGTTCATGAAGCGCGATACATCGATAACTGCTGAGTCAGTGAGTGAACCGCCACCGAGGCCGGTACCAGCTGCGCGTGGGGTGAGCGAAAGTGAGGCAAAGCGCTTGGTCTCAGTGGCTACGAGGCTCACTGCAATTTCCACATCGCGCTGGTGCTTTGGTTGAATAACGACTTGCGGTCGAATGCAGAAAATACTTTCATCAGTACTGTACTTATCGAGGATTTTCTTGTCGGTGGTAACGACACCTTTAAACCCTGCATCGCGGAGCTTTTGCTCAAGGAGCAAGTGGCCGAGTGGCTGACGGCGCTCAGATAAAACTTTCGTTTCAACTGCGGCGCGCGTTTTAAGTGAGGCTGCATGTTCGTGTACATGCTGTACCGTCGCTGTGACTTTCTTAGTGCGAGCTTTCGAAACAGCCGCTTTCTTTACGGAAGCTTTTTTAAGAACAGCTTTCTTTGCAGGTGCTTTTTTAGAACTCGTCGGCATTAGCACTATTGTAGCGTATGAAAAAACCAAATGTCTTCGTATTCCCCAAATGGAATATAAGAAAACCCGCGCAATTGCTTGCGCGGGGTAGTAGTTGTGTATCGCTCGTCAGACTGTGTCGGTCGGCGGCGTGTACGGCGGCCGCGGCAGGAATGCGATGACGCCTTTCACTTCGCCAGGGCACGCGAAGACTGTAGCGTCTTCTGGCATCACTTCGGGCATCAGACTTTCGTCCTGATACACCTTCATCTCATAGGTGAGGTGCGGGGCATCGGTCGGACGGAGGTCGACATAGATGAACTTCTTGCCATCCTCCATGGTCTTCTCGTAGACCTCGGCCGAGACCCAGATACGCTCACCGCGCCGCTGGCAGTTCTTGCCGTCGTACAGGTGAAAGTTCAGGTACCCGCCTTTGACGGGGCTTCCGAACTGCTCGTAGGCCTCGCCGGTGGTGGGAACCGTCATCTGGTTCCGTTTCGTCGGTACCTTGACGGAGACGATGAAGCCGGAGGCCAACAAGACACGGTCGGTGACTTCACGCTTCGGTGTCACAGTGGACGCCTTGAGCGTCGAGGAACCGCGCGTCACGAGGCGGCGGGCAGGCTTCGGGTGATTCAGGAGGGACGGAATGGTCATCGGTGTGTCTCCAGTCTGGTTGTTAGGAAAGGGCTCTAGTGAGTATAGTATCATAAAATACGGTAAAAGTCAATAAAGCATGAGGTGTGGTAAACTGGTGATACTATGACCCAAGAGCAAGCACTGAATGTTTTAAAAACTGGCGGCAATGTATTTTTAACGGGTGAACCTGGGGCAGGTAAAACGTACGTGATTAACCAATACGTTGCTTGGCTCGAAGCGTGTGGACTTAAAGTGGCGGTGACTGCTTCAACAGGAATTGCTGCTACACACATTGGCGGAATGACGATTCACTCGTGGAGTGGTATTGGTGCGCGCGATAGCCTCAATCGCTACGAACTTGATCAGATAGCGAGCAAGGAGAAGCTCGTGGCTCGTATCAAAAAAGTGCACGTGCTCGTAGTGGATGAAATTTCTATGCTCGATGGGAAGCTGCTCGATATGCTCAATATTATTTGTCGAACCATTCGCCAGAGTGCTGAGCCGTTTGGTGGCATTCAGGTGGTGTTTGTTGGCGACTTCTATCAGCTTCCACCAGTCTCACGACAGGGTGACATGATGCGGTACGCCTTCGAGAGTAGGGCATGGGAGGAGGCTCGCCCTATGATTTGTTACCTTACCGAACAGCACCGCCAAGAGGATGATTTGCTCCTCAGTCTGCTGTCATCAATACGGGCAAACGAAGTAGAAGAAGAGCACTTCACGCTTCTCTCTGAGCAAACGGACATTGCCTTTCCGGGTGTTGAGCCAACCCGTCTCTATACTCACAATGCAGATGTCGATGCTGTCAATGACATGAAACTCAAAGAAATCAAGAGTACACCGCGCAAGTTCACCATGACAGGGAAGGGAAGTAAGCCACTCCAGGAAGGACTCATTAAGAGCTGCTTGTCACCGTCTGTTCTTGAGCTCAAGGAGGATGCCATGGTGATGTGCACAAAAAATAACTTCGAAGCTGGTTATGTTAATGGGACGCTGGGCCGCGTGGTTATGTTTGACTCAGTGGACGGGTATCCAGTTATTGAGACGCTGAGTGGTGCGCGGATAAAGATTGAGCCGACAACCTGGAGCGTCGCTGAAGAGAATAAACTCCTTGCCGAAATTGTGCAGGTGCCACTTCGGTTGGCATGGGCGATTACCGTCCATAAGAGCCAAGGGATGTCACTTGACGCAGCCGAGGTTGATTTGTCAAAAGCGTTTGTGTTTGGTCAGGGGTACGTTGCGCTATCGCGAGTGCGTACGCTGGCAGGATTGAAAGTGCTCGGCATGAGTCCGACAGCACTTCGCGTCGATCCAAAAGTGGTCGCAACTGATGCGCGGTTCCGCAGTGAGTCGGAGTCGGCCGATGATACGTTCAACGCAATGGATCCTACCGATGTTGAAGATTTGCATAAGCGATTTGTCAAAGCTCATGCTGGTACCTATGTATCAGAGGTGACAGCAAAAGCTGACCGAATAGCTGTTCGAGTCAAGGAAGAGAGCACCTATAATATTACAAAAGAGTATCTCGAACGTGGCAATACTGTTTCTGAAATTGCAAAACTACGCGACATGGCCGATTCGACCGTCTGGACCCATCTCGAGAAGCTCCTTCAGGACGGTGAGCTTGTTGAAAGCATGCTGGCCTCAGAGCTGCAGACGGTGCCTGACTTCGATGCTGTGTATCCAGTGCTCGCAGCAGCAATGGAGCAGGTTGGTACTGAAAAGTTAAAGCCTATTTACGAAGCTGTTGGCGAAGTTTATGACTACAACCTTATTCGCCTAGGACGACTCATCTACTCCTTGCGTACCTAAGCCACCAGGAACCTCTCTACAGTGGATAACTATTTCCTGTACCACAAGATAGGGCGTATACTATTCTGAGGGGCGGATCGGAAACGACCTGTCTTTTTTTAATTATCATTTTTAAATTAACTAAACTACCAATGTTAAAGAAAATTACTGGTGTAGTTCTCGCACTCTGTGCCGTAGTGGTGATGCATGCCAATACTGCACAGGCGCAAGAAGAAACCACCACCACTACAACAACAACCAGTTCACAACTTGAATTGCTCCAGTCGCTGATGGCGCAGATTGAAGTTTTGAAAGCTAAGCTCGCTGAGCTTACTGGACAAGCAGTTGAAATTCGTCAACAGCTCCGTGCAGACATTCGCGAAGGCGCGACCGGTGATGATGTAAAGAAAATTCAAGAACTTCTTGCGTCAGACCCAACGCTCTACCCAGAAGGTTTGAAGACTGGTTACTTTGGTCCAATGACAAAGGAAGCGCTCAAGCGATTCCAACTTCGTCACGAGCTTGAAGTAACTGGATTGATGGATGAAGACACCCGCGCACTTTTGGAAGAGTATCTTACCGATAGTGGCAATGCTGGTATCCCACCAGGATTCCTCCGCGCTCCAGGCATTCAGCAAAAAATCGAAATGCGATTTGTTGAAGGATGTGAAAATAGGGGCAAGGGTAAGGCGGCCTTCTGTAACAAGGTAAAGATGAAGTGGAAGATGGATGATGACGAAGAAGAGTTCGAGTACGAAGAAGAAGATGAGAGTGAAGATGAAGACGATGTCATCGACAACTCTGAAGATGCAACTGAAGCAATCGAAGATGCTGAGGCTGTCATCGCCGCACTTGAAGCTGCTATCGCAGATTCAACTGCATCAGATAGTAAGATTGAAAATGCTGAAGACGACTTAGCTGAAGCCGAGGAACTCCTCGAGGAAGCTCAGGGTCGATTTGCAGCAGACGCTTTCGATGAGGCTGAAGAATTGGCAGAGGAAGCAGATGATATTGCTAAGGATGCCTACGAAACCCTCACTGGTGAAGACTACGAAGACGAAGACGAGGATGAAGATGAAGATGAAGATGAAGACGAAGACGAAGACGAGGATGAAGATGAAGATGACGAGGATGAGGACGCTGAGTAATTAGCTTCATTTACCCTCTATAAAAGCGCGCTCACAGCGCGCTTTTATCTATCCACACCACATGTTCGATTGTTGTAGTGTAGAATAGTGGCATAGCGTTATTCGTTAGCTAACATGTGTATGAACAAGAAACTCTATGTATCAGTACTAACCGTATGTCTCATTGCGACCGCAGCAGCTCCGCATGCGCAAGCAGCAACCTATGCTGAATCACTGGCCAAGATGGATCTACTCATCGCTGAGATGCAAAAGCTGCGTGCTGAGTTTGCCATGCTGTCACGAGGCATTACTGCACCGTCTACACCAGGAGCAGTACTCGGTGTATCAACGAAAGCAGTTTTGACTGATGATCTCTCGTTTGGTGTAACCAATGAAAGTATTACTAAAATTCAGAAGCTCATGGCGACTGACGCCGAGATTTATGCAGATGGAACTATTTCTGGCTTCTTTGGGCCAAAGACCCAAGAAGCGCTCCGTCGTTTCCAGACCCGTTTCGGTCTCGATCCAGTGGGTGTGGTTGGACCATCAACAAAAGCAATCCTCGAAGCCTTCATGGCCAAGTATCCCAACGATACGTACCCTGCTGGTGTCCTCAAGGGCGCTGTACCCCAGGTGGCAGGAGCTAGTGTAACGGTACCAACACCAACCCCAGTAGTGCTCCCACCAACTACTACTAGTGTGTATACGACAATCCGGGCACAGGGTGATGGTGAAGAATACGACATTACCGTCGTCTACGCAGATGGTCGCGAGAATAAGACGTTTGTTGTGCAAACAAGGAGTGAAGACGATGTGGCAAATACTGTAGCAAAGAAGCTTGGTGTATCAGTGGCAACAGTTGACGCAGTCCTCTCAGTAAAGACAAAGGCAGCACGTAGTAGTAGCGATGACGAAGAAGATGCCGATGATGCATTGAGTGATGCAGAAGATGCTATCGACGAAGCTGAAGACGCTATCGAAGAAGCAGAACTCGATGGCACAAGTACGAGCGATGCTGAAGATTTGCTCGACGAGGCCTACGACCTACTCGACGAAGCTGACGAGGCATACGACGATGAAGACTACGAAGAAGTAATTGAGCTCGCCGAGGAAGCAAAAGAACTTGCTGAAGACGCAATCGACGAGCTCTAGGAGCTTGGCTTAGGAAAAGCCCAACACCGGTGGTGTTGGGCTTTTTATGTCATCACGAGTATCTCGTGTGCGCGGTGAGCGATCTTCCTCTGTCAACATGACGTTCAGAAATAAATCCAGCATGCTTACTGATGCCCATCCGGTGGAGTTTGCGTGCTACATACGTTGCAACAGCGTGCGGCATGACTAAGTCAGGAACGCGCGGTGGGTTGGTTCCGGGTAGCGGAAAGTAGTTGATGGGTATCAGTGTTCCCACGATGCAGCTCTCGTGCTCCGGATGCGCTTCTTGTCGGTGGAGTGCAATGTGCACCGTAAACGCACCGCGTAATGTCGTTCTTGGAACATGAAGCCAAAAGCTTAAGAAAATTCCTCTTGAACAGTATGGTTGCAATTGCTGTACTGCGCTTTTAAAGATCTGTTCATCGATTGTCTGCAGCATCGCTGGTTCCTCCCTACAAGCAGCCCTAACTATACGGTGGCACCATACGTGGCGTCAAGAACTAAAAATACCTACTGTGTAGGTACTAGTGAGACGAAGGAGGAACATTTTGTACTTTGAAGAGCGTATTGAGCAGGTTGGGTCGATCAAGCTCAGTCACGCCCGAAATGGCACCTATACCACACATTTCAAGGAGCATAGTGGCTAGTGATGCAATGAGGTGTGCTGGAGCGACAACGTGCACTGGTGACCAGGTTTCTCCGGTGGTTATCCCTGCTACAGCTACGTAGGCACCACGTTCGTACCAGTAGCTAGCTTTAAAGGTTATTGTCCATTCACTAACGGTAATCGGTATGAGAAATGTGTGTGCTGTATCTGTACCAGACAAACAGATTTGCCGGACTTCGCTTGGGCTATACTTTTTCTGCACGGCTGACCTCCGTTGTACTGCGTTTCCTTCACTACTTTACTTTGCTATGATTGAACGTCAAGTATGTGGTTTCGAAAAAAAAGACGGCAGAGACGCGCGCGAGCAACCTCGGTGACCAAGCACTATCTCACCCATAAGGAGGCAGCTCGCGAGCTGGTGCTCGCCCGATTAGCCCACTTCAATACACACTATGGCTATACTTTTAATCGAGTAGCAATCCGTAATACGCGGCGCAGCTGGGGGAGTTGCACGTCACTTAAGAATTTAAACTTTAGCTACAAGCTGCTCTTTCTACCGCCGCATTTACGTGACTACATTATTGTGCACGAGTTGTGTCATTTGGTGGAGCTCAATCACGGGCAGGAGTTTTGGAACTTGGTAGCTGTTTGTGCGCCAGCCTACGCTGAGCACGTTCGTGAGCTGCGTGAAATTGACCGAGTGGGTGGGGGACGCATTGCGTACCTTACGACACTGCAAACGACGTATCCCGCGCATGCCACAGCGCCAGCGCTGCCTGGCTCCGGTACGGAGACCAGTTCGTAACCGTTGCCGCTATTTTTCGAACGTAGTGTGGTTTGTACGCATAGTAGTGGTAGAGGCTCTGCATGAGACCTAAATCGCCGAATGAATACACGTCTTCTCGAGCGAGGGTGAATATGCAAAACATCTCAGCGGTCCAGCGACCCACGCCGTACAGTTTGGTGAGTTCTGTGATAATTGTTTCGTCAGAAAGTTCAGTGAATGTAGTGAACGGTATTGTATGCCAGAGTGCAGCATTACGCTGCAGGTAGCTGATTTTCTGTCCTGAAAGCCCACAACTCCGCAGCACCTCAGTATCTGTCTGAAGCAGTGTTTCTGGTGTTATGGCACCAAGCATTGCATAGACGTTCTTCCGAATAGAGGCAGCTGCTTTGGTGCTGATTTGTTGACCAATAATTGCCTCACTGAGTCGGGTAAAGTAGTCGCCTGGTTGGCTCGGGGTAGGGAGTATACGCGGCGACTGGCTCTGTACGCGATACTCGTGTAAGCGCGCCATTACGTGGTCATGGCGGGTGAAATGGGAAAGCGCTCGGCGCTCGACATCGTGAAGGTGCATAGGTCTATGTATACTCCCATAGAGTGGCCCTGGCAATGGGTGTAACACGCTTGTCTATACCAGGTGAAACCGCTACTATGGATTCTATGCCAATTCCGAAATTCTTTGTGACGAGCGCAGATCCAGTAGCTATAAAGCATGTAGCTGGCCTGCTCGCTGGCCTTGATGGTCTCTATATTACTGTACCTGATCTCGCCTCGCACATCACAAAATCCCCTGACCCACGGCCGGGGTCGATTGATGCGCTCCGTGCATATACGAAGCATCTCATTGAAGCAGTCGAGTCGTTCTTACCGGGAAGTCATGTGCTCGTTGATGAGTTCTATGATGCTGCTACTACACCTGAATCACTCACTGAGTCTGTACGAAGGGTACACCTCTGGGGTCGGCACACGAGTTTGGTTATGCCGGTTACCTTGAGTTCAATTGAGGCTGGAAATATTTTGTCGCGAATGGGTAACGCACTTGTTTTTGGGCCTGTGTGTACGGTTGACCAGGTGGCTGCGATTCTGGCTGCGACAGAGGAGGCAGCACCGGAGCAAGTAATCGTTATCATCGACGCGTCTCGCCTCAAGGCTGCCCACATTGCAGTGGCACCGCTCACTCGTGCTATCAATGAGCTATGTGTTGCCGCATCTCGGGAGATACAACTCATGGTTCAGGTAGATCATCACGCAGTGCTCGCGTGGGCTATCGAAACTGGAGTGCCGCTCGTTGCCGCGACCCCTTCGGTCTATACCGAGTGGACCGCTGCAGGGAGTCCTTTGGTGGCTGATGCTGCAGTAGCTGCCGCAATGGAAGCAGGACATACGACAAGTCAAACAATTGATCTGAAGAAAGATAAAAATTCGTTTACCGTATCGCACCCTGTCACCGATGATATTCTCACGGCTACTACTGCAGCGATTACGTCGCTCATTCTCTAACCGTATGCTGCAATCACTACGACAACGAGCTGTCATGTTCCTTGTACTCGCCTGTGTCAGCATGAGTGTTGTCATGCCTGGTGTAGCAACTGCACAAGCACTGCCTGCGCCCGATGCGCCAACGGTCTATTTGTTTGGGCGCGATGACTGTGGCTTCTGCAAAGCCGAGCGCGCCTACCTTGAGGCAGCCGGAATCCCGTACGTCTACCGTAACGTTGTTGATGACGAGGCAGCCAAGGCGGAATTTGCTGCCATTACCGAAAAGCATGCTCTGTCCAAAGTGACGCCGATTACGGTGATTGGTGGTGTTGTACTGCAAGGCTTTAATGGGTCAGAAACAACCGGTGTTCAGATTGAGGCAGCGCTCGTCCGTGAGGTGGGTTCTCCGTACCAAACACTCGAGCATCACCTAGCAAATGCACCAGTCGTGAGTATTACGGCTGGCTCTGGGTGCGATGAGAACGGAGTAAATTGTGAGGCGTCTGGAACTGCGTACGTATTTGACCTACCGTTTATTGGGCTAGTTGATCTCAAGGTATTCTCACTGTTCACGCTTTCGTTGGTGCTCGGTGTTATCGATGGATTCAACCCCTGCGCAATGTGGGTATTGATTACGTTTTTGGTGTTGCTAACGCAGGCGGGAAGTAAGAGGAAAATGGTTACGTTGGCAGGTGTGTTTATTCTGGCTGAAGCCATTATGTACAACCTCATCTTGAACGTCTGGTACAAGACCTGGGACTTTGTAGCGCTCGATCAAATTGTGACGCCGCTCGTTGGTTTCCTGGCAGTCGGTGGGGGAACCTTCTTCCTGTGGCGCTGGTACAAGAATCGGGAAGTAGCACTGGTGTGCGATATTACCAGTCTCGATTCACAGACGCGCACCATTGATAAGCTGAAGCAGGTCATTCATGCACCGCTCACCCTGACTACCATCGGCGCAATTTTGCTTATTGCCTTCTCGGTCAATATTATTGAGTTTGCGTGCTCGATTGGTATTCCGCAGGCCTACACGAAGATTCTTGAGCTCAACATGCTGACCTTTTTGGAGCGCCAGTGGTTTATTTTGGTCTACACGTTTGGCTACATGGTCGACGACTTTGTTGTGTTTGGCTTGGCTATCTGGGGCTTTTCGAAGCTTGAAGCACATGGTCACAAGTATGCGCAACTTTCACTGATTAT
>JACCDX011468090.1_pt1 | contig 15802 bp, 14 predicted proteins | sample 7449681 | NCBI WGS metagenome assembly JACCDX01 (sample SAMN15323450, study PRJNA562643) | freshwater metagenome | isolation source: river surface water | place: USA:Blue River Watershed | collected 2017-08-18 | reverse complement strand
CGGCGTCCTTGCTGGTCAGCGCGGACCTGCGGGGCCTGTCGTTTCGCAAGCCGAAGCTGCAGGGGCTGAACTTCTCGTCCGCCGACCTGTCGGGCTGCGGCTTCACCGACGCGATTCTCGACGAGTGCGACCTGTCGAACGCCAGCCTGAAGCACGCGAAATTCGCCGGCGCCGACCTGCGCCGCGCGCGCCTGGGCGCGTTGCAGGTGGGCGACCTGCTGCAGCACTTCAAGGGCGCCACCATCTCCGTCGACCAGGCCGCCGGCCTCGTCGCCGCACTGGGGGTGAACGTCGTCTGATGACGACGCGGGGCAGTCAACGAGTCGGTTCGTCGAGCCGGCGGCTGTGCCTGCCGGCTACACTGCGGGCCTCTTTCTTGACCCTGCTGCTGCAAGAAAGGCTTTCCCGGACCGCCACGGCGCTCCGGACGTGCCCTTTCGCCCGCGCCCATGGCGCCGGCTTCGGATTGCAGCCATGAGCAACCACCCTCAAAGACTTCAACGGGCTTTTGCCCGCCACGGCATCGCGCTGGAGCATCGCGATGGCATCTACCGCGTCTACAACGAGGCCGCCCAGGCCACCATTCTCTTGCCGGCCTCGTTGCCATTGGAGGAGAAGGCTGTGCGCCAGCTGTTGGATTTCGCCAGCGTGCGCTCGCCCGACGGCCATACCGGCGTGTGCAAGGCCTGTGCGACGCCCGATTTCCATCCCGGCGCCATCGCACCGGTGGGTTCGGTCGTCGCCACCCCCGCCGACTTCGTGATTCCTGCGTCAGTGGGCACCGACATCAATTGCGGTATGCGCCTGCTGACGACCGGATTGAACCTCGGCCAACTCGCGCCCCGCAAGGATGAGCTGGTCAAGCGTCTCACCCGCAGCCTGCTCCACAACGGTCGTGACGTGCCGGTGTCGACGCGGGCCTTCATGGCGCTGTTCGACGAAGGGCCGCAGGCCTTCCTGGATCGACTGGACCCGCTGGGCTTGTGGGCGCAGTGCGACCGAGAGCGGCTGCACGAGGAGGTGCAGCGATGTGTCGCCCTGGCATCGTTCGGCGGCCACTCGCGACATGTGCCTGACGCGTATCGGGCCGATCGCCACACCGTGTTTCGTGACCCGAGCCTCGGCACGCCCGGCGCGGGCAATCACTTTGTCGAACTGCAGGTAGTCGACGTGGTGCAGGACCGGCACGTGGCTTACAGGGCCGGGCTGAAGGCGGGCGATGTCGTCGTCATGATCCACAGCGGCTCGCGTGACTTGGGTTTCTACGTCGGCCAGGCCTGGATGGATCGCGCCAAGGCGGCATAGCCGGCGGGTTTGAAGCATCCGCGCAGCGGGCTCTACGGGCTGCAGGGTGCGCTGGCCACTGACTACCTGCAGGCGATGGGTGCAGCTGCGCGCTACGCGTGGGCCAACCGTGTCGTGCTGGCCGAGTTGGTGCGCAAGGAGTTGGAGGCGCTGCTGGGTGCGGGCCATTCCCGGCTGGTGGTCGATGTGCCGCATAACGTCGTGCTGCAGGAGCGTGGCCTGAACGTGCATCGCAAGGGCGCGACGCCGGCGCACGACGGCGAACTCGCCCTGATCCCGGGCTCGATGGGCGACGCGTCCTACCTCGTCTCGGGGTTGGGACACGCGGACTGGCTTTGGTCTTGCAGCCATGGTGCGGGCCGTGCGGTACGGCGCCAGCAGGTGAGGGTGTTGACGGCGCCGCCTTTGGCGGCCGATCAGGGCTGGCACTGCGTCACGCTGCGCGAGGAGCGCCGCGTGGAGGAGGCACCGCATGCCTACAAGCCCATCGGCCCCGTGATCGCCGCCCAGGAGGAGGCGGGATTGATCAAGGCGGCTGTGCGGTTGAAGCCGTGGGTCACGTTCAAGGCTTGAAATGAAAAAGGGCTCCCTCGCGGGAGCCCTTCGTTTTGGCGGGAAGCCAGGCAGGAATTACTTCTTGCCCTTCTTGCCCTTCTTGTCGTCGGCGGCCGGAGCGGCGGCGACGATGATTTCTTCAGCCACCGGAGCCACCGGCGTCGCGACGACGGGGTTCGGCTTGCCGTGCGTGACGACCTTGATGCCCGCAGGGATCTTGATGTCGTTGACGTGCAGCGAGTGACCAGCGGTCAGGCCGGACAGGTCCACCTCGATGAACTCGGGCAGTTGCTGCGCCAGGCAGGTGATTTCCAGCTCGGTGATGACGTGGTTGACCGTGTTCTTGTCGGTCTTGACGGCCACAGAGTTCTCTTCGCCCACGAAGTGCAGGGGCACCTTCTTCGTGATCTTGGTCGTGGCATCCACGCGCTGGAAGTCGATATGCTGGACTTGCGGCTTGTAGGGGTGCATCTGGAAGTCACGCAGCAGGACCTGCGTCACGGTGCCGTTCAGCTCCATGTCCAGCAGGGAGCTGTGGAAGGCTTCCTTCTTCAGGGCGTGGTACAGCGCGTTGTGATCGAGTTCGATCAGTGCGGGCTCACCAGCGCCGTAAACAATGCCGGGCACCTTGCCGGCGACTCGCAGGCGGCGGCTCGCTCCGGTCCCCTGCAGCTTGCGCTCAAAAGCGACGAACTTCATGGTTTATCTCCAAAAGAGAAACGGCGCCCGCGACCAGGCGCCGTGAGTAAAAACGGCCCCTGACGGGGCCGCAGCGAATTCCGATCAGAAGTTGTTGTTCTGCTCGGAGAAAAGGGACGTGACCGACTCGCCATCGGAGATGCGGCGGATGGTCTCGGCAAACAGGAAGGCCACCGACAGCTGGCGGATGTTCTTGCACGCCTTGGCGGCATCGGTCAGCGGAATGGTGTTGGTGATGACGACCTCGTCCAGCTGCGAGCCGGAGATGCGCTCGATGGCCGGGCCCGACAGGATGGGGTGGGTGCAGTAGGCATAGACGCTCTTGGCGCCGCGCGCCTTCAGCACCTCGGCGGCCTTCACCAGCGTGCCGGCGGTGTCGATCATGTCGTCCATGATCACGCAGTTGCGGCCTTCGATGTCGCCGATGACGTGCATCACTTCGGAGACGTTGGCGGCCGGGCGGCGCTTGTCGATGATGGCCAGGTCGCAACCCAGCTGCTTGGCCAGCGCGCGGGCGCGCACCACGCCGCCCACGTCGGGGGAGACGACCACCAGATCCTGGTAGTGGCGGCTCTTCAGGTCCGACAGCAGCACCGGCGACGCGTAGATGTTGTCGACGGGAATGTCGAAGAAGCCCTGGATCTGGTCGGCGTGCAGGTCCATGGTCAGCACGCGCTCGACGCCCACGGTCTCCAGCAGGTTGGCCACGACCTTGGCCGAGATGGGCACGCGGGTGGAGCGCGGACGGCGGTCCTGGCGGGCGTAGCCGAAGTAGGGAATCACGGCGGTGATGCGGCGTGCGCTGGCGCGCTTGAGTGCATCCACCATGATGAGCAGTTCCATCAGGTTCTCGTTCGTCGGCGCGCAAGTGGGCTGCACGACGAAGACGTCACGGGCGCGGACGTTCTGCTGGATCTCGACGGTGACCTCGCCATCCGAGAAACGGCCGACCACGGCCTTGCCCAGCTCGAGGCCGAGATGGGTCGCAATTTCTTGGGAGAGAACCGGGTTCGCGTTGCCGGTGAAGAGAACCGTATTGAGCAGCACTGGGAGCCTCTGAGTCAGTGGCCCGCTGAAGCAGAGCCGGTTCAGCGAAATACAGAAATCTGGCAGGGGAGGAAGGACTCGAACCCTCGCATGTCGGAATCAAAATCCGATGCCTTAACCAACTTGGCGACTCCCCTACACAGGACCCGGCCGAGCGGCCGAACCCTTGAAACTTCTTCAGTCAGCCCAGCCCGCGAGCGGGTGTTGAGCCAAGCTGCGGCAGATCCGACCTGTCCACCCTTCAGGCAGAGCCTGAAGCAATGTCGCCAGGGACTGGTCGTCCTTGCCTTCATTTCCATTTTCGAGCAGTGAGAACACCGCAGCACCTGAGCCCGTCATCCGGGCGTTGCCGAATTGCTTCGACATCAGATCCAGCGCCATTCGCACATCGCTGCTGATCGCTTCTGCGGCGGGCTGAAGGTCGTTGCGACCCGTGCCTTTCGCGATTCGTTCTGCAGCTATTTCTGAAGCAGGAAAGCCAGCTACTATAACCAGCTTTTCGGACCTTGCCAACAGTTGGCTCGAAAAAATTTCTTTGGTGGCCAATCCGCCGGGTCCCTTGAGCACCGCGAAGCGCTGCGGTGGCAGCGTGATGGGGTGCAGGATCTCGCCGATGCCCTCGACAAAAGCAGGGCGGCCGCCCAGGAAGAACGGCACGTCGGCGCCGAGCTTGAGGCCGAGCGCCAGTAGGCGGTTCATCGGCAGGCCGCAGCCCCAGAGCCGGTTCAGCGCAAGCAGCGTGGTGGCGGCGTCCGACGAGCCGCCCCCCATGCCGGCGCCGGCCGGCAGGCGTTTCTCGAGGTGGATGTCGGCGCCGAGCGTGCAGCCGGTCTCGGTTTGCAGCAGACGCGCGGCGCGCAGGCAGAGGTCGTCGTCGGGCAGGTCGCCACCGAGCACGTCGTGGCGGATCAGGCGGCCGTCGGTACGCACCTCGATGTGCAGCGTGTCCGCCCAGTCGATGAGCACGAACACCGACTCCAGCAGGTGGTAGCCGTCCGGCCGCTTGCCGACGATGTGCAGGAAGAGGTTCAGTTTGGCCGGCGCGGCCAGGTCATGGAGTGCCTTCATCGCTCCCTTCCAGCTTGGCACGCAGGGTCACGACGGGGGCGGCAAGCCGCGTGGCGACGAGCACGGGCAGCCGCGGCTCGATGCGCCAGCCCAGTTGCTCGAAGCCCTTGTCCGTCGCCTGATGCGGCGCGGCAGGCCAGGGCCGGGCCTTGAGCCAATCGAACAGTGCCGACACGGGCACGGGCTCGCCCAGCATCTCGCGGGTCAGCGCGTCGAGGTCGTCGAAGCGCCGTTCGCCGTCGGGTGTCTGCAGCGCAACGACGCTGGGGCTCCAGCTGGCGCGCGCCACCAGCGAGCCCAGCGGCGAGGTCAGCTCCAGCCGGCCCGCCTCGGGGCCGCCATACAGCTCGAAGCTGGCCGCGCCGCCGGTGCCGCGGTTGTGCATGTCACCCGCGATGCTGACGCTGATGCGGCCGCTCAGGTGGGCTTCGTCGCTGGCGACGGCGGGGGCCTTCTGCAGTTGCGCGCAACCTGCCAGGGCCAGCAGCAGGCTCGCGGTGATCAGCAACCTCAAGGCTTCACCTTCAGGCGGGCCAGCGTGTCGCGCAGGGCTTCGTTGGTCGGGTCGCGTTGCGCCGCCTCGGCCAGCACGCGGCGGGCTTCGTCCTGTGCGCCGCTGGCCCACAGCACTTCGCCCAGATGCGCGGCGATCTCCGCGTCGGGACGGGCGCTGTAGGCCTGACGCAGCAACTTGGCGGCTTCCGGCAGGCGACCGAGGCGGAACTCCACCCAGCCCAGGCTGTCGACGATGAAGGGCTCACCGGGCGCGAGCTTGAGCGCGCGCTCGATGAGCTCCTTGGCCTCGGGCAGCCGCACGTTGCGATCGGCGAACGAGTAGCCCAGCGCGTTGTAGGCGTGGTGGTGGTTGGGCTTGAGCTCGACGACCTTGCGCAGCTGCGCCTCCATTTCGTCGAAGCGGCTGAGCTTCTCGCTCATCATGGCCTGTTCGTAGAGCAGGTCGGTGTCGTCGGGGAAGCGTTCGAGCGCGCCCTTCAGCACGCTGGCGGAGCCGGCGAAGTCGCGGTTGTCGCGCAGCAGCTGAGACTCGGCGAGCAGCGCGGCGCGTGCGTCGGCCGCGCTGGCGTCGGCGGCGGGCTTCAGCAGCTTGCGGCCCTCGGCCAGCTTGCCCTGGCGGGCCAGCAGCGTGGCGCGCCGAAAGCGCAGGTCCAGCCCGTCGCCCTCCACCTTCTGCAGCGCGGCTTCGGCCGCCTTCAGGTCGCCGCCTTGCTCGGCCACCTGCGACAGCAGCAGCCAGGCGCTCTGGCGCCCGTCGGCACGCGCGGCGATCTCGGCATCGGTGCCGGCGGCGGGCGTGTCCAGCCGCTTGAGGCTTTCACGCAGCGCGGCCTCGGCGGCGGGCAGGTGCTTGAGCTCCAGCTCGATGGCGCCCAGCGCCAGCCAGGCCGCGGGGTTGTCGGGCGTGGTCTGTGTCAGCTGCTGGAATTCGCGCTGAGCGTCGGCGGTGCGCTGGGCCTTGATGAGCGAGCGGCCGTAGGCCTGGCGCAGCGCGGGCTGGTCGGGTTTTCGCTGCAGCCGCGCGGTGATGAGGGCTTCGGCGTCGGGCTCGGTCGGCAGCAGGTCCAGCGCGAGCTGCATCGCGTCGTCGCTGTCTGGCATGGCCTGGTCGAGTTCGCGCGTGAGCGTCAGCGCGCGGGCGCTGTCGCCGGCGGCGAGGGTCAGGCGCGCCTCGGTGTAGAGCGCGGCCGGCTTGAGCGGGCCGCTCTGGGCCTGCAGCACCGGCTTGAGCGCGGCGAGCACGGCCTTGGGGTCGGGGGAGCGCTGGAACAGGCGTGGCAGCGCGGCGATGAGGCCGGGGCGCTCGGGCACCGCGGACAGGCGCAGCAGTGCCGTCAGCGGCTGCGCGACTTCTTCAGGTTTGTTCAGCAGCGCCAGCAGCTGCACGATGGTCTGCTGCGGTTCGGCGGACTTCGGCGCCGCATCGGCCCAGGCACGCGCGGCCATCAGCGCCTGGTCACCGGCGCGGGCCTGCAGCGCGATGTTGACGACGCGCTTGAACAACTCCTCGTCGCCGGTGCGGCGTGCGGCGTCCAGCAGCACCTGGAAGGCGACGCCGGGCTGGCCGCTGTTGAGTTCGAGCTCGCCGATCAGCAGTTGATAGAAAAGCGGCGCGTCCATCGCCGAATTCGCGATCGGCGTGGCGGGGGCTTCCTGGGCCTGGGCTTGCAGGCCCAGCAGCAGGGCGGCAGCCCAGGCGACGCGGCGGACAGGGGACAACGGCATTCGAGAGACTCCGGAAGCAGGCGCTGATTATGATTTCCGTCCCATGCCCGAGTTGCCAGAAGTCGAAGTCACACGCCGCAGCTTTGCGGCCGCCATCCAGGGGGCACGGGTGACCGGCCTGCGCCTGGGCAAACCGCTGCGTTGGCCGTTAGGGGTGGACCCCGAGGTTCTGCTCGGCAGCCAGGTCGGCTGCGTGCAAAGAAGGGGTAAATATTTGTGGCTTCCGCTGGAGAACAGCGGTGGGCTGCTGATGCACCTGGGCATGTCGGGGTCGCTGGCCTTCCTGGACGCCACGCCCGCGCCCGGCGCGCACGACCATTTCGACCTGCACACCGATCGTGGCTTGCTGCGGCTGACCGACCCGCGGCGCTTCGGTGCCGTGGTGTGGGCTTCGGCGCTGGCGGCGGAGCCGGTAGCGACGCTGCTGGGCGGGCTGGGGTTGGAGCCGTTCGACGAACGCTTTGACGGCGCCCATCTGCACGCGGCCCTGAGCGGCCGGCGCGTGGCCATCAAGCAGGCGCTGCTGGCGGGCGACATCGTCGTGGGCGCCGGCAACATCTACGCCTGCGAGTCGCTGTTCATGGCGGGCATCGACCCGCGGCTGCCCGCCGGCAAGCTCAGCCGCCCGCGGGCAGACCGGCTTGCGGCGGCGGTGCGCCAGGTGATCGGCCAGGCCCTGGAAGCCGGCGGCACGACGCTGCGCGACTTTCGCGATGCCCACGGCGTGGCCGGCAGCTTCCAGATGCAGGCCCAGGTGTATGGGCGCGAGGGCCAGCCCTGCCGGCGTTGCGGCACGGCCATCCGCCGCATCGTGCAGGGCCAGCGCTCCACATTCTTCTGCCCGTCATGCCAGAAGCGTTGATCGCCGATTTCGGCAAGACGGTGGTCGCCTGGCAGCGCCGCCACGGCCGCAACACGCTGCCGTGGCAGAACACGCGCGATCCCTATCGCGTGTGGCTGTCCGAGGTCATGCTGCAGCAGACGCAGGTCACGACGGTGCTGGGCTATTACGAGCGCTTCCTGGCGCGCTGGCCCCGCGTCACGGACCTGGCCGCCGCGTCGCTGGACGAGGTGCTGGCCCAGTGGGCGGGCCTGGGCTACTACAGCCGGGCGCGCAACCTGCACGCCTGCGCCCGCGCCGTTGCCGAGCTGCATGGGGGCGAGTTCCCGCGCAGCGCCGCCGGGCTGCAGACGCTGCCGGGCATCGGCCGCTCGACGGCAGCCGCCATCGCGGCCTTCTGCTTCGGCGAGCGCGTGGCCATCCTGGACGGCAACGTCAAGCGCGTGCTGTCACGGGTGCTCGCCTACGAGGGCGATCTCGCCAGCAGCGCGGCAGAGAAAAAGCTCTGGGATCACGCGACCGCGTTGCTGCCCGAGCGCGACGTGGACCGCTACACCCAGGGCCTGATGGACCTGGGCGCGACGGTCTGCAGCGCGCGCTCGCCGGACTGCCTGCTCTGCCCCGTGCAGCCGTTGTGCCGCGCGCAGCAGGCGGGCGATCCGACGCGCTTTCCCGTCAAGACGAGGAAGCTCAAGCGCGGCCGCCGCGAGAACTGGTGGTTGTGGGTGGAGCATCAGGGCCGGGTCTTGCTCCAGCAGCGGCCGGCCACCGGCGTGTGGGCGGGGTTGTGGACCCTGCCGATGTTCGACGACGAGGCCGGTGCCCGTGCCGCGCTGCCCGCCGGCGTCGAGCCACAGGTGCTGCCGCGCATCCAGCATGCGCTGACGCATTTCGACTGGGTGTTGCACACGCTGCGCATCGAATCGCCGGGGGCGGCGCCCGACGGTGACTGGGTCGCCCGCGAGCAACTCGCCGCCTACGCGCTGCCGGCGCCGCTTAAAAAACTGATCGAGGAAAGCTGAATGCGAAGCGACATCAAGAGTGGCGTCGAGTACGCGGTGATCACGCTGCTGGTTGCGGGCTTGTGCCTGTGGCAGCTCATCAGCGGCGCCAACGAGCCGGACCCGCCGGCGGCCAAGATCGCCGTCATGGGCCTGGGCCTGATGGTGGCTGGGGCCATGCACTGCGTCTTCATGCTGCAGCTGGTGCGGCGCACCGGCCGCGCGTTCGTGCCGTGGTTCATCGCGGTCGTCCTGCTGATGCCGCTGGGCACGGCGGTGTTGCTGGCCCTGCTGCTCAGCGAGTCCGATACACCGTCAGAAAACTGACAACGGCGGGCGCTGCCTGCATTGCCTGCCTAGGACGAAAGAGGCACAGTCCCCCGAAACAACGAGAGGGGACTGCCGTGGACTTCCTGAAGAACCTGCGCGTGGGCGCCCGGCTGGGCCTGGCTTTCGTGCTGGTGCTGGGCCTGACGCTGGCCATGGCCGGGGTGGGCGCGTTGCTGGCGGCGGCCATCAACGAGCATGCCGAGTACTACCCGCAGAACGTGTTGCCGTCGCTGCGCATCATTCATCAGGTCGAGAGCCTGGGCGCCAGCGGCCGCCGGCTGGAACAGCAGAACATGCTGACCATCGGCGACAACGAGAAGAAGGCGCTCGCGGCCGAGGCCGGCAAGGCGCGCCAGGAGTTGCGCCAGCGGCTGAAGGACTATGAGCCCTTGGTCTCTGACGATCAGGACCGGGCCCTGATGAAGAAGGTGTCCGAGGATGCGGAGGCCTACTTCGCGCTGCAGGACAAGGTGCTGGCGGCCTCCGACGAAGGCGACATCGACACCGCTCGCAAGCTCAGCGCCGAGGCGGGCCGCACGGTCTTTCGCGCGCTGCGCGAGAGCACGACGGCCTGGTGGGCCTACAACGAGAAGCTCGCCGACGCAGCTACGCAGGCGGCGTCGGCGGCATACCGCCGTGTGCTGTGGACCTTCGCGCTCGCGTCGCTGGTGGCGGTGGCCATCGGCGCAGTGGCGGCCGTCGTCATCACACGCTCCATCACCGTGCCCGTGCGGCGGGCTTCCGAGGCGATCCAGGCGGTTGCTGCCGGCGACCTCACCCAGCGCCTGACCAGCGCCGGCCGCGACGAACTCGGCCAGCTGCTGACGACGCTGGACCAGATGACGCAGAACCTCGGGCGCATGGTGGCCGGCGTGCGCAGCGGCTGCGAGCAGCTCAACGTGGCGGCCGCCGAGATCGCCCAGGGCAATGCCGACCTGTCGGCGCGCACGGAGAGCCAGGCGTCCAGCCTCGAGCAGACGGCGGCCTCGGTGGAGCAGATGGCTGCGCAGATCAAGGCCAACGCCGACAACGCCCGCCAGGCCGATCAACTCGCCAATCGCGCGTCCGAAGTGGCCCAGGCCGGCGGTACGGCGGTGGGCGAAGTGGTGACGACGATGGACGCGATCTCGGGCTCCAGCCGCAAGATCGCCGACATCATCGGCACCATCGACGGCATCGCGTTCCAGACCAACATCCTTGCGCTGAATGCCGCTGTCGAGGCGGCCCGCGCCGGAGAGCAGGGCCGGGGCTTTGCCGTCGTGGCCGGCGAGGTGCGGTTGCTGGCCCAGCGCAGCGCGGAAGCCGCCAAGGAGATCAAGCTGCTCATCGGCGACAGCGTCACCAAGGTCGAGAGCGGCAGCACGCAGGTGCTGTCGGCACGCGAGACCATCGGCCAGATGGTCAACGAGGTGCGCCGCGTGACGGATCTGGTCGGGGAGATCACCGTGTCCAGCCGCGAGCAGAGCGAAGGCGTGGGCCAGATCAATGCCGCCGTCAGCCAGCTGGACCAGGCCACGCAGCAGAACGCCGCGCTGGTGGAGCAGACGGCCGCCGCCGCCGAAAGCATGCGCACGCAGACCTCGCGGCTCGTGGAGGCGGTGTCGGCGTTCCGTGTGGACGCTGCGGCACCGGCCCCGGCGGCCGCAGCGCCGCGCCCGGTGGTGCGCCATGCGCCGGCCGTGAAGACGCCGGCTTCGCCCAAACTGCACAGCAGGCCCATGGCGCCCCGGCCGGCCGCCGCACCACGGCCGGCGCCAGCCCAAGGCGTGGCTGTGCCCGCGCCGTCACCCAAGCCCGCAGCGCCCGCGCCCAGCGGCGCCGACGGTGACTGGGAGACTTTCTAAAAGCCCTTCGTTGGCCGGCAGCACTACACGCTGCCGTCGAACAGCGCGGCGAGCCGCCGCACGGCGGCTGCCGAATGCTCGTGATCGGGCCGCAGGTCGGCGTTGCCGAAGTCATGCTCGCCCATGGCGGCCACGAGCAGGCCGTCGCGGCGGGGCAGGGCCAGCACGTTCCTGCCGCGATAGATCACCGCATAGTCCACCGCCGGTTGCGGCACCAGCCGGGCCGTCTGCCCGCGGATGGGCGTGAGGTTGTCGTCGCCCAGCAGGGTGCGCGCGCCGATGCCGGTGCAGTTGACGATGACGCGCTCCGGCAGCGCGGCGAAGTCGCGCGGCGTGCGCAGGTCGCGCAGAACCAGCTCGCCGCGGTCGCGGGCGAAGTCGTCCAGCAGCAGCCGCTGGTAGGCCGGGATGTTGAAGACGAGCTGCGTGAAGCGGCGTGCCTGCACGTGGCGGAAGGGGTGCTCCGCGGCCTCCAGCGGCCTGCTGCGTGGACGCAGGTCGGCGATGCGCTCGGCCAGGTCGGGGTAGTCGGGCTCGCCGGCGGGCCCGGGCAGCGGCGCGTCCATGGGGTCGTCGGTCACGGCATAGCCGTCGTGCCATTCGACGGGGCCGGACGGCAGGCCGAGAAAACTCTGGTGGACCTTGAACGACGCGCGCGCCATGGCCTCCCAGTCGGCCGCCCAGGCCTCGTTCGCGTGCGCGTCGGTGGCGATGCGTGAATCTGGCGTCCACAGGCCGGTGGCCGCGCTGGAATGCACCTGCGGCGGCCTGTCGCGTGTGTAGAGGCGCACGTTGAAGCCGGCCTGCTGCGCGGTGCGCGCCGTCGTGAGGCCGATGGCGCCGGCACCGATGACGGCGATGCGCTCCCCGGGCTTGGCCAGCGTGCGGACCAACGCCAGCGCACGCTGCGCCGAGCCCCAGCTCAGCGACCAGCCGCTGCCGCCGTGGCCGTAGTGATGGACGACCTGCTTGCCGAACAGGCGCTGCGCTTCGATGCGCGGGCCCTGGGCACGGAAGGGGCGGATGCCGACCGCGATGTCGACGATGCGGTCCACGCTGACGCGCATCGGCGCCGGTGGCGCGGGCGCTGCGAAGTCGAGCGCGTGCGCGGGCGGCAGCGCGCCGGCCAGCGCCGTGCCGCCGGCCAGGATCAGTTGACGGCGACGCACGGTCAGGACGGTTGGCGGGCCAGCGATTTGCGGATCAGCGACGCGTCGCGCAGGCGCTGGGCCGAGCCGTCGGCGTCCAGCAGCACCACCGTGATCGGGCGCTTGCCGTTCATCAGCCGCATCGCCAGGCAGCGGCCGGCTTCTTCGGTGTAGCCGGTCTTGGAGACGCGGATGTTCCAGCCCTTGGCGCCCACGAGCCGGTTGGTGTTGTGGATCTCGCGCGGGCGGCCGTCGACCGGCACGCTGGCCTTCTTGATGCTGGTGATGCGCTCGATCTCGCGGTAGCGCGCGGCGGCCGAGGTGATCGCCGCCATCTCGGTGGCGGTGGAGGTGTTCTCGGGCGACAGGCCCGTGGGGTCGCTGATGGCCGTGTGGCTCAGGCCCAGCGCGCGGATCTTGGCCTGCATCGCCTTGGCGAAGCCGGCCTCGCCGCCGGGGAAGGTGCGGGCCAGTGCGGCGGCGGCGCGGTTCTCGGAGGCCATGAGCGCCATCTCCAGCGCGGCCTGACGCGACATCTGCGTGCCCACCCGCACGCGCGACTTGCTGTGCTTGAGCGTGTCGACGTCGTCGGCCGTGATGCGCAGCTTCTCGTTCGGGTCGAGCTTGGCGTCCAGCACCACCATCGCCGTCAGCAGCTTGGTCAGCGACGCGATGGGCACGACGGCGTCGGCGTCACGCGCCATCAGCACCTTGCCGCTCTCGTTGTCGATGACGACGACATGCTTGGCGTTGACCGGCAGCTTGAGCTGCTGCGCGGGCGGCGCGTCGGCGGCGACGGCCTGGGTTGTGTCGGGCTCCTTGGGTTCCTTGGGCGTGTCGCGGCCCTTGGCCTGCACGACGAAGCTGGTCGCGGCGATCAGCAGCGCCGGCAGGGCCAGCTTCCAGCCGGTGGCCTGCGGGCGCGGCGCGAGCAGCCGCTCGATGCGGTGCAGCAGGTCGCCGCCGCGCGCGCCAAGGGCCGTCACCGGCGCAGTGGCGCCGGGCAGCTCGCTCAGCGCATGCAGCGCCTGCGCCAGGCGGCGGCCGCCATCGCGCTCGCCCAGCAGCTCGGCCGAGATCTCGTCGGCCACCAGTTCGCGTTCCGCCCGCATGCGGGCAGACAGCCACCACACCACCGGGTGGAAGAACAGCAGCGACTCGACGGCGCTCTGCACGAGGTTGGCGACGTAGTCCCAGCGGCGCACATGGGCCAGCTCATGCGCGAGCAAGGCCTCGACGAGCTCGACCGGCAGCCGGCTCAGCAGCGCGGCCGGCAGCAGCACGCAGGGCTTGAATGCACCCAGCGCGACGGGCCCGGCCAGCTCCGGCAGCAAGCGCAATGGCACCGCGCGTGCCAGGCCCAGCCGGTGGGCGAGGGCGTCCAGCCGGGCCTGCCATTCGGCGGGGGCGGCCAGGCTGCGCCGGCGCGCGCGGCTGACCCACGCCAGCCCCAGCGCCAGCCGGCCCAGCATCAGCGCGCTGCCCAGCGCCCAGGCGGTCACCAGGGCCGGCATCTGCTCGGCCAGCGGCGGCAGCTCGCCGACGAACTCCACGTCGCTGGCGCCGAGGTCCAGGCATTGCGCCAGCGGCAGGCCCAAGCACAGGCCCAGCGCCACGCCGCAGACGGCATAACGGCGCCGCGCCGAGGCGCCGCGCAGCAGGCCCAGCAGCAGCGCCGCGCCGGCGCCGACGACGGCGCCCTGCCAGACGAAGTTCAACAAGGCCCAGCCCCAGGCGTGCATGACGATGTCCAGCCTCATGCCTCGTCTCCCTTGCGCGCCAGCAACTGGCGGATCTCGGCGCGTTCCTTCGCGCTGACGTGGCTCTTCAACGCGGCCAGCACCAGCGCCTTGCCGGAGCCGGCGAAGGCCTTGGCGATGAAGTCCCTGACGAGGGACTGCTGGAGCTTGTCCTGCGCCTGCACGGGGGCGTAGCGCTGCGGGCGCTGGCTTTCGTCGCGGGCCAGCAAGCCCTTGCCGTGCATCACCTGCAACTGGCGCAGCACGGTGGCGTAGGTGGCGTCGGGGCGTTCGGGCAGCAGCGCCTCGTGCACGGCTTTCGCGTCGGACGGGCCGAGGCGCCACAGCACCTGCAGCAAGTCCAGCTCGGCAGCCGTCGGGCGCGCGGAGGAGAGGGAGGATGTGCTCATGGGGATTAGCATAAAAGTTCTAGAACGAAATGTCTAGAACTGATGTTCTGTGGTGGGCAAACCCCTATCCGAAAGTTCGATGGCCTCAGCTCAACAAGGAATATTTGCCGGGCGCCACGGCGCCTAAGCTCGTCGCGCGTTTTTCATAGAACACAAACCGGAGACAGACGATGACGATGCTGAGCAAGACATGGCGCCTGCGCCGCTGGTGCCTGGGCCTCGCGACGGCCGCCGTGGGCGCGCTCGTGGCGCTACCGGCGGCCGCGCTGGACAAGGGCGCCGACGTGAGCTGGGTCAGCCAGGAAGAGGCGGCCGGCTACAGCTTCTACAGTGCGGCGGGCGTGAAGACCGACCCCTTCGTGCTGCTGAAGAACCTGGGCGTCAACACGATACGGCTGCGCGTGTGGGTCAACCCCAGCGGCGGCTGGTGCGACGGCGCCGACACGCTCTACAAGGCCAAGCGCGCCATCGCCCAGGGCCAGAAGGTCATGCTGACCTTCCACTACAGCGACTCCTGGGCCGACCCCGGCAAGCAGACCAAGCCGGCCGCCTGGTCCAGCCACACGCTGACGCAGCTGCAGGCCGACGTCTATTCGCACACGCAAGGCATCCTGAGCTACCTGAAGAACAACGGTGTGACCGTGTCCTATGTGCAGGTGGGCAACGAAATCAACAGCGGCATGCTGTGGCCGGAGGGCAGGGCATCGGGCAGCAGCTTCAGCGGCCTGGTTTCCCTGATCAACAACGGCTACACGGCCACCAAGGCCGTGTTCCCGAGTGCCAAGGTCGTGCTGCACTTGGCCAACGGCGACAACAACACCGTGTTCCGCTGGTTCTTCGACGGCATGAAGGCCAACGGCGCCAAGTACGACGTCATCGGCCTGTCGCACTACCCGACCGCCAGCAACTGGAGCTCGTTGAACGCGCAGCTGTCGACCAACATGGCGGACATGATCGCGCGCTACGGCAAGCCGGTCATCGTCGCCGAAACGGGCATGGACTGGCAGCAGGCCGGCGCCGCCAAGTCCATGCTGGCCGACGTGATGACGCGCTTGACGGCGCTGGGTTCCAACGGCTTGGGCGTGCTGTATTGGGAGCCGCAGGCCTACCCGGGCTGGCAGGGCTACACCTGGGGCGCGCTGAATGGGTCGGGTTATTTCACGAGCGCGCTGGACCCATTCTGAGGCCGCCCAACCGGCGCTGATCGCCCCGCTGGCTGGTGCGCAAAAAGGCGGGGCCGCGCCGCCGCGTCAGCGCGCGTCCAGTTCGCGGTGGCGCTTGAGCACATGGCCGTGGTGGCCGAACTGCCGCGCCAGCATCTCGACGAGATAGACCGAGCGATGCTGGCCGCCGGTGCAGCCGATGGCCACGGTCAGGTAGCTGCGCTGGTCGGCCGCGAAGTGCGGCAGCCAGCGCGACAGAAAGCCGGCGATCTGCCCCATCATCAGGCCGACCTCGGGCTGGGCCGCCAGATACGCCGCCACCGGTGCGTCACGCCCCGTCAGCGGCCGCAGCTCGCGGTCGTAATAGGGGTTTGGCAGCACGCGCACGTCGAAGACGAAATCGGCATCGCT
>JACCDX011022803.1_pt1 | contig 15806 bp, 14 predicted proteins | sample 7449681 | NCBI WGS metagenome assembly JACCDX01 (sample SAMN15323450, study PRJNA562643) | freshwater metagenome | isolation source: river surface water | place: USA:Blue River Watershed | collected 2017-08-18 | reverse complement strand
TGAAAGTAGAGGTTTGGCAAAAGGACATGCAGGTCATCGGTGACATGGCCAAATCAGTCGACTGCCCTACCCCGCTCTTCACTTCCTGCGCCTCGGTCTACACCGCTGCCATGGCCAATGGCCTGGCTCAGAGCGACACCGCCAGCTCCGCCGAAGTCCTTGCCCTGATGTCAGGCCACCCGATAAACACCAAAAACATCAAAAAAAGTTAAAACATTAATTGGGGTCAGACCCCAATTAATGCAATTAATGTGAGCCCTTTTTTTGACGGGGCTTCTTGGGTGGCTTGATTTCTTTTTGCAGGGCCGGCATGGCCTCGCGGATGGCGTGCATCGCGTCGATGGTGGCAGGCCCGCCGCAATAGATGAAGGCTTGCAGCAAGATCTCGGGCAGCAACTCGGGTTCGACGCCATTTCGCAGTGCGCCACGCAAATGGATTTGCAACTCGCGTGGTCGGTTCATGGCGATGCACATCGCCATGGTCATCAGGCTGCGCTCGCGCAACGTCAGACCACCACGCGTCCAGACACTGCCCCACGCGAACTCGGTGGCCAATTCCTGAAAAGGCAGTGACAGCTCGTCTGCACTCTCAAAGGCGCGTTGCACATAGTCGGGACCCAGCACCTGACTGCGCATGGCCAAGCCATCTTGAAAGGCTGCACTTCGATGATTTTTGGCCACCCTCGCTGCACGCCTCAAGGCGTCGGGAGGGGATTTCGGTGGTTTAGACATGTTCAGTCCACCTTGATGTTGGCTTCACGCACAACCTTGCCCCATTTTGCGATCTCGTTTTTGATGTAGACCGCAAACTCCTCCGGGGTGTCCCCGACCGGCAAAGCCCCTTGCTGGTTCAGTTTGTCAGCCACCTCTTTGTCTTTCAGGATCTCGCTGACATCGCGATGAATTTTTTTCACGATATCTGCTGGCGTGTTGGCCGGTGCCACCAAGCCCACCCACGAATAGGCTTCGTATCCGGGTACGCCGCTTTCGGAAAGGGTGGGGATGTCAGGCAAAGAAGGCAATCGCTGGGCACTGCCGACGGCGATGGCACGCAATTGACCGTTGCGCACTTGTTGGATGACCGATGGGATGCTGCTGTAGAGCATTTGCACCTGCCCGGCCACCAGGTCAGTCAGAGCCGGTCCCTGACCCTTGTACGGGATGTGCACGGTTTTGACGCCCGCCATGGAGTTGAACAATTCCCCCGCCAGGTGACCGGAATTGCCACTGCCTGGCGAAGCGTAAGACAGTTGACCTGGCTTGGACTTGGCCAGAGCAACCAACTCACGCGTGTTTTTGGCCGCCACAGAAGGGTGGGTCACCAGCAGCAAAGGGAAATTGACCAGGTTGGTGATCGGGGTGAAATCTTTCAAGGGATCGTAGGGCAAACGGGCGTACAAGCTGGGATTGACGGCCAACGGACCAGCCGCGCCGACGGCCAAGGTGTAACCATCTGCCGGGCTTTGCATCAGGGCCTGCAAGCCCACGATGCCATTCGCACCCGCTCGATTTTCGACCACCACATTTTGACCCCAGCGATCGGTCAGTTTTTGAGCAATCACGCGTCCGATCACATCGTTGCCGCCGCCAGGGGGAAACGGCACGATGAGCTTGACGGGTTTGTTCGGGTAAGACGCTTGTGCCATTGCGGGCGCAGCCCAAAGAGACAACAAGGAGGCCACGAGAGCGCCCAGCATGGGGCGGCGTGCGAATTTTGCGATCATGGTGATGTCCTTTCAATCAAAGGGCTCATGCCAGAACCCGTTAATGCCATGCCACCGGGGCAAATATGCCCCGGCCTGATCAATGCACAATGTCCTTGAAATGCTGACTGATCTGCGGGTCAAACTGACCGTCGATCAGCACAAACAGCATGCGACAAGGCTTGCCTGAACGATTGGCCCATGCATGATTGGTGCCTCGCTCGACCAGAAAATCACCTGTTTTCATCAGCACTTCTTCTTTGTCCAGAACGAGGGTGATCTCGCCATCAAGCACCAAGGCATAGTCGACCGATTCGGTGCGGTGCATGAAAGGGTGCTTGGCCTGTCCACTGGTGTTGGTCCCCGCAGTTTGGGTGCCCAGAGCGCCCCATGCGACCTTGGCATCGGCTGTGTCGATTTTTTTGATCCAGTCGCCTTCGGGGCCGAACTCGATGATGCGCACCACAGTGCCACCCTTGGGGGGCTCAAGTTTGAGCGGGCGTGAAGTGGGATCAGCCCCATTGTCCACTTTGGCGGGTGACTCATCGGTCATCCACAATTGGGTCAGGCAATAGCCCACCCGCTTGGGGTTGGTGTGAACCGAGGGTGCGATGCGATCCTCGGTGACATAAGACATCCCGTTTTCGTCGTGACCTGTGACGATCCGACGGACCTGGCCTTTGGAAGAGTCTTGACTCATGGCAGAAAGTTCCTGTTCAACGTTTTTAAGCGGGTTTATAGCCAATGTGCTTGACCACCTTGCCCCAACGGGTGATCTCTTCACGCACATATTGGCCGGTCTTGGCGGGTGATTCAAGCAAGGCTTCAAAAGCCATGGCGTCGAGTTTTTCACGGATGTCTGGCGCGGTGAGTGCCTTGTTGAGTGCATCAAACCAACGGTTCTGCACGGCCGTCGGCGTGCCTGCCGGCAAGAAAGCCCCAACCCAGGTGTAGTCCAGCATGTCCGGTTGTCCCAACTCACTCAATGTGGGCACATCGGGCAGTATCGCCAGACGTTTGGCGCTGGATACCGCCAGGGCGCGCAACTTGCCCCCTTTGATGTTGGCCAGAGGTGCCGTCATGGCCATGCAACCGATTTTGGGCTCACCCCCCACCACCGCACCCACCGCCTGTCCGGCGCCTTTGTAGTGAATGGCGGTCATGTCGAGTTTGTTGGCAATGTTGAAGAAGTTTTCACCGGTCAAGTGCGGGGTGGTGCCGCTACCCGGTGTGGCAAATGCCATCGGGGCGGTTTTGGCCATGGCGATGACTTCGCGCATTGACTGGGCCGGCAAACTGGGGTGTGCCACGAACACATTGGGTTGGGTGGCCACAATCGTCACCGGCATGAAATCACGCTCGGCGTTGTAGCCAGACTCGGCAAAATTGGCATTGACCACAAACGCCGAAGAGGTGATGAGCAGGGTATGGCCGTCAGGTGCGGCTTTGGCCACGGCTTGGGCACCGATGTTGCCCCCCGCCCCGCCGCGGTTATCGACCACCACGGATTGCCCCAATAACTCGGCCAATTTAGGTTGAATCAGACGGGTCACGACATCGGGCGGACCACCGGGCACAAATGGCACGATGACACGCAGCGGTTTATCCGGCCAGTTGGACTGTGCGCGCAAGGGCATGGCGACGCTGGCGGCCGCCAGTGCCAGGAAAGGTCGGCGCCGCAGTTGAAATGGGGTTGATTGGTTGCTCATGGGTTTCTCCTCTAGGTTTTAAATGATCTTGCTCATGACTTCAAAGAGCGCTTGTTGCCCTTCAAACCCGATCCCTGGTCGATCAGACAGGGTGATCTCTCCATGGCTGACTTTCGCATCGTCTGCGAAGCCAGCAAAAATACCAAATACGCCAGGATACGCTTCACAACCCCCCAGGCCAAATCCAGCCACGGCGGCCAAGGTCATCAGGTTTCCGGCGTGCGGAAAAACCTGCTGTTTTGACCAGCCGTGGGTGCGCAGTACCTCGAGCGTGCGGCTGAATTGCACCATGCCGTAAGACTGGGGAATGTCCACCTGCAAAATATCCTGTTCAGGTCGCAAGCCACCAAACTGCAACAAATTGCGGACGTCTTGCGTCGAAAACAGGTTCTCACCTGTGGCGATGGCACCGGGGTAAGACTGCGCCCACTCGGCCAACAACGCATAATCCAGCGGGTCAGTGGGTTCTTCAAACCAGCGCAACCCAACCGGCGCCAGTTCACGGGCGTAAAGCCGACTGCGATCCGGAGTCAGCCCTGCATTGGCATCGACCGCCAAATGTTGCGGCGAACCCAGCACCTGCAAAGCCGCTTCGATACGGGCCAGGTCCTCGGAGATCGGTGCACCGCCCACTTTGATCTTCATGGTGGTGTAACCCTGATCGAGCCGTTGACGGATTTCAGCCTGCAGTTCAGGCAATCCTTTGTCGGGCGCATACCAACCTCCGCCCACATAGCATGGCACTCGCTCGGGGACCTGCCCCTGGTTGTAGCGCCGAGCCAGCACCACGTGCAGGGGGAGATCCTGCGCTTTGGCCAAGGCATCCCATAAGGCTACTTCAATGGTGCCCACTGCGATCGAGCGCTCGGTGTGCCCACCGGGCTTTTCGCGTTGCATCATGCAGGCCAAGGCCCGCTCGGGGTCGATCAAGCCGGTAGACACATCGAGCAAACTGTCAGGATGCGCCTGCAACAGGCGAGGGATCATTCGCTTGCGCATGACCTCACCACAGGCATAGCGACCCGTCGAGTTGAAGGCATAACCGACCACTGGACGCCCCTGGCGAACGACATCGGTCAACACCGCCACGACCGAGGTGGTCATTTCGCTGAAATCGAACACCGCATTGCGCATGTTGACATTCAAGGCAATGGCAGTTTCTCGAATGTCGATGATTTTCACACGCTGCTCACTTCATGACGAATGGCAAAACCAGACAAAATCTGCTCGATCTGTTGACGACTTTCCGGCTGGGACTGTGGCACCTGGACGGACAGCATCAAGCCGCCGCCGGATATGTCCACCTGCAACTTCCAATGTCCTGGAACCTCCCGCAACAAGGTCGCAAACGTGCGCTGCGCCACATCCACCTGCAACAAGTGTTTTTGCGGCTTGCCGACCGCCGTCAGTGGGATCTGATCGAGGAAGATGATTTCTTTGGGTACGGCCGGCCGCTCGTGGATGTGCGCGGCGGCCACCTCCAGCAATTCGGCTTCAGTGACATGCGCCCCCGGGTGCAACTGCACGTAGACCACCGGCAACTCACCCGCATGGGCATCGGGCTTGCCCACCGCAGCGGCCAAGGCAACCGCCGGTGACTGCAACAATGCCTCTTCGATGATCCGTGGCTCGATGTTATGACCGCTGCGAATGATCAGGTCTTTCTTGCGGCCACTGATTCTGATGTAGCCATCGGCATCCAGGCTGCCCATGTCTCCGGTGACCAGCCAGCCATCAGGCAGAAAAACGCCCTGGTTCTGGCGTGGATCCAGATAACCTCCGGCCACCCCCGGACCACCGAGCACCACCATGCCGATTTCGTCGGTCTTGCAATCTCGAACAATCTGACCTTGGTCATCCATTTCGCAAATGCGGATCTTCATGTAAGGCACCCGAAACCCGGAGCATCCCTTGCGAATCGGACCATCCCGAGGATCCAATGTGGCGTGACTGGTGTTTTCAGTCAGGCCATAACTCTGCATGGTTCGGGCTCCGGTGATCTGGAGCAATTTGTCCTGAATGCTGGGAGCAATGGCGGTCGATCCCGTGGCGAAGTACGGGCGTAATGTGGAAATGTTTTCGGTAGTAGGCGGATTTTTAGCCAATATGGCCAAGGTGGTGGGCACGCCCGAAATTTGGGTCACTCCGAATTTTTCAATGTAGCGCCAATAGTGGGCCATGTAGTTCTTGTCGCGGGCGCCATGCATGCTGGGAATCACGGTGGTGTGGCCATCTGCGGTACTGACCAAACCACGCACCAACAACCCCCCGATGTGAAACAAAGGGGTGTCGGACAAGACCACATCGCTGGGTTCAAACGCCAACCCCTGGTTGGCCGCCCATTGCCGATAAACCATGCCGCCATGGAGGATCCGGACAATTTTCGGATGACCTGTGGTGCCACCCGAATGCACATAACACGCTACATCGTGTCGCTGTGCCAGCGGTCGATCAAAGGCCAATTGATTAGGCATCTGCCGGGCTTGAGACAACAAATCATCGGGGTGAGCTGGGCCAAACGGGTCGTGCAGGGTCAAAATCGGAACCGGTTGGGCCATGCCAGCGACCGCAGTGCTGACTTTGTCCCAAATGGCAAAACCATCGGTGGGACCCAAAGCGATGACGGCTTTGGACCCGGACTGCACCAACAGGTCGCGCAATGGATCGGCCTCGAGCATCCAGTTGATCGGAAACGGGCGAGCTGCCAACAAAGAGCCGATCAGTGCGGCGAACAAGCCGGGCACAGTGGGGCTGACAATGGCCACGGCATCGTGGGGCCCGATACCGCGCTGTCGCAGCAGGTTTGCAACCTGAATGGACTGGCGTTCCAAGTCGGCAAATGTCCAGGTGATGAGCGGCCCATCCACTTGGCCATTGTGGGTCACCAGCAAAGCAGCCCGCTGAGGGTTGATGCGACAGCCATCGAGCAAACTCTGGGCAAAGTCCCAGCGCGTGATGCGCTGCTCAATCGGGGTTTTTTCGAGCTCTTCGATATCCGCCAGGTGGCGAATCGGCTGATAGGTGGACTGCATCATGTTCATCGATCCTGCACCAGAGACAACGTGCGTTCGGCCAACCTGACGTTGGCGTAATCCACCATCATGCCCTGATAGCGAACAGCGCCGATGCCCTGAGCCTCGGCAGCACGAAAAGCTTCGAGCAAGCCACGGGCATATTCGATGTCTTGGGCACTGGGTGTGAACACCTGATGCATCACCTCGACCTGATTCGGATGGATGGCCATCTTGCCCACAAAACCGACCTCACGGGCCAGTTGGCATTCGGTGTGCAACGCCGAAGCATCACTCAAATTCATGAAAACACCATCGACCAGCCATGACAGACCGGCAGCTCGGGCATCGACCACCATCTTGCTGCGCGGGTAGGCCAAGGCCAGGCTGGCGGGCGTCCAGCGCCCCCCCAAATCCACCATGAAATCGCCTTGCTCAGCGCTGGCCAGCGACATGCCACAGACCCGACCGCAGGCACGTGCAAGGTCATAGGTGTTGCGAAGTCCCAGGCAAGTCTCAATCAAAGGCAGGATTTTCAAAGTGCCTCGCTCCAGACCCGTGCGCGCCTCAATGCTTTCGAGTCGGGCATCCAGCCATTCAAGATCGGCAGGGGACTCGGCTTTGGGCAAGATGACGCCTTGCACTTGCGGCACCGCAACCTGCCCCAGTGTGTCGAGGTCGGATTGGGCATCACCCACGCGAGGGTGGTTGATGCGCAAGAATGCGGGCTTTTTCAGCCCTTGGAAGAGAGCCTGCGCCAAGGCTTGGCGAGCTTGCGCCTTGGCCTGCAAAGGCACCGAGTCTTCCAAGTCGAAGATCAAACCGTCGGCCTGACTGTCTTGGGCCTTGGCCATCAATTCGGGGCGCGTGCAAGGCGCAAACAACAATGTGCGTAGGAGCTTCATGCGGATTCAGCGGTCTTGCCAAAGTGGGGGGCGCTTTTCGACAAAGGCCTTGGGGCCTTCTTGGGCATCGAGGGTGGTATAGACGAAAGTCGCGAGATCACGCTCAAGTTGCAACCCCTCGGCCAGCGAAAGATCGGCGCCCCGAGTGACTGCCGCCTTGGCCATGCGCACGGCAACCGGCGCATTGGCTGCGATGCGCTCGGCGAGAGCGAGCGCTCGGGTCAGCAATTGATCGGCCGGCACCACATGGTCGACCAAACCGATGCGCAAAGCCTCATCGGCTTGGACGGTTTGGGCCGACAAAATCATTTCCAGCGCCCTGCCCTGACCCACCCTGCGCGCCAACCTTTGGGTCCCCCCGTTGCCCGGGATCAAGCCACGACTCACCTCGGCAAATGCAAACGACGCCTGTGGGCTGGCCATGCAGATGTCGCAAGCGAGCGCCAACTCGACCCCACCGCCAATCGCCAAGCCGTTGACGGCGGCGATGATGGGCTTATCGAACTGCGCCAGTCCATCGCCTTGTTCCCAGCGAAAACGACGCATTTCGGTGAGCGGTGTTTGCGCCATGATTTGAGCAAATTCACGCAAATCCATGCCGGCACAAAACGCCTTGTCGCCAGTGGCGGTCAACACGACGGCTCTGACCTGGGGGTCGTGTCGCAAGGCATGGAGCGTATCGTGCAACTTGCCACGCAAAGAGAGGTTGATCGCATGCATGGCATTGGGGCGGTTGAGGGTAAGCACCGCCACATGGCCTGCCCGGGAACACCACAGCAAATCGTCGGGGGAAGATGTCATCAAAAAAAGAGCAGGCAGTTGGTTCAGGCGTATGATTTAATCATATGATTGAAACAGACGCAACACAGGTTTTCCTCCGGACCGCCCGCCACCCGGTCCTCTAACCTCCAGATGCATTTCCACAGGATTCGGCATGCCCAAAGGTTCTAACCGCACCCCCCAAGCACTGAGTACCCCAGAGCGCATTTTGAAATCGGCTGAACGGTTGTTCAGTGAACGCGGCATCGATGGGGTGAGCCTGCGTGAGATCACCACCGATTCCGGTGTCAACAGCGCCTCTCTTCACTACCATTTTGGCTCCAAAATTGCCGTGCTGGAGCGCATTTTTGAATTGCGCGCCGCCCCCATTGCTCAAGAACGTGAGCGTTTGCTGGCACAACTCAAGGTCAATCGACAAGGTCGACCCAAGGTCGAAGATGTGTTGCACGCCTTTTTGCGACCAGCCCTGGAAGCACAAGGCACCGCAGACGGCGACTCGTTCAGGATGTTGCGCGCACGTCTGGCTTTTGAAAGAGTAGAAGTTCGCCGACGCGTGCTGGACCATGCTTTCAATCGTTCAAGCCAGATGGCCTTGCAAGCCCTGGCCAAAGCCTTGCCGCATTTGAACGCCGAAGAATTGCACTGGCGTTTCCATTTCTTGCTGGGGAGCATGGTGTACACCATGGCCTATCCGGGGCGCATCGAATCGCTATCTGCCCAAAAAATCGATACCCGAAACTGGGAGAAAGCTCTGGATCGCTTGGTGACCTTCGCCGCTGCCGGCCTGCGCGCACCCTGAACCTGAGCCCTCGCTGACATCATGACCGCTCCTGACTGGCTGACCACTTACGATGACTTGACCCCGCACTGGGAGGCCGGGGTGTTGACCCTGCACCGACCTTTGACTGGCGCCTGGCGCATCGAACAAGTCGAACAGGTCAATCGGTTACTCGAACAATTGGCAGGGGATTTGGACACCCGGGTGGTGGTGTTCGATCTCAACTCGGCATCGACCGGCGAACTGGATGCTGAGCACTGGCAACAGGCGATGACCACCGAGCCCGCTCGCACTCGCCGGGCCCTGCAAAGCCTGCATCGATGGCGCACCCATCAGATGAAAGTTTTGCCTCAAGCGGTGCTGAGCCGCGTCGAGGGGCGCTGCTGTGGCGTCGATCTGATCTTGATCGAGGGGAGCGACGTGGCGCTGGCTTGCGAGAACAGCGTGTTCGAAGTGGACGACACCCTGGTGAGTTTCCTGGGTGACCATGGCGAGCCCGGTTGGAGGATCGCCACCACGCCGTACCCCGGCCCACTGGACCCCCTCAAGATGCAGTGCCTGAACGCTCAGGAAGCCTGGTCAAACCATTGGGTCACTCTGACGGGTTCCACCGCAGAGGTCTGCACATGGGTCCAAGATTTGATCCAGTCCTGGCTCTCCAAAGACCCCCTGGCTTTGCAATTTACCAAAGAAACACTGGCTCATGCACCGAACATGTCCTGGGATGCCAGCGTGAGTTACACGGCGGCCAAATTTGCCGAGATCAAGGCGCGACAGGCGGCACTGGGTTCATCCTCTCGAGCCCAGGCCATTGCCGGCTTTCTGGCAGGACAATCCAAACCCGGACTCAAAGGCTGATATGTTGAAGATCGAACATCCTCACCCGGGTGTGCGTGTGATCGGCCTGGACCGGCCCGCCAAACGCAATGCCATCGGCGTGGAAATGACCTTGGCTTTGCATCAGGCGCTTTGGGAATTGCGCGCCAACTCAGGCATCCGCAGCGTGGTCTTTCATGGGATTGGCGGTCACTTTTGTGCCGGCATGGATCTGAAAGATTTTTTCGATAATTCCACCTTGGACCCCGTCACGCTTGGACATGCCCGAGCCCTGACCGAAGAGTGGCGCTGCCATTTGATTCGCCAGTTACCCCAGCGAGTGTTCACGGCCATCGAGGGCTATTGTTTGGGCGCAGCCTTGCCTCTGGTTCAGGCATCGCATCGGGTCTTCGCCCACCACCGCGCTCAATTTGGCTTACCCGAACTGAATTTCGGCTTCGTGCCCGGAGGGCAAATCATCAAGTCGGTGAGCCTGGCTGTACCGCCTAAAGCTTTGTCTTATCTGGCTCTGACCGGCAAACTGATCGATGCCTCCCTGGCAAAGCGTTGGAACCTGGTGCATGAGGTGGTCGAAACACCCCCGTTACAAACAGCTCTGAATGAAGCAGTGCAATGGGCCCGGACCCACCCCTGACGAGGGATCGTCACTTCAGCCCGAGCGAACCGGCAATGATGTTTTTCTGAATCTCGGAGGTGCCTCCCCCGATGGTGGCCAAGCGTGAATCCCGGAAAAAACGCTGCATGGGGTATTCGTTGCAATAGCCATAGCCCCCCAGGACCTGCAAACATTGGTCAGCAATGTTCTTGTAGGTCTCACCAATGAGGTATTTCAGCACGGCGGTATCACCGCGCTCTGCCTGGCCTTGTTCCATCAGCCAGGCATACCGCAAGACCATGGTTTGAGCACTGTCGAGCATGACCTTCATTTCAGCGAACTTGTGCTGAATGGCCTGAAAACTGCCGATGGGCTTACCGAACTGAATGCGGTTTTTTGCATAATCCAGCGCAAACTCAAAAGCCATGCGGGCAGCCCCGATGCGGGCGGCCGACAAACACAACCGCTCATAGCGCAAGGTGTCTTCACAAATGGCCCAACCATGATCGAGCTCACCCAGCAGTGCCGTGCGGGGAACCCGGACATCGGTGAAAGTCACTTCGGTGGTGCCGATGGCATGTTGCCCCAGGGTCGGGATGCGCTTGACCTCGATCCCGGGGGTCTTGGTGTCGATCAGCAGCGTGCTGATGCCCATTTGCTTTTTAGCACCCTGACTGGTGCGCAACGCGACCAAGGCGTAATCGGCGATGTCAAAACCTGAAATGAACTGCTTGCGGCCATTGATCACAAAGTGATCGCCATCGATGTCGGCCTTGGTGCGCAGGGCTGCTGCATCAGAACCCGAATCGGGCTCAGTGAGGGCAAACGCATAGGTGAACTCGCCACTGACGGTCTTGGGCAAAAAGAATTGTTTTTGTGTCTCGGTCCCATTTTTGAGGATGGCATAACAACCAAAGGTATAACTGCGAAACAGCCAAAGACCCAGTTCTTCAAAATGGTGGCCGGTCTCTTCCAGCAAAACCGCCAAATCCGTGGCACTGCCATTGACTCCGCCGTACTCTTCAGGGGCAATCAAGCCCAACCAGCCATGATCGGCCAGGGCCTTGAAGGCTTCACGGGGCGGGCGACCCTGCTCATCACAGCGTGCCGCATACTCCATGGAACAAGTTTGATCGAGCAATTGCTTGACATGGTCACGCATGGCTTTTTGTTCGCTGGTCAATCCGAAATTCATGTTTGCAGCTCCGCAGGGTCGATACACTTCATCAGTAGGTCATCATAGCATCCGATTTAATCACTTGCTTGAAAATGTATCCCGAGTCAGCCCCGTAAAACCCCGCATCCTCTGGAATTCGGTGTTGCGCACCTGACGGATTTTGTGGCGACAATAGTGACATGTGGGATACAGATCAAATCGGTGCCATCCCTGAAGGAGTGGCGCACGAGGAATGGTTGAAGATTGGACAGGGCTTGCGCCAGCGCATGGCGCTGATGGAGGCTTTGGCCCAGGACGTATATGGTCCCCAAAGTTTGCTCCAAAACGGATGGATGCCAGCCGCCCTGGCGATCGGCCATGGAGGTCACCTCCCGGTTGTGCGAGGGATTTCACCGGCGGGTGGACGCTGGTTGGGCATGGCCGGCTTTGCACTGGCACACACTCCAACGGGCTGGCAAGTGTCATCGGTCAGCACACGGTGCCCCAGACCCCTGACGGCTGCACTCAAACAAGCCCTCCTGGCCTGGGCGCACGGCTGGTCTTTGAGCACTGGCTCGTCTTTGGCATCGCACGCCTGGGTCGTGCTGGACCCCCAGCATCAGACCGCTCCAGTTGCCGTCTCTGAAGGTTTGTGGTGGGCAGGCCCCCAAGACCTTGAAGTGTGCGGAACCTGCTTACGGATGCGTCACCCCCCAGACAAACAGCCGGTGGGCGGTCTGATTCATCTGGGGTCGCATGGCCCTGTGGACCCTTTGGAACAAAATGACCCGTCGAATATGGGCATCGCAGGATTGCTTCAAAGCTGGCGGCTCGGGCAATTCATGATGCTCAATGCGCCGGGTCTGAGCTTTTTGGACAGCCCCGCATGGCTGGGTTTCATGGCTCCTTTATCCCGGCACCTGTTTCAACAAGACCTCTGGCTGCCCTCGTTGCCCACTTGGTGGTGCGGCGAAGCCGGGGTGCTTGAAGCCGCTATGGATCTGTGGGCCGAAGGCTGTTTGTACGCCACCTACCCGGATGACGGTTTGCGGTCTGCGCCCAAGCCCTTGGCCGGCTTGAGTTTGTCGGCCGGCCAGCGTGAGGCCTGGCGAGAGACTTTGCATGAGCAAGGCGAGAAATACACCCTTCAGGCGACATGCCCTGAGGTGGCCCGGTTCAAAGTGGTCATGATGCTCAAGCCCGATGGTACCCACAACATGGTCTGGACCCCTGAGCCTGACCAGGACGCAGACGCATGAAATTGGCCATCTCCCACGTGACCCGCTACGACTATGCAAGCCCGGTCGAGTCAGCCCATCACCTGGCACACCTGTGTCCCTTGCAAAGCCCCGGTCAGACCCTGATTTCGCACCAATTGGTTCTTGAGCCCTCCCCCGCCAGCCCGGGGCTGATTCAACGCACCGATGCACTGGGCAACATCGTCAGCCAGTGGTATTTGGATCAACCCCACCAGTACCTGAGCGTTTGGTCGCGCAGCGTGGTGCTCACTCAACCCTTGCCCGAGTTGCACAGCAAAATCACTTGTCTGCAATCACAACACACCCACCGATATCAAACGGCTCGCCCGGCGGACCCCTACAGCTTGTATGCCTATCCGTCCGTGCTGGTGCCCGAACACCCGGCTTTCTTGGCTTATGCCCGACACGACTTTGCCCCTCAACGCCCTTTGACCGAAGCCGCCCTGGCACTGATGCGGCGCATGCATCGCGAACTCACCTACGACCCGACCAGCACCCGCGTTGACACCCCCGCTCTGACCGCCTTGAGCCTTCGGCGCGGAGTCTGTCAGGACTTCGCTCACATCTTGCTGGCGTGCTTGCGCCAGATGGGCCATGCGGCCTGCTATGTCAGTGGCTACCTGCTGACTCAGGCTGCCCCCGGACAACCCCGGCTGCTGGGGGCCGATGCCAGCCATGCCTGGGTGGCGCTGCACATCCCGGGCGCCTCCGACCACCCCAGCCGGGGTTGGTTGCACCTGGACCCGACCAATCAGCGACACGGCTGGGGAAGTCCGGGTCCCGACTACGTGGTGGTGGCACAAGGCCGAGATTTTGCTGACGTCTCTCCCCTGAAAGGGGTTTTGCGGGGCGGATCCGCCCATGAACCCCGGGTCAATGTGTCTGTACAAGCCCTGGATCAGGGACCATTGCGGATTTGACACCCGCGCAAGCTGGCCTCGTTGCCAAGGTTACTGCACCTTCAGTCAAATGATGCTAATCTGCGCGGCTTCAGCGTTGAAACCATGTTTCTTTGGACCACATGAGCTCTACAGCAACACCCTCCTTGTCCCCCCGCGGATTTGTCATCGAGCGTGGCGACGGCCAGGCCAAACTGCCAGGCAGCCTGCATGTCAATCGACGCATCAGCCAGTGGCTCGATTTTTCGATGCCCGGCAAAGTCAGGGTCCTGACCGGTAAGGTCGAGCTCGGTCAAGGCATTTTGACCGCCCTGGCCTTGATTGCTGCAGAAGAACTGAATCTCCCCCTGTCCCAGATTGAAATGGTCAGCGCCAGCACGGCCCAAGGGCCAGACGAAGGGATGACTTCTGGCAGTTTGTCGGTGCAAGATTCTGGGTCGGCGATCCGTCAGGCTTGTGCCGAAATCCGCAAACTCACGGGCTTGAATGGCGGCGATTATTGGCAGGCCCTGCAAGGGATCTCGCTCGATTTTGAACCGACCGAACTGGCGCCCACCCTGACGCCAGCACAACGCCGGTTGACCGGCAAAGTTAAAGTACCGCGACTCGATCTGACCCCTAAAATTTTGGGGCAAGCCCGCTTCATCCATGACCTTCGCTTCGACGGCATGCAGCATGCGCGGGTATTGCGTCTGCCCAGCCCCCAGGCCCGCTTGCGGTCTACTCAAGCTGAATTGCAAGCAGCGCTGTCCCCGGGCGTGAAATGCGTGGTTTTGGGCCAATTCGTGGCGGTGGTCGCCCCAATGGAGTGGCAAGCCCAACAGGCTCTCGACAAACTGGCGACACTGGCTCGATGGGACGAACCCTCCACCCTGCCCGACATGCACGATCTGGAAGGATTTTTACGCAACGCCCAACATGAAACACTGAACACGGCACGTGCCGGTGAAGGAGGCCCCAGGCCCGGCCAAGCCAGCCTGAAGGCCAGCTACCTGAAACCATATATTGCCCACGCCTCGATTGGATTGTGCTGTGCCTTGGCCCGCTTTGACGGCCATCAACTCGAGATCTGGACCCACAGTCAAGGGATTCACAACCTGCGTGACGACATCGTGCGTGCTTTGGCCCAGGGGCCGCACCCATTGACAAAGAATCAAATCTCGATCCGTCACGTCGAAGGGGCCGGTTGCTACGGTCACAACGGCGCCGACGATGTGGCTTTTGATGCCGCGTTGCTCGCCCTTGAACAACCCGGCCCGGCGGTTCGAGTGCTGTGGACCCGTGAGCAAGAGTTGGCTCACGCCCCTTTCGCTTCGGCCCATTTGGTGGATCTCGAGGCCACGTTGTCCGACAACGGGCAAATCGCCCGTTGGAGCCACGAGCTTTGGTCCAACGGTTACAGCTCCAGGCCTGGCCGTGCGGGCGCATCGGTGTTATTGGCTGCCCCTCACTTGCCCTATGGCCAACCGGCGCCCATTGCGATCAATCCTCCCCTGGCCGCTGGCGGTGGTGGCGATCGCAACGCCGTGCCGGGTTATGCCTTTGAACACATGGCCATCACGAACCACCGACTGCTGGAGATGCCCTTGCGGACCTCGGCCATGCGCGCGCTGGGGGGCTATGCCAACGTGTTTGCCATTGAATCCTTCATGGACGAATTGGCTCATCTCAGCGACCAAGACCCTTTGGCGTTTCGATTGCGCCACCTCACCGATGCACGCGCCATCGACGTGCTCAACACTGTGGTCGAACGCAGCGCCTGGTGGAACGCCCCTCAGCCCGAGGGCGTGGGGCGCGGTCTGGCCTGGGCCCGCTACAAAAACTCTGGTGCCTGGTGCGCGGTGGCAGCGCAAGTCGAAGCGGGCGAGTCGCTGCGCGTGTTACACCTCGATCTGGCCGTCGACGTGGGACAGGTCATCGATCTCGATGGTGTGATCAATCAGACCGAGGGGGGTGCCCTGCAAAGCATGAGCTGGACCCTGAAGGAATCGGTGGCCTTTGACCGGACCCGGGTGCTGACCCGCTCCTGGGGCGATTACCCGATTTTGCGCTTTGCCGAGGCGCCCCGAGTCCAGGTTCACGTCATCGATCGCCCCGATCAACCCGCGCTGGGGGCAGGTGAATCTGCCCAAGGACCGGTGGCGGCCGCTTTGGCCAATGCCTTGTTCAACGCC
>JACCDX011019831.1_pt1 | contig 15809 bp, 13 predicted proteins | sample 7449681 | NCBI WGS metagenome assembly JACCDX01 (sample SAMN15323450, study PRJNA562643) | freshwater metagenome | isolation source: river surface water | place: USA:Blue River Watershed | collected 2017-08-18 | reverse complement strand
GCGATTCCACCATCCTATCAGTTTTAAAGAGCCGATAGGTAGAGCTCCTTTTTGTTCACTTCTATTTAAATTCCACGAGTGATGCGGGAGGGATTAGGCTGCTACAGCGTAATCAGCACCTACAAATGCCATAACGTCATCGAAGGTCCAAGTAGATAATTCTACGTCAGTTATTGTTTTGTACAGATTTAAAGACATCTAGTACTTCTGTCTACGTGTGGTACTACCATTCTCATCGCAATCAATTCCATGGCATCCCCATATAATTATGTAAATATACGAATAATACTTTAGATTTCCAAATTAAAATCCAGAAAATTGTAAATAGTTAGGCAAATAAAATAAAATACCATACATTTTTTTAGATGCTAACTTTACCGATGCTTTATTAGATTTTTCAATTTCTTCCATTGACCCCAAAATTCTCCAATCTAAAGAAATAGTGTTCCAAAAAGGGTCAGTTAAATATTTTTCAAAATTTTTTGAATTAACTTCATATATCGTAGCATTATCATCATTTATTCTTTGAATAAAATATCTAACAACATATCCTCTTCTGTAATCCAAATAATCAGGCACAGGAATATGCGTCTTAATAGTATGATTTATTGGTGTAGATTTATTCTCATCAATCATCAATAATTTATATTCAAATGTACTTATTCCCATATTATTGTACTTGTCTAAATTCTCCTTGAACTCTTGTTGTCCATTTCATATCTTGGATGGTATGTTCAACTTCGGTAACTTGGAAAAATCCGTTTGTTCTATATTTTTCAGGTATTCCTATAATTGTAAATGTATTACCCCTTCTAATTCCACTTCTTCCTAAAATAGTAAAACTATATTTTATTGGTAAAGGTGGTGACATAGTTCCACTTCCTAATTTTGGTGTTAGTTTATTTGTTTTTAAAACATTTAAAAACTTAGCATCTCTACAACAATAAATTCTAAATTTATTTTTAAATAAACTAATATCATTAATAAAATTATTCAAATCATCTTGTGTTAAAGTATTTTCCGCAGGATTTGGTACTACATCAATTTTGTTTAGGTTATTGGAAATATTAGCCGATGCTGCCTGTTGTATTCCTGTTATAAAATCTGATGCTTCTTTGTCAATATTACTTTTTGTTTGTGCATAATCTGCTTTTAATGTCTCAATTTCAGTTTTTATAGATGTTATTTCCCCTTCTAAACGTGCAATATTTTTTCTATCATTATCATCATAATAAAATGATTGTTTAATTTTTAGTAATTCAGCATTTTTATCTTTAATTAGTTGTTCTTTCGCTGGAATTGTTACATTAATTTTTTCGTTATTTGCTTTTTCTTTAGCTCCTATTTCTTTGGCCTGTTTTGTTTTTTCTTCGGAATTAACTGCATTTTTATTTTTAGTTACTTCTGCGGTTAATTTTGTTTCTAATTCAGTTGGTGTATCATTACCCACTTTAGTTTGGTCCGTTCCTGCACCACCATTATTTCCCGCATTACCAGTTCCAGAATTTTCTCCTGATTTTTTAGCAGAATTAACTGCTTCATATTTTCTAAAAAACATATCAGTGTCAGCAGAAAAACAACCACCTAATGCGATATCTTTTTGGTCAGGGTTTGTTGAAAGTGATAATCTTTGACCAATAATTTTATTCATCATTGCTCCAGGTATTTCGATTGATAAATCCGCTTGTAAAAATCTAGATTCTTCTCCACTATGAATAAAACTAGGTGGAACTACATTTTTCTTACCTACCCAGTTTTCATCATAAATTGTGAAAACGGTTGTTTTCATATCTTTTCCTGAAATGTTAATTGTTTTACTTTTTTCAGTAATTTGAAAATGCCAAAATGAATTTACTGCCAAACTCATTTCATTTAATAAGCTTTCTAAAACTTCTCTCATAGTTCTATTTGGCTTTTCTATTTCTTTTTTAAATAAATCAAAGTTTACATATAAATGTTCCAAATAACCCCAATTGAATGCATCTTCTTTAAATCCATCGGCATCTAAAGCAGATGGTTGTGCAAATTGAATTGTGGTATCACCAACTTTAATAGAATTATCTATAAGATTCTCATCATCCGTCAACTCTTGCATATTCTGTTCCATAAAAAATTGAGAAAAATCTGGCATATATCCAGGAATTAACAATGATTCAGGTTTTGTTGAATAAATACCTTTAAATGCACCAATTTTACACTTATCAATATCCACAATAATATTAACAGGTATATTAGCTACCGTAATTGAGTTTAAAGATGAGTTAGCATTTAATATCTGAACTGCTTTTGCAAAACGTATATATTTGTTTTTTGAAAATAATTTTTCTTTTGGTAATGCAATTCCACCTGCCAACATAATTTCAGTTGCAGATGCCTGTCCAGTTGGTGCTGCACTAAACCCACCCGATGCACCTACAGCGGTTACCCCACCTGGTAATAATGGCTCTGGTGGAAATGCGGTTAAAACTACTTTTTCCAATGGTGTAACAAGACTTTTTTGTGGTTTTATCCCAACCCCAGCTGCAGCACCAACACTAAACTGATTAGCAGCAGTAAAATCTTTTTGACCCGGTGTAGGGTCTACTTTTTCGGTTTTTGTTCTTGTTTTAATTGCTTCATCTATTTTTTGTTGAGTAACTCCCGGATAATCTTTTAAAAATTTTTTCCAAGATTCAGAATTTACATCACCACTAACCTCAACATATTTTTTTGCAATATTATTCAATTCTTCCCATGCCATACCTGGCGCATCAGTTCTTCTTGTTTTTCCTTTTTGCTCTGCAATCTGTTTATTTTGTCCGGTTGTGTTTGTTGCCGTATTATTTGTTGATGTACTATTAGTTCCAGTTGGTGGTTCTGGTATACCTGCAGCACTTCCAGATAATCCCCCGAATGCGTTTATCGTTCTACCATCTCTATAAATGGATATTTGATTTTCAATAACAGGATCTAGATTTATAAAATCAAGATTAGAAAATCCATTTTTTTGGTCACCCATCAATTCTTTTACCTGTTTAGTTTGACGTGTTTTTGGTAGTTCATTAAACATATATTTGAATCTTCTTTCTGCCATTTGGTCAGCAGCTTCAAGATTCAATTGTGTCATTTCAAATGGTTTTTCCGCATCATCGTTTGATATTTTTCCATTTGCATTAGTTTGCTTAACATTAAATTGGGATTGCATATATGTTGGTAATCCTGGCGCGCCTCTCAATTTTATAGATATTTCAAACGCATCACCATTTGAAGTTACCGAACCACCAACTATAAATCCAAAAAAAGAATCGTAATCACCCTGAGTTGTAATTCTCCATTTTTGTAATTCGTCAAAATCTAAATTTCTAGTACCTACTCTATATGGTATAGCTCTTGGGTTACTTGTATTTATTAATCCACTAAATCCATTTGGAGTGTTCCATCCAAACTCTACATTAAGAGAATGTCCTGGCTCCATACAATATTTTTGTATCAACTCCACTTGTCCAAGTGTATATGCAGTTATCTTTAAATCACAATGTCTTGATATTTGGTCTTTACCTTCTTTTATATTTATTGATGTTACTATTGGAGATGGTTTAAATGGTACATCTATAATAGTTTCATCATTTACATTTACAGCCTTACCTTCCCAATTTACACCAATCGTACCACTCCTATCAGGTGTTCCATAAAACGATGCACCTGCCGCACCAGTAGCTTCAAATATTTTCCAATCTGGATTAGAAATCATAATCAATCCCTTACCTGTACCTGAAATTAGTCTTACAAAACAATTAAGTTTTGAATATTCAAATAAGGTGGTATTTTTAATTTTATCTACAATACCGGAATCTATGGGCGTTAGTCTAGGAAACATTATTTGTATAATTATTTACGATTTCTATATATTGAACTGGTATTCTTAATATAGTACCATCTTCAAATGCAAACACTGCATTGTGAATATTATTTGCAGCTGCAATAATCCACCAAAGTGAAGCATCATTATAAAAAGTTTTTGCCAATGTATCCAAACGGTCTCCAGTTTCAGTGGCAACATAAATATCACTTTCTTTTAGTGGTATATTGGGATATCGTTTATTTCTATAAACGGTTTTTCCATCTACCGTTTTTCTCGTTGGTGTATTAAAATATCTACTTCTCATTTTTTATTGATTAAAGTTATCTAAGTATTCCGGTTGATAAAGCGGATACCGCTGCTCCAATCGCTTCTTGTTTTTCTTTTAAATCAGGTCCAATATTTTTAGGAAATGCAGTATATGGAGAACCATCACCAAAATATAGATATTTTGTTTTCTTCTGCTCATATACTTGTCTTGCTACTGTTTGTCCTTCAGGTGTATGGAATATATTAGTCTTATTTAATTTAAATTGTTTTCTAAACGCTTCTGCAAGAGGTGTATTATCCTGTGGATACGGGTCTTCTCCGTTTTTAGAATCTTCTTCCTGTGGTGATTGTTTTATATCAGTTGGCATTGTTTTAAACTGATTGTTTGTTGACCTAAATTGTTCTTTTTCGGTTTTACTACTTTCTCTAGCCACATCATCTGATGATAATTTATACCCATACATTAAACCTCCAACTTTTGATTTGTCTTGTTCTTTATCAGTTCCAATTACGTTATTATAAGTGTTACTCTTTGCTTCAACAAATTTTAAAGTTATTGTAACTTCAATAATCATTGGAAGTCTATAATGTTGTAAATCTTTATTATTTAAACCAACTTCCCATGGATAGTCATCATCTATATTATAAGTCATATTTTCTATAAAACATTCCTTATTTCTATACATATCTCCTAATGTAACTTTTAAAAACGGTGCAGTTACTGCTCCCGTTACATTTTCATATTTTTGTGGATATACAAGAGAGGATAAATATCCAAGCTTTCCCCAATTAATTTTATGTTCTTTAACATTTAACGCAAAAACTTTAAATGTAAATTGTACAGACCTTTCTATACTTTGATATGTATAAAAATTAAAAGGAGACCCAATGAATCTACTACTATCCCAAGTTGGTGAAAATTGCTCACTCAGTCCAGTAATTGTTCCTCTAAATTGAACAGTAGTATTATTTGCAACTGAACTAAATTTTAATGGAACATAATCTAATAAATCGTATTCTTTCTTTTGTTCATCGGTTAATGAACTATTATTATATTGAGCTAAACTATTTAATTTGTCATTTGTTGTTTGTATTCCAAAATCAAGTTCTCTCGCACCGGCTGGTTGAGGTGCTGCCGTATTTCCTTTTACTGGTTTTGCACTTTTAGAATATTTGATACTTTCATTTTCCTCAGGATTTGGGTTATCACTATATTGAGATGCCCACATTTCTTTTGCAAACTTTTTCTTACCTCTTTTTTTATTATCCGTTTCACCAGAATATTCGCTTGTCCATTTTATAGATAAATCATAACCTCTTTTAGCCGCATCATTATCTTTAACTTCGCTTTTTCCATTTGCCGGAACACCATCATTTTTTCCAAAAGTTTTTTCACCACCAATATATTCCGAATATTTTCTTAATGAAGAAAATCTAATTTGAGTATTGTTAAACAATCTCATTTCTCTTGCAATTTGTTGTGATTTCTCACCACCTTTGGATAATAAATTACTTACTCCTCTTGCAACAAATTTTTTAGCTTCCTGTTGTGCAATATTTAATCCCTGATTTACTAATGCGTTTTTTATTTGGTCCGGAGTACCAGTTGCATTTCTTGCTACAAACGTTGCAAGTCTAGTACCAGCAGATAATGCTTTAAGATTCGCTAAAAGTTCATGTGTTCTATATTCTTCACTTATACCAACAACTTTTATTGAAAATACAGGATTGGTTGCAATTCTTGATGGAATTAAAACATCAGGAATTAAACTACCTAATGTATTTTTTATTCTAGCACCAGCTTGTGTTATTAAAGCTTTTGGTTGAAATGTTGCAGGAACACCTAATGCCTTTGAACCACCAAATTTAACTGCTTCAGCTACCGTATCTCCAACAACTTGTGCAGCAGTAAATCCTAACCCTGCCCCACCTGTGGCCGATTTCATCGCCTGTAATAATGAAGTTTGTTGAGATGATAATCTTAATAAATCAGTACCATATAAAGCACCTGCACCAAAGTTTGCGTATGGTAACAATCCTACATTTTCTTGCTCAATTCTATTTTCAGTTAATCGTTCAGTTTGTCTTCCATTTCTTAAACGTATAATTGCAGGAGTTGCCGTTTTATTCAATGCAAAACTCGTACTTGAAATAGGAACGGTTTTACTATCTCTAATTCCAAACGCATCTTTAGGAGTTTGGTTATTTAGAGTTTCGTATTTTTTATTATTAAATAATTCTATTAATGTTGGCATCTCTAATTAATTTATTGTAGAGCAAATTTATTTCTTGTGCTTCTGTCTATTACCGTTGCAACATTTGATGTAACTTTATCTCCATCCATATACACACCAATTCTTCCACTTGCCATATCAGCTCTAACACCTCTAAATTCCTGAATCAATGCACTAACTAAATTATTATTTGACGAAGCTATTGGTGATGCTGCTAATGTGGTTTCTCCGCCACCACCGGTATTAGATAATGCTTTTGCTGCTCCAGGGAATGCAACCACATCATCGTTTTTAGATAATTCAACCAACCCACCTTCTCTGGTTGATATTTGTGTTTTACCACTAGAAGTTTCAACAAAGTCACCCGCTGATTCTGCCTTTGCCTTACTCATAGAACTTAAATATCCTGCTACGGCTGCAATTGCAAGTGGAACACCAAATGGTCCTAAAAACGATAATCCCGCATAAATTGCACTCACCGCAGCACCAATCATTGAAAATAAAAGTGGTGATAATACAACCGCCATTGCGATAGCACCGGCTTTACCTTTTTTAAGACCCTCAACAAACATAGTTATACCATCAGCTGCCCAAAGTAAAGGTTTCATCATAGCTTCCATAACAGGAACAAGCGCAGTCATTAATGGCATCAAAGTTCCTCCTATCTGAGCTATAATTCCTTTAAAACTATTTTCCATTTGAGTAAGTTGCCCATTGATTTCTTGTTGTTGTGAAAACTCTTTTACTTTTTGTTTTAATTGTTCTTCGTTTAATCCGGTTATATCTAATCCTTTATTTAATGCTTCCTGTGCTGCCAATTTATCTTCTTCGCTTAAACTTGCCAATTGTTTCCTTTGAGCCAATTGTTTATTAATTTCTTCAACGGTCATATTAGAAGCCTCCGCTAAAGCCTTTTGAGTAAACACATCTTTTGATGCAAAATCACCAGATGCTTCAATCGCATCTAATGTTGCATTTTGTGCTTCAACGATTTTACCCTCATATGCTAATGCTCTTGCTCTATTTAAATTAAATTGCCCACCTACAAATGTTGCCGCAACTAATTCTTTTTCAATACTATTTTCAAAATCAAGAAGATTTTCAGCAGTTTTTTCAACCTGTTGTAAGTTAGTACCTAAACGTTTTGCCTCTGCTGCTTGTTTTACTAAAAGTGTTACATCTCCTTTAAAATATTTTGATGTAATACCTGCACTCTTAGCTATATCTTCCATCATTTCCTTTGGGGAAACTTTCAATTGTTTTGCAAGAGAAACGGTTTGCATCTGAACATTTGCAGCAGTTTCTTGTGATAATCCACCTATTTGTTGAAATATACCTTGAACCTCTGCACTAGTTTCCGCAGCTACTCCAAAATTTGATTTTAATAATGAAGTGGCAGCTAAAGTTTGTTCAGAAAAATGCGTAACATCACTAAATGTATTTGCTAAAGCGTTTGCAGAATCGTAAACATCTTTTAGTTCAACACCCATCTTTCGATAATACATTTCGATATGGTGTGCCTGATGACCTAATTCTTCAGTTTGAGAAACTGTCATACCAGTTTCTCTTCTATAATCTTCTGCTGCTTGGTCTAATTCTTGAAAAGCATGAAACGCTGCTAATAATGCACCTGCTAATAGGAAAGTTCCCGCTACTTTAAGTGACATAGTTTTAAAAGCAGCTCCCATTTGTTTTACATATCCCATTGCACTTTGAAATGATTCCGGAAGTATATGTGCCATCTTATGCTGTTCTTCATGAATCATCGTCAATCTTTCTTCTTGCTTCTGTAAATTTTGTTTTATTTTTAATAATTTAAGTGCATCATCAATTTCATCTTGATTAAATCCAGACATCTTTGCTTTTAAAGCTGCTTCTTCCTTTTCATATTTATTTCTATGGTCATGATGTGCAGCCACATGCTTTCCTTGTTCAATTATTTCATCTTCTAATGACTGAAAAACTTGTAGTTTTTTATTATTAAGTTTTAAATCTTCTCCTTCTAGTGTTAATTGATTTTGTTTATATTCAATTGTTCTCGCTACTGCAGTGGCAATTGCGTTTTCACCACTTTTTCTATTTACAAGTTGTTTTTGTACATCTTTACCTAATTTTGAAAAAGATTGTCCCTGTTCTTTAACATAATCCGCTACTTCTTTTTCTAAATCTTCTCTTTTTTTAGCCGTATCAATGGCTTTTTGTTGTTCTTTAACTACATTTTGTTGAATAGTTAATAACGATTGTTCTTTGGCAATTTGTTCTTTAAGTTTGGCAAGTTGCTTGTCCTTCGCTTTTAATGTTCTTTCATTTAAAGCGTCAATTCTTTTCTGCGTAAGCTCCGATTCTCTTTGTGCATCTAATATTTTTTGTTCCGCTGCACCTTTATCAAATTTTTCTGCCATTTATATTAAATAAATTATTTATAATCTTTTGGTACTAATCCACCTTTTACCAATAAATTCCAAATTTCAGGTTTTTCTTTTTTTATTTGTAATAATCTAGGTCTAGTACTTCCTACTAAATCTTGAAATTCATTATCCAAACGTTTAAGTTCTGGATCATTTGCGATTACATATTCTATTGATTTTGGTTTATTTTTTTTACCAAAAAAACTCCAAAACTTATCAAAGTTAAATTCCGATAATTTATATCTTGCCATTTTTAAATGTTTTTATGTTTCTAAACTATAAATATCCTATAAATAAAAAAGTTAGGATTATCGTTTAATCCTAACTCTTGAAGGTTGTTTTTGCGTTTGTACGTTTTTTGCCGCATCATTTTCTTTCTTTTTAGCATCAACTAATTTGTTGTAGTAAAAATTTCGAAGATATGTTGGCATTTGGTACAATTCCATTACAGTAAAACCATTACCATAATGAACCATATCAAATATTTGAGTATGTAAATTTATACTATGATTACTCGGAAGGCCAAAAAAAGTTCACACCTAATGTAATAGGCGCCTCCTCCACCTCACCATTTTCATGTGTATATTTAAAAGTCATATCCATATCTGGAGAAACTTTTTTAACATAATCTCTTAATGCTTTACTATCTCTTGCTAACATACCATTGATATATTTTGCAATATGTGCAATATCAGAGTTTCCATCAACTGATTTAATCATATAACGTAAACGTGTTGTGATATCACTCTTTACATCTTTATTTAATTTTTCTAATGCAGCTATATCTTTATCAACTGCTTTTTCTTCACCATGTGTTAAAAGTTTAAACACAAGTTTATTTTTTCCCAAAGGTGTAATAAATTCGAATTCGTTTCTACTATTATAAATTGATGTGTCTACATCCTTTGTTTTAATTTGCGATAAATCACAAGTTGTTTTTACAATATCTCCTTTTACCGTTGAGTAAAATGAAAATTGATATTCAGGACCATATCCCAATAATCTAGTTGCTAATAAGATTGCATTTTTATCTCCAATTAAAATATCATCTGGATTAACTGCATCTATTAGTATAGATTCGAATAATTTATCCAAAACCACACCCTTTTTAATTAAATTTTGAGAAGCTAAAATATCTTCTTCTTTTGCAGTCATTAGTTTTATTGTAACTTTACCTGATGAAAGTGGATTATCTTTAGGATACAATTTACCTTCTGATGGTAAATCCAACACTTCGGTTGGAAAATCATATTGTTTTTCGCTCATAACGTTGTTTATTTTGTTTGTATATATAAATACATAAATCTAAAAAAATTGAAAATAAAAAAGGGATACCTTTTGAGTATCCCTTATTTTTATAAGTTTTCTTAAATTAGAATTCAAGAATTGCGAAATCGTAAGTAAGAGTTAAAGTGATATTTACTGGCTCATTTTCTGAGTTGTATGCTAAATCACCAAAGTTAGCTTGAGATATAAATGCTCCTTTTAACTTCCATTGTTCAATCTTATCACCTACTGGTCCTAACAAATAGAAATCGATGTCTTTTTTATACATTTCTGCATATCCATCTCTACCGGTAATAGATTCATGTGATAAACGAACCCACTCCATTACTGCCTGTGCTCCTGATGGAACAATTGGGTCATAAAGAGTAATCTCGATGTCTTGCCACTCACCTTTACCTTTTAACTTTCTATATACGTTGATATGGTCAAGTTTTACGGTTTGGAATTGGATTGTTGGTCTATTTGCTGCACTCACTAAGAATGAAGGAATTGATAAATCGCTAAATTCCATCACATAGCGATTTTTCATTTTAGGTTCGAAGTTCGTATAGAACATCTTATCAAAGGATAGTATCTCTGCCATTTTTAATTACCTTTTATTTTATATTAATAAATATCTACTTTTTGTTTTTATATTATGCTGAGAAACTTGCTCCAGTTGGTAAGATGTTGAAATCCACTACGATGAATTCCGCTGTCTTAGCAGGTTGTAAGAAAATTTGTCCAGCCATAATATTTCTATCGATAACATCAGGTGTGTTATTCGTTTCGTCCATAACTACTTTGAATGCGTATAAACCTTGTCTTTGTTGGATAACCTCTAAGTAAGGGTTTACAGTGTTTAAGAATCTTCCTCTTGTCTCAGAAGTATTTTGTTCAAATACTAAGTAACGAGAAGTAGATGCGATAAACTTCTTAACTGCGATTAATAATCTTCTTACGTTGATTCTATCCAATGCAGATGCTTTATCTTGCAATGTTTTTTGTCCGAATGCTACAATACCTTGTCCAGGGAATGTTGCGATTGGGTTTACTTTGTTTTCGTATAAAGTATCTCTTTCAGCGTGTGTTAATCTATTCAATACACTCACAGCTCCTACGATACCACCTCTATTCAAACCAGCTGGTGCGAACCATTCTGCTGCTAATCTATCGTTACTTGCATAAACTGCTGGTAACAATGTTGAAGGTGGAACAGTTGTAAGTTTGTTTGTGTTTGTATCAATTGTCTTAACCCAAGGGTAGTAAGTTGCTACATAGTTTGAATCTACTGAATTTGCTTGCTCAGTTGCTTCGGTGATTGTATCATCGAAATCATTAAAGTCAGCGATGTAGAAACAATCTTGTCTAGCTTCTGCCATATCAATAACTTTTGTAGTTACTGATGGATGTAAACTTCTTACAATACCAGGAGTTGCTACTAAATTAATGTCCCATTCATCAGGATTAGATATAGCGTTGATTGCTTTTGTATATGCTACTGAACCATTAGCCGAACTATTTGAACAATTGAATCCTTGTGTATTCGCAGGTCCCCATACATCATTTCCATTATAATCTTTAACACCAGGTTTACCAATTCTAACGGTAGGGTTATTACCATCGAATCCACCTTGGAATCCTAATACAAATTGTCTCTTAACCATATCAGTTGATGCTGAACCGGTCATTTGATATTGTAAACCAATACCACTAATATTACCATCAAATGCAAATGCGGTATTAGAACCAGTTTGTGCACCATTTGGTAATGGTTTTAAATATTGTTTGTTATCTAAAGATAAACCGATTGTTTCAAAATCAAATCCAGAGAAATATACTGGAGAAGATGATGTATTACCAGTTGATTGTGTTTGGAAAACTACCGCAGGTATCTTACGAGCTTGTGTGTTATCATTTGCAGTAATTGGGTTTGTATATGCTCCATGTCCAAATGGTGCTGCTGATATTGGGTAAGAACCCGCATCAGATACAACTACTCTTACATAAGATGATTTATTTGAGTAATCACCATTTTCAGTTATTTTACCATTTGCATCAATTGTGTTCCATCTATCACCAATTCTTCTAGCTATATAGTTAGGAGATGCTGGGTCTAAGTTTACACCATTAAATGTTTCTATTACACTCTTTCTCTTATCAGTATCATCGTATGCTCTAATAGTTACAGTGAATACAGAATAATCAGTACCACCATCTTCACCAGCTGCTTTCACATTTGAAATACCAACTTTGAATTTAGTGTTATATAATGTACCATGCCCTAAAGTTACAAATTTGAAAAGGTCATATCTTTCACCACTAATTAATTGAGATTGAACCATTGGAGTTTCTGCTTCACTTGCATCATTACTGAAATCTTGTGTTGGAAGTATAGTAGCACTTACTAATGTACCACCTAATGCTAATCCAGATGTGTTTGAATATGATGAAGATGCAATATGCTCAAAATATGTATATCCATATGCTTTTTTAGCTCCCAATGGAGATTCACCAAATACATCAGAAATATCATTTGTATCTCTTGGTAAGATAGATGCAGATACCCATCCAAAATCGGAACCAGATATTAGGAACGAACCAGAATATGCTGCTCTTGGGTCTGATATTAATTGTACAGCTTTATCAACATCCTGATTTCCTCTTTCAGTTGAATATAGTGTTGCGATTAATTTTTCACCAACTAATCCACCAGATGCAAATATACCAATAGGTGCTGCCTCTTGATATCCACCAACTCCACCAACTCTAACGATTGTTGCAATTCCGGTTTCTCTTAAATAATTTTGTACTGCATATTCAGTATAATAAGTTCCATCAGGTGTTCCGAAAATTGATTCGAATTCTGATTGTGTTCTTACGATTGTTGGAACGAAAACAGGTCCTTGTTTAAAAGGTCCTATAAATGCTGCTCCAATTTCACCAATTCCTTGTGCTAAAAAGGAAAGGTCATTTTCTCTCGTAAATACGCCTGGTGATACGATTCTTTCTGCCATTTTATTTCTCCAATTAGGGTTTTAATTGTAATTTGTATTCTGTCTGAAAATACACATATAAATATAATGAAAATATCCAAAACATAATATCATGCTTTGGATACTTCATTTATAAAAAAGTTTTTTAAACTTAGATAGGTAATGATCCTGAATTAGAACCAGATGTTGGTGACCAAGGTAAGTTAAATTCATCGATGTTTGTTATAACACCTTTTTTATCATTAATTGATTTTTGAATTCTTTCGCTTATATGTTCGAAGTATCCACCACTAGAACCACTAACCGCGTGTTTAATCCATCCTAATACAGTTTCTTCAGTAAGTTCTGAATATTCAACAAAGTTTTGAGGATTTACAGAATTGACTGTGAATGGAGTTGCTCCTGTAAATGTTCCTGATACTCCATCTTCATCAGTTCCTATACATTCCCATCTAGTACCAATGATAACATCGTTTAAACCGTTACCATTTGTTTTTGAAAGTGCTTTAATTGCCCAAGTATAATTTATTGCCATTTTGTTTCTATTTTAGTTATAAATATTATTTTTTTAAATTAACCATTTTGATGTTCTATTACATTGAAATCAAATTCTTGACACATCTTATCTGCTAAATGAAAGTTACTTCCAGTCCATGCGTTCAAAACATCGGTTGGAACTTTCCATTCACCATTTGCAATAATAGTATCTGGAATAGCTACAGAAACTCTATTTGGGTCTCTGAATCTCAATTCGTATCTTAAAACACAATCATCTTCATTCAAATCATATCTTAATAAATTTGTGAACACTGTGTTTACTGTTTTTCCGAATACGTTTTTATCTTGTACTAAAGTTATCATTTTATTTTTATTTTATACATCTTGTAATACAGTAGCCGATTGAATAACATTTCTTTCAATCAAATCTGCTGCTATTTTTGCTTTTAGTAAAGGATATGCTTTTGCGAATATATCTTCACCTTCCAACACACTAAAGTCTGGTACTTTCTTTTCATATACCCTTCCATCAATAACTTCTTGTTCAGTTCTAGCCATTTGGATTGAGTGCCAATGTGGAATTGCATCTACTTTAGCAAGAAATCTTTCTTGAATAGGTGCACCCATACGATTGGAAATGTTTGTTTCCAAAAGTCTTGCTGTTTCTTCATCTTTAAAAACATTCACATATAATTCCAATGCCCCTTTGTTTCTATCTACCACATAACGATAAATTCTAACATAAGCCTCATTTGTTATACCTTGTGATGTTCCTATTTCCGTTGCTATTTTAATTGCCATAGTTATTCTCCTTTTAATATATATAAATATATAGTTTTTATCCCAAACCTAATTTTTCTTTCAACATTTTTATTTCAGCTTTAGCATCATCTAATTCAGCTTTCAACTCTTTAATAGCGTTTACTAATAATGCCGGCATTGCTCTATCTCTTATCGCTAAGTATCCAGCTTCATCAGGTCTTACTAATAATGGTTCAACATCTTCAACTTCCTGAGCGATAAAACCAATATCATGTCTTAAACGAGTCATTTCATACTCATCAGTACCTTCTTTCCAATCAAATTCTACACCTCTAAGTTTAAGTACTTTTTCTAATGCGTTTTCGTAATACTTAACATTATCTTTTAATCTTCTATCCGAAGGAGAGCCATAAGCGATAATATTATTTGATGCAATAATCACACCATCATATCTCAAGTTGATGTTTGGACCTCCACCTCTGTTACCAGAATAGATTCTTAAACCATAAGAAGTACGAAATGCTAAGTAACCATCATTAGGGTCAACTAAATCACCATCATCAGATACCCAAATACCACCATTTGTATAGTTATCAAAGTTTGAACGTAAGATATAAGGAGTACCCAATGTATCATCGTTCAAATAGTATCTCTGCCATCTCGAAGACCAACCACCCCATCTTACAACGTTATCACCATCCAAACCTAAGTTTAATGCGTAGTAACCACCTTTGTGGAATGACATGAACGCACCATTATTACCAGTAGAATATGGTTGCAACATCGCCGAATCGGTTTGTGTTGCGTAATATCCTCTATTGTAAGTAAAGTAAACTCTTGAATAGTGGTTGTAATCATAAGTAGGAATACAATATTCACCTCTATTGTTAGAGTCTACCATTGCTTTCCATCCGGAATTGTTCGGCCAAGAGTTTCTAAACCACAATCTATCAACAGGTCCACCAACTAACTGCCATCCATAACCACCATTATAAGTCCATACATAGTGATATGATTGTACACCTACCCAATGTGAAGTACCAGGAGGTTGGTTAGCAGGGTTTGACCAAGTATCAATATCACCACTACCCCAATCCATTACCCAGTTAAAGTCCGTAGTACCCCAACCCATATTACCTGTCCAATAGTTTCTATCACCAGTAATATCCTGAGGTCTTCTCCAGTTTGATTTACCTGTAAGTGAAATGTTACCTTTACCTCTATCTTCCAATCCTAACCATTGTGAACGAGAGTTAGGGTTCATATAATATCCGGTATCATCTCTATCATAGAAAATATATGCTCTAGCATCGTTCATATATGTAATACGATACAACTCCATATGAGCATTACCATATTCAATACGAATTTGCCAGTTACCAGAGTTATTCAACATACCAAATCCACTACCATCCCAATATCCAGCATATCCTCTTAAATCAGATTCGTAGTTATTGTACATTACAATACCACCATATCCATATCCACCACCCGCTGATTTCCAATATCCATTGTTAGAATACCAGTGCATTCCTCT
>JACCDX010999380.1_pt1 | contig 15810 bp, 11 predicted proteins | sample 7449681 | NCBI WGS metagenome assembly JACCDX01 (sample SAMN15323450, study PRJNA562643) | freshwater metagenome | isolation source: river surface water | place: USA:Blue River Watershed | collected 2017-08-18 | reverse complement strand
ATTGGCAGGAGTGGCGGCCAGCGGGGGGCAGATGAACTCCAGGCAGGTGCCAAGCAGGGCTCCGAAGTAGGCGCCGCCCAGCCCGCCGGCGATCGCTCCCAAAAGACCGAAGGCTGATCCGCCCATGGCGCCTCCCACAAAGCCGCCGACCAGGGTGGCCTTGGTCACTGCCATGCACCAGGGGGGGCAATCGCGCGCAGCCTCTGGAGGGGCTTGCGGGGCTGCCAGTTCCGGCCTCAAGTCCTCCTCATCGTCGCTTTCGATGAGGGGCCGGGACGGGGGGGTGATCGATGACCTCGAGTCGCTACTCAAGTTGCTGTAGCTTGTCGTCCTGGGGGTTCCTGCCTGTAATTCGACGCCATCCAACATGGTGTGATGCTCCTTTCAAGGGCGTTCTGGCCCAGGACTGGATGTCCCGGGACTGCAGGTGGTTCCCCGCAGCCCAGAACGGGTTCCAGACGGGCAGACACTGTTCAGCCCATGGTCAACTCACGTCGCGTGGCCCCAGGGCCCATCGACCTGAGTCGCCGGGAGGGCGGTGAACTTCTTCGGCGATTTGTCCCAAGGGGGACAATCGACTGTCAGAGAAACGGCAGGGTTCCTAGAATCACTCCCAGACCTCCTGTCCATACCCCGAGGAAGACCGTATGAGCGCTGACTACCAGGTCCACGGCGACGTGGCCGTGATCACCCTGAACAATCCCCCTGTCAACGGCCTGGGCCTGGCCACGCGCCAGGCCATTGCCACCGCCCTGGACCAGGCCAATGTGGACCCCAAGGTTCAGGCCATCGTCCTCACCGGCGCGGGCAAGGCCTTCTCGGGAGGGGCCGACATCAACGAGTTCAACTCGCCCAAGGCCTATGCCGACCCCAACCTGCTGTCCGTGATCCGCGCGCTCGAGAACTCCGCCAAGCCGGTGGTGGCCGCGATCCATTCAGTGGCCATGGGCGGCGGGCTGGAACTGGCCCTGGGCTGCCACTACCGCATCGCGGCCCCCGGCACCAGCGTGGCCCTGCCCGAGGTGAAGCTGGGCCTGATCCCCGGCGCGGGCGGCACGGTGCGCCTGCCCCGGGTCCTGGGCGTGGAGACGGCCCTGAACATGATCGTGAGCGGCGAACCAGTCAAGAGCGAGCTGCTGGCGCAGCTTCCGGGCCAGAAGCTGTTTGACAAGATGGCCGCCTCGCCTGAGTCGCTGGCGCAGGAGGCCCTGGCCTTCGCCCGCGCGGTGGCGGCTGCCCGCCCGCTGCCGCGCGTGCGCGACCTACCTTGCAAGCACCCGCAAGGCGACGCCTATTTCCAGTTCGCCCGCAACATGGTGCAGGGCATGGCCAAGAACCTGCCCGCGCCGGGCAAGTGCGTGGACGCCGTGCAGAACGCCACGAAGAAACCCTTCGAGCAGGCCCTGCTGGACGAGCGGCAGGTGTTCGTCAACCTGATGAACACCGCCGAGTGCCGCGCGCTGCGCCACCTGTTCATGGCCGAACGCGCGGCCTCCAAGATCCCGGACGTGCCCTCGGACACGCCTCGCAGGGACATCGCCAAGGTCGCCGTGATCGGCGCGGGCACCATGGGTGGCGGCATCGCCATGAACTTCCTGAACGCAGGCATCCCGGTCACGATCCTGGAGATGAAGCAGGAGGCCCTGGACCGCGGCGTGGCCACGATCCGCAAGAACTACGAAGCCCAGGTCAAGAAGGGCAAGCTCAAACAGGACAAGTACGAGCAGCGGATGGCGCTGCTGTCCACCACCCTGGACTACAAGGACCTGGCCAGCGCCGACCTGGTGATCGAGGCGGTGTTCGAGGAGATGGGGGTCAAGCAGAAGGTGTTCGAGACGCTGGATGCCGTGATGAAGCCCGGCGCGATCCTCGCGTCCAACACCTCGACCCTGGACGTGAACCAGATCGCCGCCTTCACCAAGCGTCCGCAGGATGTGGTGGGCCTGCATTTCTTCAGCCCGGCCAACGTCATGAAGCTGCTGGAGGTGGTGCGCGGCGCCAAGACCGGCAAGGACGTGATGGCCACGGTCATGGCGGTGGCCAAGAAGATCAAGAAGACTGCGGTGGTCTCCGGCGTGTGCGACGGCTTCATCGGCAACCGCATGATCGAGCAGTACAGCCGCCAGGCCGGTTTCCTGCTCGATGAGGGCTGCACCCCGCAGCAGGTGGACAAGGCGATCGAGAAGTTCGGTTTCGCCATGGGTCCCTTCCGCATGGGGGACCTGGCGGGCAACGACATCGGCTGGGCGATCCGCAAGCGCCGCTACGTCGAGAAGCCGGACATGAAGTACAGCGCCAGCGCCGACAAGCTGTGCGAACTGGGCCGCTATGGCCAGAAGACCGGCGCGGGCTGGTACGACTACCAGGCAGGCAAGCGCGATGCCATCCCCTCGCCGGTGGTGGACAAGCTGGTCGAGGAGCACCGCAAGGCGCTGGGCATCACCCCGCGCAAGATCTCCGACGAGGAAATCGTGCAGCGCCTGGTGTTCTCGCTGGTGAACGAGGCGGCTCACATCCTGGAGGAGGGCATTGCCGCCCGCGCCAGTGACATCGACATGGTCTACATCACCGGCTATGGCTTCCCCATCTTCCGCGGCGGCCCCATGCAGTACGCCAACGAATTCGGCCTGTTCAACCTGGTTCAGGCCATGAAACGCTTCCAGCAGAACCCGCACGACGACGCGACGTTCTGGGAGCCCGCCCCCCTGATCCGGCGCCTGGTGGCCGAGAGCAAGACCTTCCAATAAATCACGAGGACGAACTGCCATGAGCCAAGCCCTCATCGTCTCCACCGCCCGCACCCCGCTGACCAAGAGCTGGAAGGGCGCCTTCAACATGACCCACGGCGCCACGCTGGGCGGCCATGCCGTCAAGCACGCCCTGCAGCGCGCCGGCGTGCCCGGCGACGCGGTGGAAGACGTCCTCATGGGGTGTGCCACGCCCGAGGGTGCCACCGGGGCCAATATCGCGCGCCAGATCGCGCTGATGGCGGACCTGCCGGTCACCGTCTCCGGCGTCACCGTGAACCGTTTCTGTTCGTCCGGCCTGCAGACCATTGCCATGGCCTCGCAGCGCATCATCGCGGGCGAGGGCGACGTGTACGTCGCCGGCGGCGTGGAAAGCATCTCCTGCGTACAACAGGAGATGAACGTCCACATGCTCCAGGACCCGGCCCTCGTGAAGAAGAAACCCGAGATCTACTGGAACATGCTGCAGACGGCCGAACAGGTGGCCAAACGCTATGGCATCGGCCGGGACGCGATGGACGACTACGGCGCGGCCAGCCAGCAGAAGGCCTGTGCCGCCCAGGCCGCCGGCAAGTTCACCGACGAAATCGCACCCATCACCGTGACCGCTGGCGTGGCCGACCCGGTCATGGGCCTGCGCACGAAAGAAATGACGGTCAGCGTGGACGAGGGCCTGCGCGAAGGCACGACCAAGGAAGGCATCAGCGGCCTGCGTTCGGCACTGCCCGGGGGCCTGGTCTCGGCTGGCAACGCCAGCCAGTTCTCCGATGGCGCCGGTGCCTGCGTGGTGGTGAGCGAGGCCTATGCCGCCCGCAACCACCTCAAGCCCCTGGGCCGTTTCCTGGGTTTTGCGGTGGCCGGCTGCGAGCCCGACGAGATGGGCATCGGTCCGGTCTTCGCCGTGCCCAAGGTGCTGGCGCGCCTGGGCCTGAAGGTCTCGGACATCGACCTGTGGGAGCTGAACGAAGCCTTCGCCGTGCAGGTGATCTACTGCCGCGACAAGCTGGGCATTCCGTCTGACCGCCTCAACGTCAACGGCGGCGCGATCGCGGTGGGTCACCCCTATGGCGTGTCGGGGCAGCGCCTGACCGGCCATGCCCTGATCGAAGGCAGACGCCGCGGTGCCAAGCGCGTGTGCGTGACCATGTGCATCGGTGGTGGCATGGGCGCGGCCGGCGTGTTCGAAGTGCTCTGACCATGGCGCTTCGAGACACGCTGGAATTCCTGCTGCATGACTGGCTGCGGGTGGGTGACCTGTCGTCACGCCCGCGCTTTGCGGACCACAGCCGCGAGACCTTCGACGCGGTGCTCGACACCTGCGAGCGCATCGCCCGCGAGAAGTTCGCGCCGTTCAACCGCCTGGTGGACACCGAGGAGCCCCGCTTCGATGGCGAGAAGGTGATCCAGCCGGCTGCCACGAAGGCCGCCTGGGACGCCTACGCCGCGTCCGGCATGCTCAGCGCCGCCCAGGACCATGCCGCCGGGGGCATGCAGCTGCCCTATGTGCTGGAGTCCGCGGCGAACGTGTTCTTTGCCAAGGGTTCCATCAGCATCGGCGGCAGCATCCTGACCGTGGGCAACGCCAACCTCCTGATGGCGCACGGCACCCCGCTGCAGAAGCAGGTGTTCGCGGCCAACGAATTCAACGGGCGCTTCTCCGGCACCATGTGCCTGTCCGAGCCGCAGGCGGGATCCTCCCTGTCGGACATCACCACGCGTGCGGTGCCCGATGGCGCGGACCACGCCAGCGACCCGCTGGGCCCGCGTTACAGACTGCGTGGCAACAAGATGTGGATCTCGGCCGGCGAGCACGAGCTGACCGAGAACATCATCCACCTGGTGCTGGCCAAGATCCCTGGTCCCGACGGCCAGCTGGTGCCGGGCGTCAAGGGCATCTCGCTGTTCATCGTGCCCAAGAAGCTGGTGGACACGCAGGGACGCCTCACCGGTGAGCGCAATGACGTGGCCCTGGCGGGCCTCAATCACAAACTGGGCTGGCGCGGCATCACCAACACCCTGCTCAATTTCGGTGAGGGCAAGTTCCCCGTGCGGGGGCAGGGCGGTGCGGGGATCGACGGCGCAGGCGCCGGTGCGATCGGCTACCTGGTCGGCCAGCCGGGTGACGGGCTGCGCTGCATGTTCCACATGATGAACGAGGCCCGCATCGGCATCGGCATGGCCGCGACCGCGCTGGGCCTGGCGGGCTACGAGGCGGCGCTGGATTACGCCCGCAACCGACCGCAGGGCCGTCCGGTGGGGCCTTCGGGCAAGGACCCGTCCCAGCCCCAGGTGCGCATCATCGAACACGCCGACATCAAGCGCATGCTGCTGGCGCAGAAGGCGTACAGCGAAGGCGCCCTGGCCCTGATCCTGTATTGCGCGCGCCTGGTCGACGAACAGCACACCGGCACGCCCGAGGCCGCAGACGAAGCCCGCATGCTGCTGGAGGTGCTCACGCCCATCGCCAAGAGCTGGCCCAGCGAGTTCTGCCTGGAGGCCAACTCGCTGGCCATCCAGGTGCATGGTGGCTATGGCTACACCCGCGACTTCCCGGTCGAACAGTACTGGCGGGACAACCGCCTGAACATGATCCACGAGGGCACGCACGGCATCCAGGCGGCGGACCTGCTGGGACGCAAGGTCATGATGGAAGGCGGTCGCGGCCTGAAGCTGCTGGCGCAGCGGATCGACGCCACCATCGCCCGGGCCCTGCACCAGCCAGAGCTGGCCGCCCATGCCAACGCGCTGGCCCAGGCCCTGCAGCAGGTGGGCGCCACCACCAAGGCCGCCTGGGCCAGTGGCGACCCCCGCGAGGCCCTGGCCAATGCGGTGCCCTACATGCAGGCCTTCGGCCATCTCATGCTGGCGTGGCTCTGGCTGGACCAGCTGCTGGCCGCGCCCTCGCATGAGGGCCGCCGGCGCGCTACCCGTTACTTCTTCCACTACGAGCTGCCTCGCATCGATGCCTGGTTGCGGGTGGTCGCCAGCCGTGACCCCACCTGCGCCGACATGCCCGAGGACGCGTTCTGACGCACAGTTTCCCCTAGACACCCCCAAAGAAAGAGGCGCATCCCATGACCCGCACTGTCAATGCATTGTTCAACCTCCAGGGCAAGACCGCCCTCGTCACCGGCGGCTCACGCGGCCTGGGCCTGCAGATGGCGCATGCCCTCGGAGAGGCGGGGGCGCGCGTCCTGATCACCTCCCGCAAGGCCGCCGACCTGGAGGCCGCGGCCGCCGAACTCAAGGCCGCCGGCATCGACGCCCAGTGGGTCGCTGCCGACTGCGGCAAGGAAGATGACATCCGCCGCCTGGGCGACGAGACGCTGGCGCGCCTGGGTCAGGTCGACGTCCTCGTGAACAACGCGGGTGCCGCCTGGGGCGCGCCCGCCGAGGACCATCCCGTGGAGGCCTGGGACAAGCTGATGAACCTGAACGTGCGGGGCTATTTCATCCTGAGCCAGCATCTGGCCAAGAAATGCATGATCCCGCGCCAGCAGGGTCGCATCATCAACATCGCCTCCATCGCCGGCCTGGGCGGCAACCCGCCGCAGTTGCGGACCCTGGCCTACAACACTTCCAAGGGCGCGGTGATCAACTTCACGCGTGCACTGGCCTGTGAATGGGGCCGCCACCATATCAACGTGAATGCCATCTGCCCGGGCTTCTTCCCGAGCCGCATGACCCAGGGCGCCCTGGAGCAACTGGGCGAGGAGGAGATGGCTTCCCACGCCCCGCTGCTGCGCCTGGGGGACGATGAAGACCTCAAGGGCATCACGGTGCTCTTCGCATCCGATGCGGGCAAGCACATCACCGGCCAGTGGCTCGCGGTGGACGGCGGCGTGAGCGTCGTCACCGGCGGTTGATCGACTCCAGGAGCGCCCATGCCCGCCAACCGCCAGATCGTCCTGGACAGCCGCCCGCAAGGCGCGGCGACCGCTGCGAACTTCCGGCTCCTGTCATCACCGACGCCGCCCCTGCAGGACGGCCAGGTGCTGGTGCGTCACCACTACCTGAGCCTGGACCCCTACATGCGCGGACGCATGAACGAGGGCAAGAGCTACGCGCAGCCCCAGCCGCTGGGCGAGGTGATGATCGGCGGCACGGTGGGTGAGGTGGCCGAGAGCCGCCACCCGCGCTTTGCGCCGGGTGACAAGGTGGTGGGCATGGGTGGCTGGCAGGAGTACAGCGTGGTCGATGCCGGCCAGCCCGGTGCATTGCGCAAGGTGGACACCACGCACGTGCCGCTGTCGCATTACCTGGGCGCGGTGGGCATGCCGGGTGTGACCGCCTGGTACGGCCTGTGCAAGATCATCGAGCCCCAGGCGGGCCAGACCGTGGTGGTCAGCGCCGCCAGTGGCGCGGTGGGCAGTGCGGTGGGGGCGCTCGCCCAGGCGCGCGGCGCGCGGGTGGTGGGCATCGCCGGGGGGGCCGAGAAGTGCCGCTATGTCGCCGACGAACTCGGCTTCGATGCCTGCATCGACTACAAGGCGCACCCGGACGCCGCCTCGCTGGGGAAAGCGCTCAAGGCCGCCTGTCCCCAGGGCATCGACGGCTATTTCGAGAACGTGGGCGGCCGCATTCTGGACGCGGTGATGCTGCGCATGAATCCCTTCGGACGCATCGCCATGTGCGGGATGATTGCCGGCTACGACGGCCAGCCCATACCCATGGCCCATCCCCAGTTGATACTGGTGAGCCGGCTGCGGGTGGAAGGCTTCATCGTGAGCGAGCACATGGACGTGTGGCCTCAGGCGTTGCAGGAGCTCGGGCAACTTGTCGCCAGCGGCAAGCTGCGTCCGCGAGAAACGGTGGCCCAGGGCCTGGAGGCCGCGCCCGAGGCCTTCATCGGCCTGCTCAAGGGACGCAACCTGGGCAAGCAGCTGGTGAAGCTGGCCTGATCCCACAAGCCACCCGGCCGCCCGCCCCAAGGAGAACACCATGAGCGTCGACCTGATCCTGCATCACTACCCCGCCTCGCCGTTCTCTGAAAAGATCCGCCTGGTCCTGGGACACAAGCAACTGGCCTGGAAGTCCGTGCACATTCCCCAGGTGATGCCCAAACCGGACGTGGTGGCCCTGACCGGCGGCTACCGCCGTACGCCTTTCCTGCAGGTGGGAGCCGACATCTACTGCGACAGCGCCCTGATCTGCGACGTGCTGGAGCACGTGCAACCGGAGCCGCCGCTCTATCCCGCGCACCTGCGAGGGGTATCACGCGTGTTCGCCCAGTGGGCCGACAGCACGCTGTTCTGGGCAGCGATGGGCCACACGATGCAACCGCGCGGCGCCGCCCACTTGTTCCGTGACGCCCCCGAGCAGGCCCCGGTCTTCGCCGCCGACCGCAAGGCGATGCGCACCAACATGACGGTCTTGCGCCCGGCGGATGCCACGTCGGCGTACCGTTCCTACCTGCGCCGGATCGCCAGCATGGTCGAGGAGCACGACTACCTCTTCGGGGCCGAACCCTGCGTGGCCGACTTTGCCGCCTACCACCCGCTGTGGTTCACCCGCCACCAGGTGCCCGTGATGGCCGAGATCCTGGCGGCCACACCCGCCATCCTGGAGTGGATGGACCGGCTGTCGGCCCACGGGCACGGACGCAAGGACCGGTTCAGTGCCGAGGACGCGATCACCGTGGCCGCACGCAGCGAACCCGAGTCCGCCGGCAGCAACCTGCTGGTGAACAGCGCCTTCCAGGACGACCACGGCATCCCCCTGGGCAGCCGCGTGACGGTCACCCCCGAATCCTTCGGCGCGGAAGGCACCGAGGGGGACCTGGTGGCCGCGACCCGCACCCACTACAGCCTGCGCCGCACCGATACGCGTGCGGGCACCGTGCACGTGCATTTCCCTCGCATCGGCTACGTGCTGCGGGTGGCGGCCTCCGGCGCCTGATCCATCCGGCCCGTGTGTGCAGGCCCCGTGTGCACGGGCCGCAAGTCCGCCAGGGCGTCGAGCCGCGCATCCAGCCGCGCCTCCATCTCGCCCAGGTACATGGTCAAGGCGCGGTGCATCTGTTCCAGCAGGCCTCGCATCTCCCGATGGCTGCGGACCTGGGCCTGCTCGAGTTCGGCGGCCGAGGTCTTGTCATGTTCGCGCGTTTCCTTCAGGTGCGTGTCCAGCGTCTTGCGCAGGTCGACGAAGCGCGAGGCCTCGGCCCGGTCGGCCAGGTCACGCTGGGCCTGCAGGGCCTTGGCCTGCTCGCGTTCGTGGCGGACATGGCGCGAGTGGTTCACCGCGTTACTGGCCAGGAACACGATGGCGGCCAGGGCCAGCACGCCCAGCAGCACCAGCCCCAGGGGGGCGCTCACCCGGGTCCATCCCAGGTTCAGTGGGGCCACCCGCGTGAATTCCGACCAGTTCAGGAGGGCAAATACCACGACCAGGGCGGTGACCAGGACGAGAAACAGGGTGCGCGAACGCATGGCAGGACTCCTCGAGGGGCAGATAGCCGGCGATTTTTCGAACCCGGCGGCCAGGCGCCGTGTCGGCCGATGGCCCGTTCTCGTGTCCCGGCAGGCGCCCCTGGCTATGGCACACTCGCGCGTCCCAAAAAAGTGTTGAGTCCCCGCAGGCATGCAAAGCATCGTTCGGCAGATCGCCACCGAGATCAAGGTTCAAGACCACCAGGTGCAGGCGGCCATCAGCCTGCTGGATTCAGGGGCGACGGTGCCCTTCATCGCCCGCTACCGCAAGGAAGCCACGGGCGGCCTGGACGACATCCAGCTGCGCGAACTCGAGTACCGTCTGGTCTATCTGCGTGAATTGCAGGAGCGGCGAGAGACCGTCCTCAAGAGCATCGAGGAACAGGGCAAGCTCACTGCCGAACTGCGCGCGGCGATCGAGGCCGCGCCCACCAAGCAGGAACTCGAGGACCTGTACCTTCCCTACAAGCCCAAGCGCCGCACCAAGGGACAGATCGCCCGTGAGGCGGGCCTGGAGCCGCTGGCCGACCGCCTCCACGCCGACCCCACGCTGGACCCGCAGGCCGAGGCACAGGCCTTCGTGAAGGCCGACAAAGGCGAGGGTGGCGAGGACTTCACCACCGTCGCCGCGGTGCTCGATGGCGTGCGCGACATCCTGTCCGAGCGCTGGGCCGAGGATCCCGTGCTGGTGCAGTCCCTGCGCGAGTGGCTGTGGTCCGAGGGCCTGTTCAAGTCCAAGCTGGCCACGGGCAAGGACGAGAACCACCCCGACGTCGCCAAGTTCCGCGACTACTTCGACTACGACGAGCCGATCGGCCGCGTGCCTTCGCACCGCGCGCTGGCTGTCTTCCGTGGCCGCCAGCTGGAGATCCTGGACGCGCGCCTGGCCCTGCCCGTGGAGCCCGAGCCGGGGCAGCCCTCGGTCGCCGAGGGCCGGATCGCCCTGCACCTGGGGTGGAGCCACGCGGGGCGCAAGGCGGACGATCTTCTGCGCAAATGCGTGGCCTGGACCTGGCGGGTCAAGCTGTCCCTGTCCACCGAGCGTGACCTCTTCGCCCGCCTGCGCGAGGAGGCCGAGAAGGTCGCCATCAAGGTCTTCGCCGACAACCTGCGTGACCTGCTGCTGGCAGCGCCAGCCGGACCGCGTGTGGTCATGGGCCTGGACCCGGGCATCCGTACCGGCGTGAAGGTGGCGGTGGTCGATGCCACCGGCAAGCTGGTGGACACCGCCACGGTGTACCCGCACGAGCCGCGCCGAGACTGGGAGGGCACGCTGCACACCCTGGCGAAGCTGTGCGAGAAGCACGGCGTGAACCTGATCGCGATCGGCAACGGCACCGCCAGCCGCGAGACCGACAAGCTGGCCGCCGACCTGATCAAGCGCCTGTCCACCCTGACCGGACCCGCCGCCGAGCGCTTCGCCGGCCTGCAGAAGGTGGTCGTCTCCGAGGCCGGCGCCTCGGTCTATTCCGCCAGTGAATTCGCCTCGCAGGAGATGCCCGATGTGGACGTGAGCCTGCGCGGCGCCGCCAGCATCGCGCGCCGCCTGCAGGACCCGCTGGCCGAACTGGTGAAGATCGATCCCAAGTCCATCGGCGTGGGCCAGTACCAGCACGATGTGAACCAGAGCGAGCTGGCCCGCGCGCTCGACGCGGTGGTGGAAGACTGCGTGAACGGCGTGGGCGTGGACCTCAACACCGCCAGCGCGCCGCTGCTGGCCCGTGTGTCGGGCCTCTCGGGCACGGTGGCCAAGTCGGTGGTGCGCTGGCGCGAGGCGCATGGCGCCTTCCGCAGCCGCCAGCAGCTGATGGACGTCAGCGGCCTGGGCGCCAAGACCTTCGAGCAGGCGGCCGGCTTCCTGCGCATACGCGGTGGCGACAACCCGCTGGACATGACGGGCGTGCACCCCGAGACCTACCCGGTGGTGGAGAAGATGCTGGCCACGGTGGGCAAGCCCGTGCAGGAGGTGATGGGGCGGGGCGAACTGCTCAAGACCCTGCGCCCCGAACTGTTTGCCAACGACACGGTGGGCGTGATCACCGTGAAGGACATCCTGTCCGAACTGGAAAAGCCCGGGCGCGACCCGCGGCCGGACTTCAAGGTGGCCCGCTTCAACGAGGGCGTGGAAGACATCGCCGACTTGCGCGAGGGCATGGAGCTCGAGGGCACGGTCAGCAACGTCGCCGCCTTCGGCGCCTTCGTGGACCTGGGTGTCCACCAGGACGGTCTGGTGCATGTGAGCCAGCTGTCGCACAAGTTCGTCAACGACGCGCGTGAAGTCGTCAAGACCGGCGACATCGTCAAGGTGCGCGTGCTCGAGGTCGATCCGGCCCGCAAGCGCATCAGCCTCACCATGAAACTGGGGGACGCGCCCGCACGCGGGGGACGCGAAGCCCGGGGCAGTGACAACCGCTTCGAGCCGCGCGCGCCCGGCCGAGGCTGGAAGCCCGCGCCGGCCCCAGCAGCCCCCACCGCCATGGCCGGCGCCTTCGCCAAGCTGCAAGGCCTGCGCAAATAGCCATGCCGGCCACGCCCGCCCTGCGCCTGTATGCCGGCCCCCGGGCCCGTGCCCACATCGCGCAGCACGGGTTGTCGCCGCAGGACATCGGCGTCGTGCCCGGCGCGGCGGGTGGCCCCAAGGGCCTGATCCTGGGCCCCCTGGACCAGTTCATCTTCGGAGAGTGGCTGCCACGCAGCGCGCAGCGCGTGGACCTGGTGGGCGCCTCCATCGGCGCCTGGCGCATGGCCACCGCCTGCCTGCCAGACACCGTCGCGGCCTTCGAGCGGCTCTCGCACGACTACATCCACCAGCGCTACGACATCCCGCCGGGGCGACGATCGCCGACGCCGGACCATGTGTCCGAACGCTTTGGCCAGGGCTTGCGCGGCTTCTACGGGACGCGGGTGCCCGGCGTGCTGTCGCACCCGCGCTATCGCCTGCACGTGGTCGCGGCGCGCGGCCGCCATGTCCTGCGGCGCGAGCATCCCGTGGCCACGCCCCTGGGTTACCTGGGCGCCTTCCTGTCCAACGTGGCGCATCGCCGCGCCCTGGGCGGCTGGCTCGAGCGGGTGGTGTTTTCGGCAGGCGAGGGCGCTTTGCCTTTCGCTACGACGGACTACACCACCCGCCGCGTCCCCCTGACCCCGGATAACTTCTTCCAGGCGGTGCAGGCCAGCTGCTCGATCCCTTTCGCCCTGCGAGCGGTGCAGGACATCCCGGGCGCGCCGCGCGGCGCCTACTGGGATGGCGGCCTGACCGACTACCACCTGCACCTGGACTACCGCGAAGCTGTTTCGCGCCAACCGGGGCAGGGGGTGGGCCTGGTGCTGTACCCGCATTTCCAGAAGGCCGTCGTGCCGGGCTGGCTGGACAAGGGCCTGCGCTGGCGTCACCGCGCCACGCCTTTCCTGGACAACATGATCGTGCTGGCGCCCGACCGGGAATGGGTGGCGCGCCTGCCCCATGCCAAGCTGCCGGATCGCACCGATTTCACGCGCTATGGCACCGACATCGCGGCCCGCGCGCAGGCCTGGGGCGCCGCGGTGGCCGCGAGCCGCCAGCTGGCGGATGAATTCGCACAATGGCTGGCGCGTCCCGATCCGGGCCGTGTCGAGGCGCTGTGAGCGGGCACGACCGCGTCCTGGGCTGGGACATCCTGCGCGGGCTGTGCGCCCTCTCGGTGATGGTCTATCACCTGCTTTACTGGCAGGACATCGCCACGCTGTCCACCCTGGGCACCTACGGCGTCTACCTGTTCTTCATCCTCTCGGGCGCGAGCCTGGCCTATGTGTACGACGCGCAGACCCTGGGCCGCCTGCGCGGGTTTGCCGCCTTCCTTGGCCTGCGATGGTTGCGCCTGGCACCGCTGTACATCGCCGTGTGCGCGCTGTTCCTGGTCATGCTGGCGGCGCGCAATGGCCGCTGGGTGCCCGGCGGCGGTGAACTGCTCCTGTTCAACGCCAGCTTCCTGTTCGGCGCCTTCACGCCAGCGGTCACGGCGCTGGCCATCGGCGGCTGGTCGCTGGGGATCGAGTTCCTGTTCTACCTGGCGCTGCCCGCCATCGCCCGGGTGCTGCCACGCAGCGCGTGGCGGCTGGCCGTCCTGGCGGTGCTGGTCGTGGTCCAGTGGACCTGGATCGACCGCACCGTGGGCGCGCATGGACTGGCGGCCGCCAGCCATGACTACCACCAGGCACCGGCCTTCGCGGCCTACTTCTTCGCGGGCTGCCTGATCGGTCACCAGCGCAGAAACGGCGGCCAGCGCCTCACATGGCGCGCAGGGCTGGCGCTCTGGACCGTCATGGCCGCTTTGCTGGTGGCGTGCGCGCCCGCCGTGTCGGGCGAGGAATTGACCGGGTGGCGGGGCCTCTTGCTGCCCGCCGTGTGCGTGCTGGCCGTCTGGGCCAGCGGCCAGGTGCAGGTGGCGCCACGGGCCCGCGCCCTGGCCGGGTGGCTGGGGGACATCACCTACGGGACCTACCTGCTGCACCCGATGCTGTTCTTCGGTTTCAGCTGGTTCCTGCTGCCCCTGTGGACGGCGTCGTCAGTGGAGGCGCTGCCGCTGGCGGTACGCTGGATGATCCTCGCAACAGGTGTCGCCCTCACGTGCGCGCTGGCCGCTGCGAGCGAGCGCTCCTTCGAGCGGCCCCTGCGTTCGGCCGGACGCCGCGTGCTCGGCAAGTGGCTACCGGCCCGCAGGTCTCAGAGCGATTCGGCCAGCATGGCCTCGTAATCCGCGGCGGTCGCTTCGCGGGGATTGGTCTTGTGGCAGTGGTCTGCCAGCGCGCCCCGGACCACGCGCTCGAACTGCTCGTGCCGGACGCCCATGTCGCCCAGGCCGGCGGGCAGGCCCAGGCGGGCGCTCATGTCGCGGATCGCTTCGGGGATGTCACCCGCGCTGGCCAGGCCCATGGCCTGCGCCATGCGTTCCAGCCGCCGCTCGCGCTTGACCGGCTCGCAAGCGGCGTTGAAGCGGACCACCGCGGGCAGGAACATCGCATTGAGCGTGCCATGGTGCAGGCGCGGGTCCACCCCGCCCAGGCTGTGACTGAGGGAGTGCACGCAGCCCAGTCCCTTCTGGAAGGCCATCGCGCCCTGCATGGAGGCGCTCATGAGATGAAAGCGCGCCTCGCGGTCACTGCCGTCGCGGGTGGCCCGTTCGATGTGGGCCCAGCCCCGGGCCAGGCCGTCCAGCGCGATGCCGTCGGCTGGCGGGTTGAAGGCGGCGGACATGAAGGTTTCCATGCAGTGCGCGATGGCGTCCATGCCGGTGGCTGCGGTCAGGCGCGCCGGCAGGCCCAGGGTCAGTTCGGGGTCGCAGATCGCGGTCCGTGGAATCAGGTGCAGGGAGTGGAACCCCAGCTTGCGGCCGTCCTCGGTGATCAGGAGCGCTCCGCGCGCCACCTCGCTGCCCGTGCCGCTGGTGGTGGGCACGGCGATCAGGGGCGCAGTGCGGTCGGTGATGCGCGGTGAGCCGCCTTCGATCGTGGCGTAGTGGGTGAGGGGCCCGTCGTGGGTGGCCATCAGGGCGACGCCCTTGGCACAGTCGATGGCCGATCCGCCGCCCACTGCCACCAGGCCGTCGCAGCGTTGCGACCGGTAGATGGCCAGCGCAGCCCGCACCGCCGCCTCGGTGGGGTTGGAGGGCGTGGCGTCGAACACGGCGCAGGGCAGGGGGGCGAGGGCGTCCAGCGCCTTGCGCAGCACGCCGGCATCGCGCACGCCGGGGTCGGTGACCACCAGGGGACGCGTGATGCCCACGCGCGCGCACTCCTGGCGGAGCGACTGGACGGCGCCGAAATCGAACTGGCCCTGGGTGACGTAGTGGATGAAGGCCATGGGATCTCCCGCAATCGACGCGTTACGATGCCATAGTTTTCCCCGATGCCATGCCACATCCGCGACTGACACCCGCCATGCGCTCCGTGCTTGAACGCATGGCCCGCGCCGCATTGCCTCCCCTGCACACCTTGCCACCGGTCCAGGCGCGTGCCGCCTACGAGGCGGGGGCGGGCGTGCTCGAGGTGCCGCGTGCCTCCTTGCAGCGGGTCGAAGACCTCACGCTCCCGGCCCGTGATGGCCACCCCTTGCCCGTGCGCCTGTACGCCGACGGAGAAGGCCGCGGACCGAGGCCCTGGCTGCTGTACATGCACGGGGGCGGCTTCACCATCGGCAGCATCGCCACGCACGACACGCTGTGCCGGGAACTGGCTCGCCTCAGTGGCTGCGCCGTCATCTCCCTGGACTACCGGCTGGCACCCGAGCACCGTTTCCCCACGGCTGTCCACGACGCCTGGGATGCCTTCCAGTACCTGGCCCTGCAGGGGGGCCGCCTGGGCCTGGACCCTGCGCGTGGCGCGGTCGGCGGGGACAGCGCGGGCGGCACCCTGGCTGCGGTGTGTGCCATCCTGGCCCGCGATGCCGGTATCCCGCTGGCCCTGCAGCTGCTGATCTACCCGGGATGTTCCGCCCACCAGGACCTGCCTTCACATGCCCACTTCCGCGAAGGCTTGCTGCTGGACGCCACCCTGATAGATTACTTCCTGTCCCACTACATCGACAAGCATGAGCGTAACGACTGGCGCTTCGCGCCCCTGAACGCGCAGGACGTGGACGGCGTGGCGCCTGCCTGGGT
>JACCDX010428397.1_pt1 | contig 15813 bp, 14 predicted proteins | sample 7449681 | NCBI WGS metagenome assembly JACCDX01 (sample SAMN15323450, study PRJNA562643) | freshwater metagenome | isolation source: river surface water | place: USA:Blue River Watershed | collected 2017-08-18 | reverse complement strand
TTCGAGTTCAGACACATTGGAGTCGGAGACCAGGTCAATCAACGTCTTGAGTTTTCGCAAATCCATAACTACATCCTATTTGTTGTAAATAAGGTGCTAATTTACACCAATTTCAAAATCTTCGTCGAATAAAACTACTTATGCCGCCCATTTTTTGATGTCATCTGGCGTCAATTTCCCAAGTTTTCTTTGAATTAACTGCCCATTTGCGTCTAAAACTACCGTAAATGGTAGACCTCCAGCGTCATTTCCAAGCATCTTGCTAAGTTCGGTCCCATTCAATCCGGCCAAACCAACCTTGTAATTCACAGGAAATTGCGTCAAAAACTGGCGCACACGGCTTGGCTGATCAATGGCAAGACCAACAACTTGCCATCCTTTCGGCTCATTTTCGCGAAAAAAAGCATCAATTAAAGGCATTTCGTCGATGCAGGGCGTGCACCAAGTGGCCCAGAAGTTGATCACCAAGGGTCGGCCCTGCAATGCCTTCATCGACAAAGCCTCGCCAGCGGGTGCGTCGAACTCAGCAGCCCACAAAGCGGTCAACGCTTCAGGGCCGATAGCCCCCACAGACTGGCGCTTCCATGCCACCCCTGCTCCGGCAATCGCAGCCAGCGAGGCCACGCCCGCATACATCGCCACCCGTCTATTTGCGCTCAACGTCATTCAATTTCCTTCATCAATCGCTGTAACGCAGCCAAGTCACCTCGGTAGGTTCGGCCTTGCCCATCGGGTTTCAAAGCGCCACGCAGGTCGTCTAAGTCGTAAATCATCAGGTGTACCCACACTTTTTGAGACAGGCCAGGGCAACTGCTCAAGATGCTCAATGCATCCACCGCCTCACCTTGGAAGCCTTGAACCGTGCTGACTTCGTAGCGCACATTGTGGTCAATGAGGCTAATTTCTGCCGATTTGGGGTCATCGCAAAACAACTGCAGATAAATATCCGACAAACCCGTGGCCGTACCGCGCCACACGGCACCACCCAAATGCGGCCGAAAAGCTGCCATGCGCTCCATCCACACCGCCGCCAGTGCACGCAAGGCAGCTAACTCGGCAGGCTGGGTGTCGGCGCAAAAGAGATCCAAGTATTCACGCACCGCGTCTTCCACTTGGTCGTTGTTGGGCAGCTGCGCGCGCGCATTCAAGCCCAGCTGTTTGACTGCTCGACGTTTGGCAGGGCCGTACTCAAGCCCCTCTTCCACCACCATGCGGGCGGCTGTGGCTGCAATTTCCTCTTGAACCGTATTCATATAGAGCGATTGTGGGGCCACTCAGACCTGCCTGCCCAAGCACGCCTGAAACACCCTCCTAGAATAGATGGATGCATATACATATTTTGGGAATTTGCGGCACGTTCATGGGTGGACTGGCTGCATTGGCGCGTGAAGCAGGCCACAAGGTGACGGGTTGCGATGCGGGGGTCTACCCGCCCATGAGTGACCAACTCCGCGCCTTGGGCATTGAATTAATTGAAGGCTTTGGCGTAAACCAAATGGCTTTGAAACCCGATGTGTATGTGATTGGCAACGTCGTCTCGCGCGCCCGCTTGCCCGATGGCAGCCCGAAGTTCCCACTGATGGAAGCCATTTTGGAAAGAGGTACCACCTACACCAGCGGCCCCCAGTGGCTGGCTGAACATGTGCTACACCACCCCAGCCAGCCTCGCCATGTTTTGGCAGTCGCAGGCACCCACGGCAAAACCACCACCACCTCGATGTTGGCTTGGATTCTTCAAGCCGCAGGCTTAGAGCCCGGCTTCTTGGTCGGCGGCGTGCCGATGAACTTTGGGGTGTCCGCCCGTTTGGGTCGCTTAAGCAGCCCAACCGATGTGGCCACGCACAAGCGCACCCCCTTCGTCATTGAAGCCGACGAGTACGACACCGCCTTCTTCGACAAGCGCAGCAAGTTTGTGCACTACCACCCCCGCACAGCGATTTTGAATAACCTCGAATTCGACCATGCCGACATTTTTGACAACCTCGCTGCCATCGAACGCCAGTTCCACCACTTGGTGCGCACCGTGCCCGGCAGCGGCCGTGTGGTGGTCAATGCGGATGAAGACAGCTTGCAACGCGTCTTGGACCAAGGCTGCTGGAGCGGCGTCGCCAAGTTTGGTGTGAGCGCCAACGCTCAAGGTCCCGATGGTTGGTCGGTGCAAGGCGAACCAGATAACTTTGCAGTGCTGCACCATGGCCAGGAAGTGGGCCGCGTGCAATGGGACATCACCGGCGTACACAACCAGCTCAACGCCTTGGCTGCCATTGCCGCTGCGGAGCATTTAGGCGTATCCCCCGCGCAAGCCGCGGCTTCGCTGACGGCGTTTCAAAACGTACGCCGTCGCATGGAAGTGCGTGGCACCGTGCAACGCGCGGGCGGCGACATCACGGTGTATGACGACTTCGCACACCACCCCACAGCCATTCGCACCACGGTCGATGGCCTGCGCCGCAAAGTGGGTCCCAACGCCCGCATTTTGGCGGTGTTTGAACCACGCAGCAACACGATGAAACTGGGCACGATGAAGTCGCAGCTGCCTTGGAGTTTGGAAGACGCAGACCTCGCGTTTTGTCACTCGGGCGGTTTGGACTGGGATGCCGTCGACGCTTTATCGCCCATGGGGGCGCGGGCTTCAGTGGCGAACACTGTGGATGAGGTGATTGCACAAGTGGTGGCTGCTGCACAGGCGGGTGACCATGTGTTGTGTATGAGCAATGGTGGCTTTGGCGGGATTCACGCTAAGCTGCTGGCTGCTTTGGGTTCGTAACTTCTCTTCTTCTATTGCTGCTTGTGTGCGTGTTGCTGCTGTTTCTCTCGCACATACACAAAGCGACCAGCACCTGACACGGCTTAACGTTCCTGCGGGCCGTGATGGCGCCGTATCAGGCACTGACCACTCTGCGTGCTGAGAGTGAGCATGCCAACTGTTTTTGCAGGGGCTCCTGCTTCGCAGTTCGGCTATACCGAGGCACATCTGTTCGTATGAAATTTTCCGGACGCAAAAACGCCGAGAGCGCGGTGTCTGATTTGGCGCCATCACGGCCCGAAGGGACGTTAAGCCAAGTCAGATACCGCGCTCTCAGCGTATCCGTTATCGAAACGAAGCTAAGCCAAGCCGCCCCAACTCCGAATCAATCAAAAATCACGAACGCTTACGACGCGCCGCCACAGCCTCAGACAACACATCCAACGAAGCCACAGAGTCATTCCAGTCCAAACACGCATCCGTGATGCTCTTGCCGTATTCCAGGTGCGATACATCGTCTTTACCTGGTGTGAACTTCTGAGCGCCACCGTGAATGTGGCTTTCAATCATCACACCGAACACTTGGTTTGAACCACCGCTGATTTGGTCAGCAATGTCTTTGGCCACCACCAACTGACGCTCGTGTTGTTTGCTGCTGTTGGCATGGCTGCAATCCACCATCAATGAAGCAGGCAACTTGGCTTTGGCCAACTCTTCACAAGCAGCGGTCACGCTGGCTGCGTCGTAGTTGGGCGTTTTACCGCCGCGCAGAATGACGTGGCAGTCTTTGTTGCCCTTGGTTTGCACAATCGCCACTTGGCCGTTTTTGTGCACTGACAAGAAGTGGTGCGCGCCAGCAGCCGCTTGAATCGCATCGGTGGCGATTTTGATGTTGCCATCGGTGCCGTTCTTGAAGCCGATGGGCGCAGAAATACCAGAGGCCAATTCGCGGTGCACTTGGCTTTCGGTCGTGCGCGCACCAATCGCGCCCCACGAAATCAAGTCACCAATGTATTGCGGGCTGATGGCATCCAAGAACTCGCTGCCTGCAGGCAAACCCAGGCGGTTGATTTCAATCAGCAGCTGACGTGCAATGCGCAGACCTTCGTCGATGCGGTAGCTCTCATCCAAGTACGGGTCGTTGATCAAACCTTTCCAACCCACAGTCGTGCGTGGTTTTTCGAAGTACACGCGCATCACGATTTCCAAGGTGTCAGCGTACTTCTCACGCAACGGTTGCAAGCGGCGCGCGTAGTCAATCGCGGCAGCAGGGTCATGGATCGAGCATGGACCAATCACCACCAGCAGGCGGTCATCGCTGCCGTGCATGATGTTGTGGATGGTTTTTCGTGTCTTGGTAATCAGCTTCTCAACAGGCGAGCCTTGGATGGGGAAGAAGCGAATCAAATGTTCGGGAGGAGGTAGCACAGTGATGTCCTTGATACGTTGGTCGTCGGTTTGACTGGTGTGTTCAACGTGGCTTGGATAACTGGTGTTCGTTTTCATCGTCTCGTCCTGAAGTTTGGAAAAAGTGATTTAAGAATTTGGCAAAAAAAAACCGCCGGGGGTCCGGCGGTTGGTTTGGGAGTTCAGAGCGTTTGGGCTACGTTCAGATCTCTCGACCGCCGTGGGGGCGTGAGATAAAAAAGTAAGCAAAGTAAAAACGGGCTGAACTCATGCATTGAAATGTAGCACAGAGATTCTGGCAGTTTGCTGACAAGTTGCTAGGGTTTACGCGGTTCCACCCACAGCCTTTAGGCTGTCCCGCCCTCGGCATTTATGCCGTTCCGCCCACCGTCAAACCATCAATGCGCAAAGTAGGCTGCCCCACACCCACAGGCACGCTTTGACCTTCTTTGCCGCAGGTGCCCACGCCTGGGTCAAGCTTCATGTCGTTGCCAATCAAGCTCACGCGCGTCAGTGCGTCGGGGCCGTTGCCCACCAAAGTCGCACCTTTGACGGGGTACTGAATCTTGCCGTTCTCCACCCAAAACGCTTGAGAGGCTGAGAACACAAACTTGCCCGAGGTGATGTCCACTTGACCACCACCAAAGTTCACGGCGTACAAGCCCTTCTTCAAGCTAGACACAATTTCTTCAGGCGACTTATCACCACCCAACATATAGGTGTTGGTCATGCGCGGCATGGGCACGTGTGCATAGCTTTCGCGGCGACCATTGCCTGTGGGCTTGACGCCCATCAAACGGGCATTCATGCCGTCTTGGATGTAACCCTTCAAGATGCCGTCTTCAATCAACACATTGCGTTGGCTGGGGTTGCCTTCGTCATCCACATTGAGTGAACCACGACGGTCAGGTATGGTGCCGTCATCCAACACGGTCACACCTTTGGCGGCCACACGCTGACCAATGCGACCGCTGAATGCGCTCGAGCCTTTGCGGTTGAAGTCACCTTCCAAGCCATGGCCGATGGCTTCGTGCAACAAGATGCCAGGCCAACCTGGGCCCAACACCACACTCATTTCGCCCGCAGGTGCTGGGCGTGCATCAAGGTTGGTCAGCGCGCATTGCACCGCTTCGTCCACATAGCTTTGTGCCAGTGCGTCATCGAAATGGTCCAACCCAAAGCGACCACCGCCACCAGCGGAGCCCACTTCGCGGCGACCGTTTTCCTCGGCAATCACGGTCACGCTCAAGCGCACGAGGGGACGCACATCAGCGGCCAAGGTGCCATCGGCACGCACCACCATCACCACGTCATATTCACTGGCCAAACCGGCCATCACCTGAATGATGCGCGGGTCTTTGGCGCGGGCCATTTGTTCGACGCGTCCCAGTAGCTCGACTTTTTCGGTGCTGTTGAGCGAAGCAATCGGGTCCAAACCACCATACAAAGAACGGCTGGATGCCACTTTGCGGGCGGGCACTTTGACGCGACCACCTTTGGCGGCTGCGCCAATGGTGCGCACGGTGCGTGCAGCGTCCATCAAGGAGGCTTTGGAAATATCGTCGGAATACGCGAAGGCGGTTTTTTCACCGCTCACCGCGCGCACGCCCACGCCTTGGTCAATGCTGAATGAACCGGTTTTGACAATGCCCTCTTCCAAACTCCAGCCTTCGGCACGGGTGTATTGAAAGTACAAATCGGCTTCGTCAACTTTGTGCGCTTTGATTTCAGCCAATGTTTTGGCCAAGTCGGTTTCGTCCAAACCGAAAGGCTCTAACAACAGTTGACGGGCAATGGCCAATCGCTCAAGGGTGGGTTCGCGTGAAATCATGTAGGAATTATGACTGCACCAACTGTTTGGCTTTGGCCACCGACATCAATATCCCTAAGCCCAACCCCAGTGTGACCATGGCTGTGCCGCCGTAACTGATGAAGGGCAATGGCACGCCCACCACAGGCAGCATGCCGCTGACCATACCCATGTTGACAAAAGCATAGATGAAGAAGCTCAAGGTCACACTGCCAGCCAACAAACGGGCAAACAACGTGGGGCCTTCCACGGCAATGGCTAAGCCACGCAGAATCAAAAAGATGAAGCCCGCAATCAAAAGCAAGTTGCCAACCAAACCAAACTCTTCGCCAAACGCGGCAAACACAAAGTCGGTGGTGCGCTCAGGGATGAAGTCCAAATGGGTTTGCGTGCCTTGCATGAAACCCTTGCCCCAAAAACCACCCGAGCCAATGGCAATCATGCCTTGGATGATGTGAAAACCTTTGCCTAACGGGTCTCGCGACGGGTCGAGCAAGGTGCAAATGCGCTGCTGCTGGTAGTCGTGCAGGATGGGCCAACGGAAACCATCGGCACACAGCGTAGGCTCAAACAACACCACCAAGCCCACACCAACCACCCCTAGCATGATGGGCGGCACGATGAGCCACCAGCTCAAGCCGGCAAAGAAAATCACCGCCAGACCTGCCGACAACACCAAAATAGAAGTTCCCAAATCGGGCTGACGCATGATGAGCCCCACAGGCACCATCAACAACAAACCCGCCACCAAAAAGTCGAGTGGTCGCAGCTGACCTTCGCGTTTTTGGAACCACCAAGCCAGCATCAGCGGCATGGCAATTTTCATGATTTCACTGGGTTGAATCACCACGCCAATATTCAACCAACGGCGTGCGCCTTTTTTGGTCAAGCCAAACAAAGCCACGGCCACCAGCAAGGCAACGCCCACGGTGTAGATCGGCACCGCAAAGGCCATCAGGCGCTGTGGCGGAATTTGAGCAACCACAAACATGATGAAGCCCGCAATCAACATGTTGCGGCCATGGTCAAAGAAGCGCGCACCGTTGGCAAAGCCCGACGAGTACATGGTCAACAAACCCGCACACGCCAACAGGAAAATACCAAACGCCAACGGCCCATCAAAACCTTTGAGCAAAGGCATCAAGCGCTGAAAGGGGCTGGGTTTGTGAATGACGGTGGGCATGGGTCAGATTATCCCCTGCCACGGGACTGTCCTTGGGGCCACTGATAGCATTCAGCATGACTTCGCTCAAGACGCCATCCACCCACACGCTGCCCACCACCCATGTGCTGTATTTGCATGGGTTTCGCTCGTCGCCTCAATCCACCAAAGCGCGGCAAATAGCGACCATCATGGCCGCACAGTTCCCACACATCACGTGGTGGTGCCCACAACTGCCGCCCTCGCCCAAAGCTGCTGCAGCCTTGATTGCGGAGGGCACGGCCCATTGGCCTGCGGACCGAATGGCGGTCATCGGCTCATCGCTAGGCGGTTTTTACGCCACCTGGCTGGCGATCCTTCGCGGGTGCAAAGCTGCGTTGCTCAACCCTGCCATTGACCCCGCGCGTGACTTGACCAAATACATCGGCGAACAAAGCGCGTGGCACGACCCCGCCGAGCACTTTTACTTTGCCCCCGAATTTGTGGATGAGCTGCGCACCTTGCAAGTCGGCCCTTTGCCGCACCCTGAGCGCGTGTGGGCCCTCATCGCCAAAGGGGATGAAGTGCTGGACTGGCGCGAAATGACGGCACGCTACCCTGGCTCGCAACAGGTGGTCCTAGAAGGCGGAGACCATGCCATCAGCAACTTCGACCAATACCTGCCGCAGCTGTTGGAATTTCTAGATTTGCAGACTGCGTGCTAGGTGGAGCGTGGGACAATGCCGTCCATGTACGCATTGTTTGAAGAAGCTGGAAAATTCCAGACGGGCCGCATCCTCTCCGAAGCCGAGAGTTCGGCCCAAATCGAGCTGGAATCCGGCAAACGGATCAAGGTCAAGGCCGCGAATTTGTTGCTCAAATTTGAGAAGCCCTCGCCCGCCGACCTGATGCGCGAGGCGCAGGCCATGAGTGCCACCATCGAACTAGACCTCGCTTGGGAATTCGCCCCAGAAGATGACTTTGGCTTTGCCGACCTCGCCCGCGAATACTTCAGCGCACAAGCCACTCTGACCGAACAAACCGCTGCGCTGTTTCGCCTCTTTGAAGCACCCCACTACTTTCGCCGCGCAGGCAAAGGTCGTTTTAAGAAGGCCTCTGCCGAAGTGATTGCTCAAGCGTTAGCTGGCATCGAAAAGAAAAAACAAATTCAAGCGCAAATCGAAGGCTGGGCTGCCGAGTTGGGTCAAGGCACTTGCCCTGCCCCCATTCAAACGCAGCTCTACAAAATTTTGTTCAAACCGGACAAGAACGCGCCTGAATACAAAGCCGTGGTCGAAGCCGCGCGTGCAACACAAACGGCCCCACTCGCCTTGCTGCAAAAAGCAGGGGCTATTCACTCGGCTTACCAATTCCATTGGCAGCGCTTTTTGTTTGACAATTTCCCCAAGGGCACAGGCTTCCCGAATTTGCAAGCCCCCGCCATTGCGGACGAATTGCCACTGGCCCAGGTGAAGGCCTATTCGATTGACGACTCGCACACCACCGAGATTGACGATGCTTTGTCGGTGCAAGGTTTGAGCACAGGCACGGTCACGCTGGGCATTCACATCGCTGCACCTGCACTGGCTTTGAAGCCGGGCGATGCGATTGACCAGCTGGGTCGCCAACGCTTGTCCACCGTCTACATGCCGGGCTACAAAATCACCATGTTGCCCGACGAGGTGGTGCAAACCTACACCTTGCAAGAGGGACGCGATTGCCCCGCCGTGTCGTTGTACGCCACGTTTGATGAAGCCACGCTTGCTTTGCGGCACACCGAGACACGCGTGGAGCGCGTGCCGATTGCCGCCAATCTGCGCCACGACCAGCTCGACACCATCGTCACCGAAGCTTGGCTGAACGACGACAGCTTCACGCTCACCGCAGGCACCGTGGAGCCCGCCATGCCGCGAACAGAACTGGCTTTTCTATTCCGCTTGGCCCAACACCTCAAAGCACAACGCGAAGTGGTACGCGGCAAGCCTGAAAACTTCAACCGTCCTGACTACAACTTCCGCCTTGTTGGCAACAACGGCGCAACGCCCACAGGCGATGAGCAAGTGCAAATCAGCATTCGCCAACGCGGTGCACCACTCGACTTGATGGTGGCCGAGGCCATGATTCTGGCCAACAGCACTTGGGGCAATTGGATGGCGGAACTGGGCGTGCCCGGCATCTACCGCAGCCAAGCCAGCTTATTGCCCGGCGTCAAAGTGCGCATGGGCACCAAAGCTTTGCCACACGCTGGCATTGGCGTGCCCAGCTATGCATGGAGCACCTCGCCGCTGCGTCGCTACACCGACTTGGTGAACCAATGGCAAATCATCGCGTGCGCCAAGCACGGCAGCACGGCCGCTTTGGCTGCGCCGTTCAAGCCCAAAGACGCAGAACTTTTCTCCATCATCTCTGCGTTCGATGGTGCCTATGGTGCGTACAACGCCTACCAAAACGGCATGGAACGTTTCTGGACGTTGCAGTATTTGAAGCAGCAAAACATCACCGAACTCAGCGCCACTGTGTTTAAAACTCTCCCAGGCCAGCCACCCATGGCGCGTGCCGATGACTTACCTTTGGTCTTGCCCGTGTTCGGCGGTAGCGATTTACCACGCGGCGCACATGTGCAGCTGCGCTTGAGTGAGATTGACGACATCAGCCTCGACATCAGCGGCCATCTGTTGCATGTGCTCGAAGTCGATGCCCCATCCAGCGCTGAAGAAGTCGAAATGACAGACGACGAAGACGACAGCGCAGCAGGACCTATTGCGTTGGCCATGGACGTGAACGAGGCACCCACGGCGGAAGGAACGGCTGCGTGATGCTCTCGCGTTTGTCATGGAAGCATTGGTCAAGGCTGCAAAAGGCCTTGTTCATTTCATTTGTCTTTCATGGCGCACTGCTGACGCTGCGCATTGCGGCACCTGAGCGCTTTGACCGCTTGTTCAGCGACGCACCGCTGGATGTGATTTTGGTCAACACACGCGCCAAAGCCGATGCGCCCGATAAGGCACAAGCCTTGGCACAAACGCAATTGGCAGGCGGCGGGGAACTCAAAAGCGGTCGTGCAGCATCTCCTTTACCGACCGCAGCCACCACCTCGGTCGGTGACATGACTGAATCCATGCAACGCCAAGTGGCGCAGATGCGTAAAGAGCAATCGCTGCTGTTGGCGCAAGTGAAGAACTTGCTCGCACAACTGCCACCACCTCAACCGCAAAAATCAAAATCCGAGCAAGATGCGATTGAGCAAAAACGACGACAACTGCTCAAGCTGTTGGCTGAAATTGAAGAGCGGATCAACCAAGACAATGCACGCCCACGCAAACACTACGTGAGCCCTGCCACCAAGCAAGTAGCCTATGCACTGTATTACGACACCTTGCGTCGCAAAATTGAAGACCGTGGCACGCGCTATTTCCCCACCACCAGCAGCGGGCAAAGACTCTACGGTGAATTGACGATGATCATCACCGTCAACACCGACGGCCGCGTGCTCGCGACCGAGGTGGTACAAAGCTCAGGCTTGGCAGACCTCGACCGTCGCGCCCAAGCCATCGCCACAGCAGCAGGCCCGTTTGGTGAATTCACCGAAGAGATGCGCAAACAAGCCGATCAATTGGCGGTGGTCTCGCGCTTCATCTTCAGCCATGACAACACCTTGCAAACCAAAGGCGGTGAAGCCCGATGAACACCACACGCTTTCGCCCTTGGCTACGCTGGTTGCTGCTGGTACTGGTGGCTTGGTTTTCGCTGCAACTTTTCTTCTTGGCGCGCATCACGGTCATGGCGCGTATCGCGCCTGAATCCACCACGTTTGAACGCTCAGAAGCTTGGCGCATCGTCAGCACCAAAGACCGCTTACGTTGGCGCCAAGATTGGGTGCCCTATGCACAAATTTCCAACCACCTCAAGCGCGCAGTGATTGCCTCAGAAGACGACATCTTTGCGCAGCACGATGGCGTGCAATGGGATGCGATTGAAAAAGCATGGGCTAAAAATGCCAAAGCAGAATTGCAAGCCAGCAAAAAAGCACAAGGCAAAACTACGCCCAAGATTGTGGGCGGCTCCACCATCACGCAACAACTGGCTAAGAATTTATTTCTCTCTGGCGAACGCACGTTCATCCGCAAGGGGCAAGAGTTTGTGCTGACCGTCATGCTCGAAGCGGTGCTGGGCAAGAAACGTATCTTGGAGATTTACCTCAACCATGTGGAATGGGGCGAAGGCATTTTTGGTGCTGAAGCGGCCGCACAACACTACTTTCAAAAACCCGCATCGCAACTCACCCCCTGGGAAGCTGGCCGCTTGGCCGTGATGCTGCCACGCCCCAAGCATTACCAAAAGTTCCCGCAGTCGGAGTACCTTGCGGGTCGCACCGAAATTATTTTGATGCGCATGGGCAGCGCACAGTTGCCGTAAATGCGCATTCTTGGCATTGATCCCGGCTTGCGAACCACCGGCTTTGGCGTGGTGGAAAAACACGGCAACCAGTTGCTGTACGTGGCGAGTGGCACCATCAAAACCAACAAAGAAGCCCAAGGCAATTTGGCCGAACGTTTGAAGGTCTTGTTTGATGGCATCCACGAAGTGGTGGCGCGTTACCAACCCGACACCTCAGCGGTGGAGATTGTGTTTGTCAACGTCAACCCACAAGCCACCCTGTTGCTAGGACAAGCGCGTGGTGCTTGCATCACCGCCTTGGCCACTTGCAAATTGCCCGTCGCCGAATACACCGCGCTACAAATGAAACAAGCTGTGGCCGGTCATGGTTTGGCTAAAAAAGAACAAGTGCAGGAGATGGTCAAGCGCTTGCTCAACCTGCCGGGTTTGCCCGGGCCCGATGCCGCCGATGCCTTGGGTATTGCCATCACCCACGCCCATGCGGGTCACGCCATGGCCAAGCTAGCAGCGGCAACTGATCTGCAACGCAGCACCAGTGGCATGTACAAAGCAGGGCGAAGCCGCTGATCGCAACCGGCTTACGGCTGGGTCATGGGCAAATTCAACTCAACGATAGCGCCGCCATCCACCGCATTTGAAATCGTCAAACTGCCGTTGTGCATTTTGGCAATTGTTTTAGAAATAAACAGGCCCACACCCAAGCCATCTTCTTTCGAGGTCACGAAAGGTTCACCCACCACTTGCTTCATCTCTGCAGAAACACCTGGCCCTGTATCACGCACGCGTAAAACAACACGTTCATCCGAATGTTCAAGAGAGACGAAAATTTTCTTGATGGCGTTGGGCTCCATGGCTTGCATGGCATTGCGATAGACATTCAACACAATTTGTGAAAGCTGAACACGGTCACCATGTACCCAACATGGGACGGCATCCACATCAAATTCAAACTTGATTTTCTGCTTCCTTATTTCATAGGCGAGTAATTGCGCCACATCTTCCAACAGAGTTTTGAAGTCCACCAATTCATAGTCGGTCTGCGCAGGCCGAATGAAATTGCGAATACGCTCGACCAATTGCACAGTACGTTGGGTACTGTTTTCGATTTCTTCAATTGATTCCAACACCTCTTTCGAATTGGATTCTCCAGAAGCCACGCTGATTCTGATGGCTTGCGCATCCATCAAAATGGCCGTTAATGGTTGACTGAGCTCATGCGCAAAAGACGCAGACATCGTCCCTAAAGTTCTTTGGCGCTCCAACTGGGAAATTTGATCTCCCAGACGTGCACTTTCTTCTTGTCGTGCACGCTCCGCAATTGCCTTCATTCGCTCTTGTGTCGAGCGTTCCAAGAACATCCCCACAAATGCAAAGTTACCCAAAATTGAAATCAACAAGCCTGAGAAAACAGTCAGCACACTGTCAACACCGCTCGCCACGACATCGGGCTCTGTGAATCCCAAGAGCACCATCGTCGTCCGTGCCACCATGGTGATCGCGGTGATTGCATACACCACCGACAACCACTTGGCACTTTTCAACTGATTGACAACCGCAATGCACCAAGACAAATAAGAGATGTATGAAAAGAGTGCAGTAAAGATCAACGTCGACCAAGAAAACCGCAAGACAGGGTTGTGCAAGACAACGCGACAGTACTCGAACCCAAGCAGCCCAATCAGGATCAGCAATGCCACACGTTTCAAGGCCAAGTCTTGCTCAAGTGCGCGACGCAAAGCCAAGGCTTGCGTTAAGGCGGCACTCCACATCAAGCCATTGGCCGCGGTGTAAGTCAGCCAAGCTGGAAGAAGCGAACGCAAGCCCACCAACGCCAAAGCGACGCCAAAGAGCAAGCCCCCTGAACACCACAAGGTCAATGCGCGAGACGGTTGATTGAACAGCAATGCCCAAACGGTCAAGGGCAAAATCAAATACAGAATGCCAAGAATGAGGTAGACCGTGGGGATGTGATACACCGTCATCTCAATCTCTCTCTCGCCGCAGAGACGATGTATTCAAAGATTTACCAAGCCGGAGCCAGCTGCGCCAAACCCGGAGGTGCTTTGCGCGCATCGTCAAAGGTGACAACTTCATAGGCATCAGGCTGGCTGAGCAACTCACGCAACAATAAATTATTCATGGCGTGCCCCGAGCGAAACGCCACATAGGAAGTCAGCAAGGGCTTGCCAATCAAATACAAATCGCCCATGGCATCGAGAATCTTGTGCTTCACAAACTCGTCGTCGTAGCGCAAGCCATCGCTGTTCAAGACCTTGTAATCATCCATCACGATAGCGTTGTCCAAACCCCCGCCTAAAGCGAGGCCATTGGCACGCAACATTTCCACATCACGCGTGAAACCAAAGGTGCGGGCGCGTGCAATGTCACGGGTGTACACATCGGTATCCATGTCGAACACCACGCTTTGGCCTGTGGAGTCCACCGCTGGGTGACGGAAATCAATTTCAAAGCTGAGCTTGTAGCCGTGATGCGGTTCGAGTCGCGCCCACTTCACATGAGCGCCCTCGCCTTCACGCACTTCCACAGGCTTGATCACGCGAATGAAACGCTTCGGCGCGTTTTGTTCTACGATACCCGCGCTTTGCAGCAAGAACACGAACGAGGAAGCCGAGCCATCCAGAATAGGCACTTCTTCCGCTGTGATGTCGATGTACAGGTTGTCGATGCCTAGGCCGGCACAGGCCGACATCAAATGCTCAACCGTGAATACCTTCGCCCCACCATTGGAAATGGTCGACGCCAAACGCGTATCCGTCACCGCGGTGGCTGTGATGGGAATATCGACAGGCTGCGGCAAATCCACCCGACGGAACACGATGCCCGTATCGGGTTGCGCTGGGCGCAGCGTCAGCTCCACGCGTTGACCGCTGTGAAGACCAACACCCACCGCTTTGGTGAGGGATTGAAGGGTTCTTTGTTTAAGCACAGTGAGATTTTAGTGAATCTCCCACTAAGGGGTGATTCACTTACTCAATCGCGGTGATTAATCAATCTCAGTCAGCTTGCTTACGCAAGAAGGCGGGGATTTCGTAGTCGTCCATGCCACCCGATGACAAGGCATCGACCTTGGCTGCGGCCGAAGTGCGATTGCCACGCCACACGGCGGGAGAGTTCAAGGAGTCGTAGTTGGTTTGTGGTGCAGCAGCACCCACACCCAAACCTGCCGCCAAACCAGCCAAGCCAGACGAAGCCGCAGCCAACACACCTGCTGGAGATGCATTGTTAGCTTGTGTGGTAGGGAAGCCCACGCCGTCGGTACCTGTGCGCAACACTTGCAACTGAGGTGCAGCGCGACGGCTGCCGGCCAAACCTGTGGCCACCACAGTGACGCGAATTTGGTCGCCCAAGCTTTCGTCGTAAGCCGTGCCGTAAATCACGTGCGCGTCTGGTGAAGCGAACTTGCGGATGGTGTTCATGGCTTCGCGAGACTCAGACAACTTCAAGCCACCCTTGGCTGCGGTGATCAACACCAACACGCCCTTGGCACCCGACATGTCCACGCCTTCGAGCAATGGGCAAGCCACCGCTTGTTCAGCAGCAATGCGCGCACGGTCTGGGCCGTTGGCCGCAGCCGTGCCCATCATGGCTTTGCCGGTTTCGCTCATCACGGTGCGCACGTCTTCAAAGTCGACGTTCACCAAAGCTTCGACGTTGATGATCTCGGCAATGCCGCCGACCGAGTTTTTCAACACGTCATTGGCAAAGGCGAAGGCTTCGTCTTGGCTGGCATCTTCGCCCAACACGTCCATCAATTTTTCGTTCAACACCACAATGAGTGAGTCGACGTTGGCTTCGAGTTCGGCCAAACCAGTTTCAGCGTTGCCCATGCGACGGCTGCCTTCGAATTCGAAAGGTTTGGTCACCACACCCACGGTCAAGATGCCCATCTCGCGTGCCACGCGTGCCACCACAGGTGCAGCGCCTGTGCCTGTGCCGCCGCCCATACCGGCTGTGACGAACAGCATGTTGGTGCCTTCCAGCGCCAAACGAATGTCGTCAATCGCTGCTTCAGCTGCTTCACGGCCGCGCTCTGGCTTGCTACCAGCGCCGAGGCCGGTGGAGCCAAGTTGGATCACTTTGTGCGCATTGCTCACGCGCAGGGCTTGTGCGTCGGTGTTCGCGCAAACGAACTCCACGCCTTGAACGCCAGAGCTGATCATGTGTTCAACGGCATTACCGCCGCCGCCACCCACGCCAATGACTTTAATTTGGGTGCCTGAGTTGAATGCTTCAACTTCGATCATTTCGATGCTCATGATGTTTCTCCTAATCTAAAAATTTGCAGTTGCC
>JACCDX011771159.1_pt1 | contig 15815 bp, 12 predicted proteins | sample 7449681 | NCBI WGS metagenome assembly JACCDX01 (sample SAMN15323450, study PRJNA562643) | freshwater metagenome | isolation source: river surface water | place: USA:Blue River Watershed | collected 2017-08-18 | reverse complement strand
GCCTGAGGCCGAATGGGCCGCCCGCACCCCCGATGTGCCCGACCTCGACCATTACCACCACGGCACGGGCCGCGAGCTCTTCGCCCTCTTCCGCGATGCCGCTGGCAGCGCCGAAGCCGGCGGCAGCCCCCTGTTCGGCCATGCGCTGCACCTCGGACCGGGCCGCCAAGGCTGAGCCCGCACTGAAAGACCTACACCCATGACCACCCCCGCTTCCCTGCCCAGCTTCACCACCCGCGTGGTGCCCGTGGTGGCCTTGAGCCACGCCGACCAGGCCGTGCCCCTGGCCCGTGCCCTGCTGGCCGGCGGCATCGACGTCATCGAGATCACGCTGCGCCACCCCTGCGCGCTCGACGCCATCGCCAACGTGGCCGCCGAGGTGCCCGAGATGGCCTTGGGTGCCGGCACCCTGCTGCAGGCCGCCGACGTCGAGCGCGTGATGAAGGCCGGTGCCCGCTTCGGCCTGTCGCCCGGCCACACCGACAGCCTGCTCGACGAGGTGATCCGCCAAGGCCTGCCCTTTGTGCCCGGCGTGATGACGCCCAGCGAGGTGATGGGCTGCCGCGACCGGGGCTTCAAGCTGATGAAGCTGTTCCCGGCCCAGCAGGCGGGCGGCCAAGGCATGCTCAAGGCCCTGGCCTCGCCCATCCCTGACGTGCGCTTTTGCCCCACCGGCGGCGTGAGCGAAGACAACTTCACCACCCTGCTGGCCGAGCGCAACGTGGCCGTGGTGGGCGGCTCGTGGCTGGCCCCGTTGGCCGACATCGAGGCCGGCCGCTGGGACCACATCACCGCCGTGGCCCAGCGCGCCACCGACAAGCTGGCCGCCATGGCCCGCTGATGGGCTGAGCGGCACGCATCCTGCATGCCCCGCTGCCGGGATGACCCGGCAAACCATGCAGCACAAGGCACAGCGTCATCACCCTGACGCCCGCGCCTGATCCACTGGGCTGCCATCCAGCCCAGCCTGGGTGCGGCTGCCCCCAGCCGCACCGCCGTGATCCCACCCCCGCCCCCGTGGCCCACAAGGCTGCGGCGGCACCGGAGCCCGAAACCATGACCACCCCGATCACCCTGCCCCACGAGCAACCAGCCTGGCACGCCCTGGCCCTGGCCGCCACCCAGTTGCCCCACCTGCGCGCGTTGCTGCAAGACCCGCAGCGCCCCGCCCGCATGACCGTGCAAGCCGCCGGCCTCACGCTGGACTACAGCCGCCAGCGCGTGACGCCCACGGTGCTGCAGTCGCTGATCGACCTGGCCCGCCAAAGCCGCCTGGAGGCCCAGCGCGACGCCATGTTCCGCGGCGAGGTCATCAACACCACCGAGCAGCGCGCCGTGCTGCACGTGGCCCTGCGCGGCAGCGTCGACGACACACCCACCTGGGCCCCAGCGGTCAGCCGCGAGGTGCGCACCGAGCTGGAGCGCATGCTGGCCCTGGCCACCCGCATCCGCGCCGGCGACTGGCTGGGCGCCAGCCGCAAGCCCATCACCGACGTGGTGGCCATCGGCATCGGTGGCTCAGACCTGGGGCCGCGCATGGCAGCCCACGCGCTGCAAGGCGTGGCCGATCAGCCCGTGCGCGTGCACTTCGTCTCCAACCCCGATGCGGCCGTGCTGCACCAGGTGCTGCAGGGGCTGGATCCGCTGCGCACGGGCTTTGTGGTGGCCTCCAAGACCTTCACCACGCAAGAGACCTTGCTCAACGCCGCCAGCGCCCAACGCTGGCTGGCCGATGCCGGCGTGGCCCAGTGGTCGCGCCAGTTCATCGCGCTGACGGCGGCCCCGGCCCAAGCCCAGGCCCTGGGCTACGAACCCGACCAGACGCTGCGCTTTTGGGACTGGGTGGGCGGCCGCTACTCGCTGTGGTCGGCCATCGGCCTGCCACTGGCCATCGCCGTGGGCGCCGAGGCCTTCACGCAGGTGCTCACCGGCGCCCACGACATGGACCGCCACTTCGCGCAAGCGCCGCTGGCCCACAACCTGCCCGTGCTGATGGCCTTGCTGGGCATCTGGCAGCGCAACTTCCTGGCCACGCCCACGCAGTTGGTCACCAGCTACGCGGCGCCCCTGGCCTTGCTGCCCAGCTACCTGCAGCAGATGGACATGGAATCCAACGGCAAGCGCACCCATGCCGACGGCCGCCGCGTGCGCGTGGCCACTGGCCCCATCGTGTGGGGCGGCCTGGGCATCGACGGCCAGCACGCCTACTACCAACTGCTGCACCAGGGCACGCACCCTGTGGCCATCGATTTCATCGGCACGCTGCGCACCGAGACGCCCCTGCCGCTGGCAGCGCAACACCTGCAATTCAATCAGGCCAACATGCTGGCGCAAGCCCAGGCCCTGGCCGTGGGCCGCGATGCCTCGGCCACGCGCGCGCTGCTGCTGGGCAGTGGCATGAGCGAGGCGCAGGCCGAGCAGCTCACCCCGCACCGCAGCTTCGACGGCAACACCGGCAGCAACCTGCTGTGGCTGGAGACGGTCAACCCGCACAGCCTGGGCGCGCTGGTGGCGCTGTACGAGCACAAGGTGTTCTGCCAGGCCGCGATCTGGCAGACCCTCGCCTTCGACCAATGGGGCGTGGAGCTGGGCAAGACCGTGGCCAACGGTGTGCTGGCTGCGCTGTCGCAAGGCGCTGACATGCCCGAGCAGACCGACCCCAGCACCCTCGCCTCGCTCGCGTTTCTGAGGCATGCTGGTCAGACCGAACCCGGTCGGGCCGAAGGCCAGACACCACCCGTGTCTGCACCCGCGGCCCAGCCCGCTTGATCCACCCCATCTTTGCGTCTGTTGCCCCATGTCTGCTGCCCAGTCTGCGCGCGCTGCATCCTCCAAGTCCGCCACCAAGTCCGCTACCAAAGCGGTCACCAAAGCGCCCCCCCAGCCCGTCGCCAAGGCCCCCAAGCGTGCCCCCACCGCGCTCAGCCAGGCCCGCACCCCAACGCTCGACACCCTGCTCGATGACATCCGCCACCTCGGTCGCATCCTGGGCGACGTGATCCGCGAGCAAGAGGGCCGCGAGACCTACGAGCTGATCGAGCGCATCCGCCAGATGGCCGTGGCCTACCGCGCCAAGCGCGACGCCGATGCGGGCAAGGACCTGGACAAGCTGCTCAAGGGCCTGTCGGCCGACCGCGCCGTGTCGGTGATCCGCGCCTTCAGCTACTTCTCGCACCTGGCCAACATCGCCGAAGACCAGCACCAGGTGCGCCAGGCCCGCCGCAGCGGGGCACGCGCCGACGACGAGGCCGGCACGCTGGCGCACAGCTTCGCGCGCCTGACGCAAGCGGGCCACAGCGCCGAAGACATCGCCGGCCTGCTGGGCTCGGCCTACCTGTCGCCGGTGCTCACCGCCCACCCCACCGAGGTGCAGCGCAAGTCCATCCTCGACACCGAGCGCCACATCAGCGAGCTGCTGGCGGCCCGCCACCTCGCCCGCGAGCGGGGCGACAGCCTGGCCCAGCGCGAGGTCGAGTCCACGCTGCGCGCGCGCATCACCCAGCTGTGGCAGACGCGCATGCTGCGCTACGCCAAGCTCACCGTGGCCGATGAGATCGAGAACGTGCTGAGCTACTACCCCGGCACCTTCCTCACCGAGATCCCGCGCCTGTACGGCCAGCTCGAAGCGGCGCTGCCCGGCCTGCCCGTGGCCTCGTTCTTGCGCATGGGCCACTGGATCGGTGGCGACCGCGATGGCAACCCCAACGTCACCGCCGAGACCCTGCGCCTGGCCCTGGCCCGCCAAAGCGAGGTGGCGCTGCGCCACTACCTGCGCGAGGTGCACACCCTGGGCGCCGAGCTGTCGATGTCGGGCCGCCTGGTGGGCGTGAGCGACGCGATGCTGGCCCTGGCCGACCGCTCGCCCGATGCCAACCCGCACCGCGCCGACGAGCCCTACCGCCGGGCGCTGACCGGCGTGTACGCCCGCCTGGCCGCCACGCTGCACGCCCTGACGGGCGAAGAGGCCCTGCGCCACGCCGTGGCCCCATCCACGCCTTACCCCGATGCCGAGGCCTTCCTGGCCGACCTGCAGGTGGTCGACGCCTCGCTGCGCAGCCACCATGCGCAGGCCCTGGCCGACCTCAGCGTCAAGCCGCTGATCCGCGCGGTGCAGGTGTTCGGCTTCCACCTGGCCACGCTGGATCTGCGCCAAAGCTCCGACCAGCACGAGCTGGTGATCGCCGAGCTGTTTGCCCACGCCGGCCTGGGCGACTACCTCGCGCTCGATGAAGACCAGCGCCAGGCCGCGCTGATGGCGCTGCTGCAAGAGCCCCGCCCCGTGCGCGTGCCCACCGCCGCCTACAGCGAGCTGGCGCTCAAGGAGCTGGGCGTGTTCGAGGCCGCGGCCGAGGCCCGCCGCCGCTTTGGCCCGCAGGCCCTGCGCCACTACATCATCAGCCACACCGAAACGGTGTCCGACCTGCTGGAGGTGCTGCTGCTGCAAAAAGAATGCGGCCTGATGCGTGGCACCTTGGGCCACCCCGACACCCGGCTCGACCTCATCGTCTCGCCGCTGTTCGAAACCATTGCCGATTTGCGCAGCGCCACCGCCATCATCGGCGGCTACCTGCAGCTGCCCGGCGTGGCCGACCTGATCCAGCGCTCGGGTGGTGAGCAAGACATCATGCTGGGCTACAGCGACAGCAACAAAGACGGCGGCTTCTTCACCAGCAACTGGGAGCTCTACCGCGCCGAGGTGGCCCTGGTCGAGCACTTCCAGCAGCTGCAGGCCACGCACGGCATCCGCCTGCGCCTCTTCCATGGGCGCGGCGGCACCGTGGGCCGTGGCGGCGGGCCTTCGTACCAGGCCATCCTGGCGCAGCCGCCGGGCACGGTGAACGGCCAGATCCGCCTCACCGAGCAAGGCGAGGTGATCGGCTCGAAGTACGCCAACCCCGAAGTGGGCCGCCGCCACCTTGAAACGCTCGTGGCCGCCACGCTCGAGGCCAGCCTGCTGCAGCCCGACAAGCCCGTGCCGAAGGACTTCCTGGCGGCGGCCGACTTCTTGTCGAACGCCAACATGGCGGCCTACCGCAAGCTGGTCTACGACACCCCGGGCTTTGCCGACTACTTCTTCGCGACCACGCCCATCCGCGAGATCGCCGAGCTCAACATCGGCTCGCGCCCGGCCTCGCGCAAGTCCACCCGCCGCATCGAAGACCTGCGCGCCATCCCCTGGGGCTTCTCGTGGGGCCAGTGCCGCGTGGCCTTGCCGGGCTGGTTCGGCCTGGGCTCGGCCATCGAGGCCTACCTGTCGCACAAGGGATGTGACCGCGCCGAGCAGCTCAAGCGCCTGCAGAAGATGGCCAAGACCTGGCCCTTCTTCCGCACGCTGCTGTCGAACATGGACATGGTGCTGGCCAAGAGCGACCTGGGCATCGCCGAGCGCTACGTGAGCCTCATCGAAGACAAGCGCCTGGGCAAGAAGATCTTTGCCGCCATCGAGGCCGAATGGCAGCGCACCAACGACATGCTCAACCTGCTGACCGGCAGCCAGGCCCGCCTCGCGGCCCAGCCCGAGCTGGCGGCCATCCTGGCCTACCGCTTCCCGTATGTCGACCCGCTCAACCACTTGCAGGTCGAGCTGATGCGCCGCCACCGCAAGGCCCCGCCGATGGAGGGCGAAGCCCCCATGGTGCCCCCGGCCCGCGACATCGCCGAATCGCCCACCCAGCGGCTGCGCCGGGGCATCCACCTGTCGATCAACGGGGTGGCCTCGGCCTTGCGCAACACGGGCTGATCGCCCCTGGCCAGCCAGCCCGGTGCGTCAACGCGCGGCCTCTTCGGCCCACAACACGGCCTCGGTGCGCTGCGCGTTGAGCAACTCGGTGGGGCAGCCGAGCTGCTCGGCCAGCTGGTCCACGCGGCGCTGGTGGCACTTCTCCATCGCCAGTGTCAGCAGCAGGTAGGGCGCGTGTGGCCCCTCGGTGTGCAGCAAGGCCTGCTGCACCGGCTGAGGCAAGCTCATGCGCTGCAGCAGCTCGGCCATGCTCAGGCCCAGCAGCGCATCCACGAACGACAGCAGCCCCACCAAAAACAGCTCATCGGCCAGCTGCGCATCGCCCAGGCGGCGGCCCAGCAGCTCCAGAAAGCGCGCCCGCGACAAGGCCACCTCCAGCAAGGTCGCATCGCGCGGCGTGCCGCCACCGGCCCTGAACACCGCCACCGCCAGCCAGCGGTACACGGCCTGGCGGCCCATCAGCATGATGGCCTGCTCCAGCCCGGTCACCGCCGTTTGCAAGCCGTACTGGGCCGCGTTGGCCTGCTGCAGCAGCTGCACGGCCACGCCGGGGTCGCGCTTGGCCACATCGGCGATGGCGCTGGCATCGGCCTCGGCACGCACCAGGTTGAGCATGTCGAGCAGCACGATGCGGCTGCTGCTGAGCTTGCGGCCCGCCTCGGCCTGATCGGCCGTGGCCAGAAAGCGGCCCGAGGCCCAGCGGGCGCCCAACGCCATGCACCAGTGGCGATCGGCCCAGGTGGGCACCTGCTCGATGATCACCGCCACGCCGGGCCACCCGCCTGGCAGCGGGCGCACCTGCCGCTCCAGCTCGGGCGGCGCGTACACGCTGAAATCAAGCACCACATGGGTGGCATGGCCCAAGGCCGGGTGGGCCGGCGCATCGGCTTGCAAGGCGGGCAAGCCGCTGAGGGCCACGCCCTGTCCGGCATCGCGCAAGGCCTGCAAAGCCGGCAACCACTCGGTGGCATCGCCCAGCAGGCGCGACACGTCCACATGCCACACCCAGCGGGGCGTGGCGATGGCCTGCAGCGCGGGCGCACGGGCCCAGTCCACATCGTCCAGGTGCACCAGGGCCAGTCGGCGCTCGGCAAAGGCCGGCACGCCACCATCGGCGAGGGCCTGGGCCAGGGCGTCGGCGCGCAGCTCAGTGGCGTCGTCGCCCCGCACCACGAAGCGGTAGCCGGCCAGGCGGCCCGCGTCATCGAGCAGCTCGTCGCGGCGCAACATCCAGCGCGCGCTGGGTGGCGCTGCGGGCATGGGCCCAGCAGGCAGGGGCATCGCCGGCTGGCGGGCCAGCGGCGCTTGGCCTGCCACCGGGGCGGCCCCTCGGGCAGGCACAGGGGCACGCGCTGCAACAGGCCCAGGCGCCTTGGGCCTGGCCACAGGCGCCGGGGTGGGTGGTGCCCCCAGCCCCAGCCATGTTTTCAGCAACGCAAGCAGCCCCATGCCCAGCCCTGTCGGTTCCCTATTGTTGAACACCCGACTGTAGGCAGCCCCACCCCAGGTCGATCCGAACAACAGGCCGGTCAAGGCATGTCAGACTTGTCCGCGCGTCCTCATGCCCTCACCCACCACTGCCCTGACCATGCCTGCCCCATCCCCGGCGTCCGCCTTGCCCCCCGACCTTGCGGCTGCGATCCAGCACGCGGCCGAGCTGGTCGCCCAGTCCGATGGGCTGGTGATCGCCGCGGGCGCGGGCATGGGCGTGGACTCGGGCCTGCCCGACTTCCGTGGCCCCGAAGGCTTCTGGCGCGCCTACCCCGCCCTGGGCCGCGCGCAGCTGGGCTTCATGGACGTGGCCAACCCGCGGGCCTTTGGCCGCACGCCCGAGCTGGCCTGGGGCTTTTACGGCCACCGCCTGGCCCTGTACCGCCACACCGTGCCCCATGCGGGCTTTGGCCTGTTGCGGCAGTGGGGGCAACACCTGCACGGGGGCGCCACGGTGTTCACCAGCAACGTCGACGGGCAGTTCCAGCAGGCGGGCTTTGCCGACGATCGCGTCTACGAATGCCACGGCTCCATCCACCACCTGCAATGCCTCAACACCTGCACCGATGACATCTGGCCGGCCGATGCCGTGCAGCCCGAGGTCGATGCGCAAGCCGGCGTGCTGCGCAGCCCCATGCCCACCTGCCCGCACTGTGGCGGCCTGGCACGGCCCAACATCCTGATGTTTGGCGACCCACTGTGGTTGCCGGCGCGCAGCGAAGCGCAATCGCTGCAGCTGGAGCGCCACCTGGCCCAGCTGCGTCGCCCGGTGGTGGTCGAGATCGGGGCCGGCACCGCTGTGCCCTCGGTGCGCAACTTCAGCCAGCAGATGCTGATCTACGCCGAGGCGAGGCTGGTGCGCATCAACCTCGACGAGCCCCGCGTGCCCAGCCGCCTGGACGTGGGCCTGGCCATGCCCGCCTTGCAGGCCTTGCAGGCCATGGATGCCGCGCTGCACGACCTGTGGTGAGCCAGGCGACCAGGCTCAGGCGGCCCGGTCGCCTGCAGGCGGCGTGGTGACCGAGGCCGACCAGGGCATGGCCCCGACCAGGGGCAAGCGCGTGTCCCCAGGCTGACCCTGCGGCGCCCTGGCCACGGCCCACACCGCGCGCGCCAGCTGCCATGGGGCCAGGAAGGCCCATGGCGAATTGAAACGCGAGGCCACCCGCATCGCCACCTCGGCGCAAGCCGGGTCGTGGGCCCCTGCCGCGAACACCAGGCGCTCGGCGGCATTGAAGTCGAGCCGCTGCGCAAAATCGTGGATGAAGAAGCGGTGGCGCCCCAGGCGCTGGCGGTGCAAGCGGGCATAGTGCCCCAGCCCCTGTGAAACCCCGGCCGGATCGCGCACACGGGTGCCGATGGCATCGGCCAGCCAGGCCGCCGACTGCATGGCCCAGCCGCAGCCAATGCCGTGCACGTAATCAAGGCTGGCGGCGGCATCGCCCACCAAGGCCATGCCTTGCCAGACCGGCGGGCGCCACTGGTTGGGGTAGTCTTTGACCATCAGGCAGGGGCCGTCAGGCGTGGCCAGGCTGAGGTCGGGGCCATCGGGCAGCTGCGCCACGCGGGCCTTCAAGGCCGAAAGGGCCTCGTCGCGCGGCAGGCGGCTCATGGCCTCCTTCGGGGCCATCCAGGCCAGCACCGTCACCCCATCGTCGTTGGGGAAGCAGTAAAACACCTCGGGGCCCGTCATCCACATCTGCGACAGCTGGCCCCGCCGCAGGCCCACACCGCGCAAGGCCACGGCCACGCTGTGGCGCACATTGGGCGCGCTGCGCACGGGGATGCCCGCCTGCGTGGCCACATCAGAGCCTCGGCCATCAGCGGCCACCACCAGCCGGGCCATGAACTGCACCGGCAGACCCTGCTGCTGGGCCTGCACGCCCACCACCTGGCCGCGCTGGGTGAGCACCTGCTGGGCCGCCACCCCGGTCAACAGGGTGACCCCGGGCGTGCACGCCGCCAACCGGCGCACCAGGGGATCGAGCACGGCGCGGCGCACGTTGTAGCCATGCCAGGGCTGGCCATCCGCAGCCAAGCCCGGGCGCCAACCGATCCAGCCGGCTGGCGTGTGCAGCTCGATGCCATTGCGCACGCCACCCGCTTGCTCGATCGCCCGCGTCAGCCCCAGGCGCTGCAAGACCGGCAAGGCCGAGGCCTGGATGTAGTGGGTGCACATGGCCTTGTGGGCATCGGTGCGGGCATGGCGCTCCAGCAAGGCCACGCGCGCGCCTTGCCGGGCCAGCAGCGTGGCCGCCGTGCAGCCCGCCAGGCTGGCACCCACCACGACCACATCGAAGTCCTTGCGCTGCATTCACTGCACCTCGGTGGCCGATGCGCACTCGGCCGAGGCCGGGCTCACCTGGCAGCGCGCCCGCTTGAGCAGGTTCAGCGTGCGCTTGGCATACAGCCCCTCCTCCACCCCTTGCAGGCGGCCTTGGCGCAGCATCTCCAGGTAGGGCCCCACCTGCTCGGCGCTGAGCTCGTGCCAGGCGGGCGCGGGCACGCTGGCCTCGGCCTTGTCGATCAGGCCCATGGCGCGGTCGAACTGCCCCTGCCACCACTGCCGCGAGGCCGCCCCCACGCCCTCAGGCAGCTGCTGTCGGTTGAGCACCACCTGGAAGGTCGGCAGCATCACGGGCAGCTTCACGAAAGCGCCTTTGGGCCCCATGCCCTTGGCCAGCTCAAAGGGCCGGTAGGTCAGCGCTGGCAGGTAGATCACGTCCATCAGGCCGTTGTTGAACTTCGGCCCCACGTTGCTGACGTCCACCGGCACCGGCTGGCCGCCCAGGCGCTGCACGAACCAGGCCTGCGCGCGGTCGTTGTCGAACGCGCCAATGCGCTTGCCCGCCAGGTGGCCCACATCGGCCCAGCTGCGGTCGCGCACGATGGGGTAAGCCGCCCCGATGGGCACGATGCCGCCGATCTCGTGCGGCCCCTCGACCATCAGCTTGCTGGCCTGCGGGCTGGCAAAGGCCTGGATCATGCGGTGCAGCACCTCGTAGCTGCCGCGCGCGTCCACGCGGCCATCTTTGACCACGGTGGTCGAGCCCATGCTGTCGAGCGAGCCACTGACCTGGTTGAAGGGCCGCGCCCGAAAGCCCGTGAGGATCACGCCGGCGCACTGGCCGGTGCGGTAGTCCTCGGCGGCCACGCGCTCGTCGGTGTAGGCCTTGACCTCAAAGTCCACGCCCTGCTGTCCCATGGCCAGCACGTAGTCCTGCACCATGGCGTAGGTGTCACCCGCCTTGCCCAGGATGTCCCAGGCGCAGAACACCGGCTTGCTGCCCGGCCCCGCAGCCGCCTGCGCCACGCCGCTCAGCCAGGCCAGGCCCAGCGTCCACGACAATGCCCATTTGCTTGACGACCCCATGCGCCGCCCTCCTGTGTTGATGTGGTTTGCGGTGTGCTGCGGCGGCCCCGTGGCCCCGCCACGAACGCCATGCATCACATGCCACGCATTGGGCATTGCAATTACTGGACTGTCAAGTATCGTATTACCCGCATGACCGACACCCCAGCCCCACCGGCCCGCAAGCGCGGCCGCCCCAAAGACCCGGCCCGCCTGGAGCGCGTGCTGGCCGCCGCTGGGCAGCTGTTTCAGAGCCAAGGCTTCGAGGCCACCAGCATGGACGACGTGGCCCGCCTGGCCGGCGTCTCCAAGATGACGGTCTACAGCCACTTTGCCGACAAGCAGGCCCTGTTTGCCGCCGCGATCGCGCGCGGGGCCGAGCGCGCCTTCGTGGGCGAGGCGCCTGCGCTCGATCCCCTGCGCCCCGAGGCCATGCTCACAGCGCTCGGCAAGGGCCTGATGGGCCTGCTGCGCCACCCGCACGTGGCCCGCATGACGGCCACCCTGTTCGCCCTTGGCGAGGCCCAGCCCGAGGCCCGTGCCGCCTACTTCCGCAACGGCCCGCAGCGCATGCACGCCGTGGTGCGCGACTACCTGCTCGCCTGCCAGGCCGCCGGCAGCCTGCAGGTGCCCGATGCCGACCTGGCCGCGCGCCACTTCTGCGCCCTGTGTGTCGACATCGACCAGTGGCGCGTGTGGCTGAACCTCGATCGCCCCACCGAAAGCGAACAAGCCCACGCGCTGGCCAGCGCCGTGGGCTGGTTCATGCGGGCACACCGGCCCGGTTCGTGACGGGCGATCAGCCGCTCACTTCACCATGCTGCTGTAGTTGATGGGATCCCAGCCATAGCCCGCACCGGCCAGGCGCAAGCGCCCCACCCCAGGGAAGGGGAAGTGCGAGGCCGCCACGTAGCTGCCATCCTTGGCGAGCTGGTTGAAGATGCGCAGGCGCTGGCCACGGGCCAGGCCCTCGTCGCTGTCAAAGCCAATGGTCACGCGCGGGGCCTGCAGCTGCACCGAGGCCACGTGGATCAGGTCGCCGATCAGCACCAGGCGCTTGCCGCCGCTTTCCACCGCGTACACCGTGTGGCCCGGCGTGTGGCCGTGGGTGGTGATGGCCTTGATGCCCGGCACGATCTCGCCATCCTTCTTGAAGGGCTTGAGCTTGCCTGCGTCCACATAGGGCTTGAGCGAGGCCTGGGCGCCTTGATAGAAGCCCTTCTTGTCAGCCGGTGCGGCCTCCAGGTTGGCCGCCGACAGCCAGTGGTCGACATCGGCCTGGTCGATGTGCACGGTGGCGTTGGTGAACACGACCTTGCCCTCAGGGCTCAGGCCGCCCACATGGTCGGGGTGCATGTGGGTGATGACGATGTCGTCAACCTGCTCGGGCTGGTAGCCGGCGGCGCGCAGTTGCGCTGTGAGCTTGCCCAGCGTGGGGCCAAACAAGCCGCCCGCGCCGGTGTCCACCAGCACCAGGCGATCGCCCGTGTTGATCAAAAAGCCGTTGACCGAGGTCTCCAGCGGCGCGGCCAGGCGGTGCATCTTCAGGCCGAACTCGACCACGCCCTTGGGCGCGTGCAGCAGCTTGTCCACGGGCAGCTCGACCGTGCCATCGTTGAGCGCGGTCACCTCGAAGCTGCCCAGCATGAAGCGGTACCAGCCCGGGGCCTGCGTTTTTTGCATGGGGGCGCCGGCATGGGCGGCCGGAGCCAGCAGGCTCAGGCCCGCCACGCCCAGGGCCATCGACAGGGCGACGCCACGCGAGGCGCGGGCCAGCGGACGGGTCATCGAAGCAAACGCAAGCGCATTCCAGGTGGTCATCGTCTGTGCTTTCTGGCGGCCCAGGCCGCCCCGGGTTGGCGGGATACTGCTGGCTTGGCGGCAGGGCCTTGGCCCCGCACGGCTGCCCCCATTGTGCAGCACAGCATGGGCCTGCCCCACGATCCCGCCTCTGTCGCGCCTCAGTCTTGTCGCTGGTTCAACGGCACGGCCATGTCGGCCACGGCCAGCGCGGCCGGCAATGCACCACGCGCCGTGGCCTTGCCCGTCAGCACATCCACGCTGACCAGGCTCGTGCGGCCATCGGCCATGGCCACGGTGCCCAATGCCCGGTTGCTCAGGGTGATGCCGCCATGGGTCACGCTGTAGATGTCAAAGCCCGTCCAATTGCCCACGTCCATCTGCAGCTTGCCTGTGGCCACCAGCGTGCCGGCATTGGGTGGCGACTGCAGCACCACCTGGTCCAGCATCGCGTCGATCACGAACAAGGTGGTGGCGGTGGCCGCCGCATTGGTGGGTGCGGCAGCGGGGCTGAGGTCGTTGTTGGTGTAGGCCGCGGCCACCACCCCCGTGGCCGTGGTGCCCACCGTGTAGTTCAAGGGCCCATCAGCGATGGTGGTGCCCGCCAGGTTGTGGCGCAGGTTCTGGCCGGTGTCGCTCACCACACGCAAGCGATCGGCGGCCGGGTTGAAGTCCACCCCGAAGCGCGAGCCCTCCAGCGCGACCGACAAGCGGTTGACCAGCGTGGCCACGCCCGAGCCCTGGTCGATCTTGTAGACGCCACCGGCGTTGCCCACGCCATACAGCGCCCCATCCTGCACGCGGAAGTCGATGCCCACGAGGCTGGTGTCCACCTGCAGCCCATTGACGGTCGACAACACCCGCGCCTTGCCCGGCGCTTCCTCATTGAGGCAGGCCAGTCGGCCGTCGGTGGTCAACACCAGCACCTCCAACTCCTTGGCGCGTGCAGGGTGCTTGGCCGGTGCGGCCGCCGTGTCGAGCGCACCGCTGACACAGCGCAATTCGCTGCCGCCGTGCCCCGCCTGCGCGGCGCTCACTGAGAGGGACAACATCGAGGCGAGGATGAGGGTGCGTTCCATGAGAGTTGCTCCGTTGGTGCGTGGTGATGCGTGGTGATGCCGAACAGCCGGCCCATCACGTACGCACACCCACACGCATCGGATGCAAACCCATTGCGCTGACCGTGATGAATGTCACGGCATTCGGCGCAACAGGCCTCAGTGGCGATCCAACCAGGCCTTGGCGCCAGCTGCGCCCAGGATGTCGGCCGAGAACGCATGCCCGCCGCTGTGCTCCACCTTCTCGGTGGTCACGCCGGATTGCTGCAGCAGCGCGTGGTAGGGCCGCATGGTGGCAATCGGCACGATGGGATCGGCCTTGCCATGGAAGAACTTGGTGGGCGGGTGGTTGGCCGGCACGCTGGCGGGCACCTTGCAGAAGGGGCCAAAGCAGGTGGCGTACGAGGCCGACACGATCACCAAAGCCTTCCAGCCCTGGTCGTCGTTGAAGCTCAGGGCCATGCGGCTGGTGTTGTAGCCCCCGCTGGACATGCCGATGGCGTAGCGCTGGTCCATGTTGATCAGGCCGGGCGCGCCGTACTGGCCCGCGCGGATGTTGGCAAACAGGCTGTTGAGGAAGCAGTGGTCTTCGGTGCGGGTGTAGTCGCCCGGCGCGTTGGTGTTCCAGGCCTGCATCAGCGACGAGCCCGGGGCCTCAGGCGCCACCACGGCGTAGCGGCGGCCCGAGCCGGCCGGGTCGTCGAGCAGCTCGTGCAGCGCGGCTTCGGCGTGGTGCGCGCCAAACGCGGTGCTGGTCGAGGTGAAAGGCTTGGTGGCCGCCGAGTTGAAGAACACCGTGCCGTTGTAATAGAAGACCACGGGCCAGCCGCCGGCCGGTGGCGTGCCTTCAGGCACCTCCCAGCGCACCACGCGCTGCTTGGCCGCGCCCGTGCACTGCCCGCCCGCTGGCTGGGCAAAGCTGTGCTTGACCTCGTGGTAAGTGCAGGTCCAGCGGCCTTGGGCATTGGCCTGGCAGCGCGCGGCTTGGGCAGGGGCCACCAGGGCCAGGGAGGCGATCGACGCCAGGGCCGATCCGATCAGGGCTTGAGAGAGGTTGCGCATGGGGTGCTCGAAGGCAGTGAGGGGATGGCTGGATTGTTCAAACCCGGGCAGGCCCTGACTTACCATTTCCAGTCACGGGTTTAGCATTTCCAAGCAGCTTTGCCTGCACCCCGGGAAACCCCGCCCGCGCCCGCTGCCCCGCCACCCGGCCCATGAAACCCGCCCTGCATTCGCCCACCCGCTACCTGCACATCCTGGTTGAACTGCTGACCGAGCAGGGGCTGGATTGCGCACCCGTGCTGGCCGCGTTCGAGGTGCAGCGCGAGGTGCTGGCCCACCCCGAGGCCCAGCTGCCCCCACTGCAGGCGCTGATGCTGTTTCGTGCTTTGGCCGATTTGGATGGGGGCAGCGACATCGGCCTGCGCGTGGGCAAGCGGGTGCACTTTGGCGCCCTGGGCGAGGCCGGCCGCGCCATCTTGGCCTGCAGCGATCTGCACGAGGGCCTGCGCTGCTGGGCCGAGTTCTACCCGCTGATCGCCCCCAGCCTGGCGCTGGAGGTGCACCGCCACGCGCAGCACACCGAGCTGCGCTGGATCCCGGTGCGCCCCATCCCGTATGACTTCCTGCTGATCGCGTACGACATGGCCATTGGCGGGCTCGATACCATGCTGCAGTCGGTCATCGGCAAGGCCTGGGGCAAGGCCTGGGGCGGCTACGACGCCTATTTCACCAGCCCCGCCCCGCCCCATGCGGCGGCCTATGCCCGCCTGACGCTGGCGCGCGCGCACTTCGATGTGCCCGGCCTGCCCTGCCTGCGCCTGCACCTTGACAACGACGCGCTCTCCACCCCCATGCCCCTGAGCCAACCCGCCGAGCTGGCCATGCTGCGCCAGCGGCTGCAGCAACGCCTGGCGCCCACACCCATGAGCGGCCACTGGAGCGCCTGGGTGCAGCTGATGGTGGAGCAGGCCAATGGCGAGCAGCCCACGCTCGAAGCGCTGGCCGAGCTGGTGCACGTGTCACCCAGCACGCTGACCCGGCACCTGCGCAGCGAAGGCACGGCCTTCCGCGAGCTGAGCAACCGCATCCGCCACCGCAAGGCCTGCCACTGGCTGGAGGCCGGCCAGTTGAGCTGCACCGAGATCGCCCAACGCCTGGGCTATGCCAACTTGCCGAGCTTTGTGCGGGCGTTCAAGGCGATGGCGGGGGTGGCGCCGACGGCGCACGCGCAGCGTGCGGTTGACGTCATGGCGCACAAAAAAAGCCCCGAGCGTTTCCGCTGTGAAGTTCGCTGATTCTGGACAGCGAATCGCGGATTACGTGGCGGGACTTCACAGGGACGGCGGGGGCGACAGAAGCAGGATAGAGCAAT
>JACCDX010409445.1_pt1 | contig 15819 bp, 15 predicted proteins | sample 7449681 | NCBI WGS metagenome assembly JACCDX01 (sample SAMN15323450, study PRJNA562643) | freshwater metagenome | isolation source: river surface water | place: USA:Blue River Watershed | collected 2017-08-18 | reverse complement strand
CATTCCGTTGGAATCGGCAGATGAAACGGATGCGCCGGAAGGGGACTTGGGGGCACTCATGGGCGACAGAGCCTCGGGGTACGTAAGGGGGCGTGTTGATTTCACGGTCAGACTTTATCCGGCCAATATGACAAGCATGTTACAGGACTCTGCTCGCCGGCCGTATGCTACAGGATGGCCAGCGTCGCCGGCATTTCATATTGCAAAAATAAAAATAAAATTTGCAAAATTTATAAAAACAGGCCGACCCTCCCACCCATCTGCCTGCCGTTGATAAGAATGTACTCAGGGTCCCGGCCGACATGGCGTCCGGTGGTACCGGCCGTTGACTTGCAGGGTGTTATGCACGAAAAACAAAATAGACGGCACCCAAAAGACAAAGCCCGGCCCAGAGAAAATCGAGTTTCAGTGGCTGCCCCATATACAAAACAGCAAAAGGGATGAACACAGCCAGCGTGATGATTTCTTGCGCGATTTTCAACTGGCCCAGGTTGAAGTGCGCAACGCCGATGCGGTTACCCGGTACTTGCAGCAGGTATTCAAAAAAGGCAATTCCCCAGCTCACGACAACAGCGATCCACCAGGGTTTGTCCGAGAGGTGGCGCAGGTGCGCATACCATGCGAAGGTCATGAAGATATTCGACAAAATGAGCAGTCCGACAAAGGCGATCGGGCCCGAAAACATGGCAGGGACATTCATGGCTGATGAATTGAGATAAGGCCGCAGGTGATTTTATGCTGCGATACGCTGCCAGCTCAGCTATTACGACGCGGATAGCCCTCGGCCGTAATGCGCTGCCAGACAGCTTCTTTCTGATCGGCGTTCATGAACACCCACTCCGCAACTTCGGCCACGGTGCGGCCACAGCCCCGACAAACATCGTCAAAGGTGGTCGAACACACGGCGACGCAGGGTGTATCAGGACGCTCGGGTACTTTTTGCATGGGTAAAAAAAGCGGCCCGATCGGGCCGCGGTCCGTGAAAGAAATAAGACTGATCTAGACGATGCGCTGCGCGGGGTCCAGCAGACAAGCATCCGGACTCGCATCCATCTGCGCTGCTTCCTTTGCATTGCCCACCTTCATCAGCTCCGGCAGGGCCACGCCATTTTTTACCGCGGTCATTTCGGCGAGGATGGAAATCGCAATCTCGGATGGCGTTTTGCTGCCAATATAGATACCAATCGGCCCATGAAGTTTTTCCAGCTGCGCCGGCGTCAGATCAAAATCCAGCAGTCGCTCGCGACGCTTGCTGTCGTTCGAACGGGAACCGATCGCGCCCACGTAAAACGCGCCTGACTTCAGTGCTTCCATCAACGCCAGATCATCGAGCTTGGGATCGTGCGTAAGTGCGACCACCGCGCAGCGGCTGTCGAGTCGCATTTCCGTGACCAGATCGTCGGGCATCGCATGGACGACCTGCACACCATCGACCGACCAGCCATCACGATATTCTTCGCGCGGATCACACACGGTGACCGCGTAATCCATGCCCACGGCGATCTGCGCCAAAAAGCGTGACAACTGACCCGCGCCGATAATCAGCAAACGCCAGCGTGGTCCGTGAATCGTCGTAAGCGCGGTTTCAGAGACTTGCAGGCTCATGCCTGCCTTCGCCGGCCCGAGAGTGACTGCGCCATTCTGCAGATCGACACGACGTGCAATCAGTTCGCCCTGCGCAAGGCGATCCACCATGTCCTGAATCTGACTATTGGCCTTGAGCGGCTCGATCGCCAGCTGAATCGTGCCACCACAGGGCAAACCAAAGCGATGCGCCTCATCGGCGGTAATGCCATAGGTGACGATTTCCGGTTGCGTGCGCGTAATGCCATTTTTACGGACACGATCGATCAGGTCATCTTCAATGCATCCACCCGATACCGAGCCAACCACGTGGCCATCCTCGCAAATAGCCAGCGTCGCGCCTTCAGGACGCGGGCTGGAGCCCCAGGTCTTGATGACGGTAACAAGTTCGCATTGTTTGCCAGCGGCGATCCAGTCGGCGCAGGTTTTCAGGACTTCGAGATCGATGCTATCCATGGCAATAATTCTCAGTAAATCGGTTCAGGCTTGAAGACTTTTTATCAAAATGAGCGCAGCCGTCGCTGTCGCGAGAACCGCAACGTCGCCAGCGGCATTTTGATAGAGAGTCTCAATAAAAAATGCTCCCCACCCTCTCAGGCGGGGAGCATCTCATACAACGCTACAGCATCAGGCCGACTTCAGACCTTTTGCCAGAGGCATGCTGCGTACACGCTTGCCGGTTGCGGTGAAGATCGCGTTACCGACAGCAGCGCCGATCAGCGATGTGGACGGTTCACCCGTGCCACCTGGCTTCTCGTTGCTCTGGACCAGAGTGATGTCGATGACTGGCGATTCGTTCTGACGAACGACGCGGAAGTCATTGAAGTTGCTCTGAACAACGCGGCCTTTCTCGACCGTGATGTCGCCGTGCACAGCACCCGACAGACCGTAGATGACGCCGGACTCGAGCTGCTGCTCGACGATGCCTGGGTTGACCATCTGGCCGCAATCGCAAGCGATCGTGACTTTATGGACGCGAACGTCACCGCCGTTGACGGAAACTTCAGCCACTTGCGCCATGTAGGTGCCGTAGCCTTCCATCAGAGCGACGCCGAGTGCGCGGCCCTTAGGCATCTTCTTGCCCCAGCCTGCTTTTTCAGCAGCGATCTTCAGCACGTTCGCGAAGCGCGGCTCATTTTCGAGCAGCGACAGACGATACTCGACTGGATCCTTGCCAGCAGCGTGAGCCAGCTCATCCATGAAGCACTCGTTAGCGAAGCAGTTCATGGTGTGCGACACAGCGCGCAGGTAACCGACACGGAAGCCGGTGTCATGGATGATCAGATCATGCGAAGTGTTGGGGATCGCGTAAGGCGCCACAGCAGCTTCAACCATGAACGGATCCAGGGTGTTCTTCGGCAGACCGAAGAGCGCCTGAGTGATCGACTGCGAAGTCAACTGGAACTTGATGCCGACGGGCTTGCCGTCTGCGCCAATACCGGCTTCGACGCGCTGCATGCCGAGTGGACGGTACCAGTCATGCTTCATGTCATCTTCACGAGTCCAGAGGGTACGGACCGGACGGCCCACTGCCTTGGAAACTTCAGCTGCCTGAACCGCGTAATCCACGCAGACGCGACGACCGAAACCACCACCGAGGTAGGTGGTACGAACGGTGACGTTCTCTGGTGGCACGCCGAGCAGACCAGCAACCTGACCCTGTGCGCCTTGCTGGAACTGGGTCGGTCCGATCAGTTCGCACTTGTCGCCCTGGACGTTGGCAATCATGTTCATCGGCTCGAGTGGCTGGTGAGCCATCAGCTGAGTCTGATAAACCGCCTTGAGGACTTTTTTCGCGCCCTTGATTGCGCCTGCTGCGTCACCGACGTCAGGACGAATCTTGATCGGAGCAACGGTCTTCTCGGCTGCCATCGTGCCTTTCCACATATCGGCAGTCGACAGATTCGCACCAGCACCCAGATCCCAGTCAACTTTCAGGGTCTTACGGGCTTTCAGTGCGTGCCAGTAGGTGTCAGCCACGACAGCAACGCCGTCGCTGATGGCAACCACGTCGATCACGCCAGGCATGCTCTTGGCTTTTGCAGCGTCGAAGCTCTTTGGCTTGCCACCGATGACCGGAGTCATTTCGATCGAGGCGTAGACCAGACCAGGGATCTTGGCATCGATACCGAATTCAGCAGTACCGTTCAGCTTTGCAGGCAGATCCAGACGTGGGATCGCTTTGCCGACCAGACGGAACTCGGAAGCATCTTTGAGCTTGACTTCTTTAGGCACTGGGATCGATGCAGCAGCACCGGCCAGTTCGCCGTAAGTTGCCGACTTGCCGCCGCCGGACACAACGCCGTTTTCGGCGGTCAGTGAGGACGCATCAACGCCCCACTTATTGGCAGCTGCCTGGACCAGCATGGTGCGCACTTGCGCGCCACCGATACGCAGCTTTTCCCATGCGTCACGGATCGAGGTGGAACCACCAGTGATCTGTGCGCCGAGGAGGCCGTTGACGTAGGCTGGGTTTGCAGGTGCAGTCGTAACTTTGACCTTGTTGATGTCAACATTGAGCTCTTCAGCGATCAGTGCTGGCAGCGCAGTGTGAACGCCCTGGCCCATTTCGGACATGTGGGAGATCAGTGTGACTGTATTGTCGTCGGCGATGTGCACCCAGACGTTAGGCGTATGCAGCGAGCCTGCGGCCTGTGCTTCCTGGCCACCGAAACCCGGCACATACATGCTGAGTACGGCAACACCCGAAGCGAGCGCACCCGACTTAAGAAATTCACGGCGTGTAGTTGTCATTTGTATTTTCTCCTCTACCTTAAGCACGCATCTCTGCGGCAGCATCCTTGATCGCAGCGCGGATGCGGTTGTAAGTGCCGCAACGGCACAGGTTACCGCTCATCGCATTGTCGATGTCAGCGTCGCTCGGGTTCTTGTTCTTGGCGAGCAGCGCAGATGCGCTCATCAGCTGACCAGACTGGCAATAGCCGCACTGAGGCACCTGGTGCTTGATCCAGGCTTTCTGCAGTGGGTGAGAGTTGTCAGCGGAGAGCGACTCAACTGTCGACACTTTCTTGCCAGAAACGCTGGACACGGGTGTCTGGCATGAACGGATTGCAACGCCGTCCAGATGCACAGTACATGCGCCGCAAAGCGCTGCGCCACATCCGAACTTGGTGCCGGTCAGACCGACTTCATCGCGGATCACCCACAGGAGTGGGGTGTCCGGCTCGGCCTGGACGGATACCGTCGAGCCGTTCAGATTGAAACTGATTGCCATGTTTAACTCTCCTCTTTCTTGGTTTCACTGCAAGTTTAAGCCAATGATTTCTCATCAGTTTTCTACAATCCGGCACTGTTGCAATGCCTCATTTTTTTGCCTGCCTACTGACCGTGTATCCGGACTTGTCGGCAAGCTGTTTTTTTACTCCCGCATTGGTCGTCTCTGGCCGGAAATCCTTGAGATTTCTGGTTTGAAATCCTACGCCTGTGTCTATATAACACCGTTATTTCGCAAAATCAAGAAACTGAATAGCTGCTCTGCGACATGATGACCCGCATTCTTAACCAATAAAAAATTTCCTGAATTTTTTAGATTTATTTGAGATTTTGCCGCGCACGAAGACTTGACAAAAACACCAGCTATTGGGTCATTTTTTCCAGCCCCAGCCCGGTTCTCACCACCGGCGACACCGGCGCGATGTAGGTGAGACCTGCGTCCCGGGCCGCATTGTGCAGCGCGCCCTTTTCCGGCAACCGGACAGCCGCGAAAATAAAAACGGGTGCGTGAAAGCCATGTTTCAGCGTCCGCCTGTTTTACCTGTCGGGTCGTTGCTGACTGGCTTGAAGGTCGGCGGGGCAGCCGCTCAGGTCACGATCGTCTCGTCAGTCCGCGTGACACCCTCGGTATCCACCCAGCTGACCACGATGCGATCGCCTTTTTTACCGCCCCGGAATTTGAACGAGAAATACGGATCCCGCGCCACCGAGCCACCAAAGTGCACATACAACACCTGCTTGTCGTTGCAGTAGCCGCGCACCGTCTGTATGAAATGCGGCAAAACGAGCTGACCCCGACTATCCCAGCTCAGACGACTGAGCATGCGGTGCTTCATCAGGATCTTGACCTCGACGAGTTCCCCGTCCTGCACCGCGCGTACGCGCATTGGTTCAGCCGCCACGTCTGCTCTCCCCCGTCATCCCAGACACCCGCCCAGCATGACCGTGATGTCTTTCAGCGTGTAATACCACTTCCCCTCCGAGCGGGCGACCGCAATGATGGCCGAGGTTTCGGCCACTTTGATCCTCACCGAGTAATAGGGCTCGGTGCCCGGCATCACATTGAAACCCACGCAGACCGGATTGGGATTGTGATCAGCAATCAGCGCAATAAAATCTGTATTCGGTATCTTGCTGGTCAACGTGACAGGAACGTTGGTGCCGTTTTCGGCCAGCTCCGGCGCTTCGATGATCAAGTCGTTTTCTTTGGCGGGACTCAGGCCCGGTGCCTGACCGCGCTTAGTCACCGTGCGCGGCGTGTTGGGTGTGGTCGTGTCGCCGTTCATGGCGTAAACAAAAGCCTCCAGGCTTTTTGCAGAATACACCGCGCCATTCCAGTCTGATCCCCAGGACGTTTGCTGGCCAAATACCTCCGAAGGCTTCAGCAGCCCGGTGGAAAATGCCAGCGCCAGGCCCGAGGAAAGACGCATGACATCGCGCCGGCTTTGCTCCACATCTGTCTCCTGATAATGAGGCCGGCGCAATCAGCGTCCGGCGAATACGTCACATTGTGCCACTAGCGCATTGATAAAGGAAAAGCTCACCGCAGCTCATTTATACCGACTGGTATCAATCCCCCGCGTCGATCCATACGGACGATTTTGCTCGGCGAGATTGCCATTCAAGCCATTCACCGACACCGGCAGCACAACCAGCGACTTCTCATTGACTTTGCAATCCTGCATGCAGGCCTCGCTGGTGACATCAGGTTTGCCTTTGATATCGAGCATGCCATGCCGGGTTGTCATGCCGTCCCGGTTCGGCATTCTGGCCTGTATCTGCGCAACGTTCTGATCCGACAGCGTGAAATCGGCGGGCACCAGATCGGCCAGGTGCAACAGGTAAGCGGTCGCTGCATACACCTCATTCACCGACAAACTCTTTGGCGCATCAAACGGCATCGCACGGCGTATGTAATCCCACAGGGTGGACACCGTCGCCAGTTTCATCATCGTCGTCTTGGCATTTTCGGACGCCACATTCAGTCCCGTAACGCGTCCGCGCTCGATGTCTTTCGCGGTCGTTCCGCCGATCAGCGGCGGAAACACCGCCGGTGATTCACCGAACGCGCCATGACAACTCGCACATTTGGATTCCCAGAGTTTCTCGCCCTGTCTGACGCTGCCCGAGCCCGCCGGCAAACCCCGAAAATCAGGCCGCACATCGATATCCCAGGCAGCGACCTCGGCCACGCTGGCGCGGCGCCCTGTTTTCGCAAACAGCTCGGCGTGCGCGGCGCAGGACACGCACAGAAGCACTACCAACCAACCCGCTTTAAGATATCTGCACATTGATCACCTCACCCGCCGCCTCCACGCGCCAGGACTGAATCGCGTTGTTGTGATACACCGATCGTGTGCCACGCACCGCGCGCAATTCGCTGATCTTGGGTTGCACATAACCGGTCTCGTCAATGGCGCGCGATTGCAAAATCGCCGGCTTGCCCTGCCACTCCCAATCCAGATTGAAACGCGTCAGACATTTCGGCAGCACCGGAGACTCCAGCCGCGCGGTCTTCCAGTTGCGTCCGCCATCCACCGATACATCGACGCGCGTGATGCGGCCACGACCCGACCAGGCCAGACCCGTAATATTGTAAAAACCGCGATCCAGCAAACGCTGCCCACCGGAAGGTGAGGTGATCACGGATTTGCATTCCTGAATCAAGGCGTACTGACGCGACAGGCCATCGGGCATCAGATCGGTGTATTGCGTGGATTCTTCACGCGTCGCATACGGCGCATCACCCACTTCGATGCGACGCAACCACTTGACCCACGATACGCCCTGCGCGCCCGGCACCACCAGCCGCAACGGATAACCATTTTCGGGGCGCAGCATTTCACCGTTCATGCCCCAGGCAACGATCACATCGTCGAGTGCCATCTCGATCGGTATGCTGCGGGTCAGACTGGCACCATCGGCCCCCTCAGCCAGAATGAATTTCGCTGCCGATTTATCGATGCCGCAGTCTTCAAGCAACAGCGACAACGGTACCCCGGTAAATTCGCAGCAGGACAACATGCCATGCGTGTACTGCACAGATGGGACAGCCGGACTGGCCCAATCCATCGCCGTATTGGCGCCGCACTCGATGAAATGCATGCGGGACACCGAGGGCAGACGCATCAGATCGCCGACGGTATACACCTTCGGCGTCGCGACCAGCCCGTTGATCATCAGCCGGTGCGAGGCGGGGTCAATATCATGCCAGCCCGCGTGATGACGCTCGAAGTGCAGGCCACTGGGCGTAATGATCCCGAACAGTCCTTGCAACGGCGTGAAAGCAATGCTGCTCTCGCGTCGCCGGGTCAGGCCCGGTGATTCGCGACGCTGCAAATAAGCTTCATGTTTTGATGGCAGACCGTAGGGCAGATGCGCCACCGGATGGCCGAGGGTCGTGCTGTGCTTTGGCAGCTGCAGGATCACTTCTTCGCCATCCTGGCCGGGATGATCGGGGGCGGCCACCGCACTGCCAGTGGCAATGGCAGCGCTCGCCGCCACGAAGCTCTGACGCAGGAAGTCCCGGCGAGCAGCATCCAGTCCCTGTGTACTGATCTCGCCGATCAGATCATCGCTGAGAAAATTTTCCGGCGCAGGCTGCAGACGTCCCGGCTTGCCTTGGGTTCCCATGACCGCGACCTGTTTTATTTTTTTGAGCAAACCATGCGCATGAGCAGTTCCTCAATGCTGCCCGCTGCGGGTGCGGTCCATGAACCGGGTTTGTATGCGGCCTTGAGGAGCGTGCCGTCGGCCATTTTCTCCTGGTGCCAGAGGTGCATCAGATCACGCCGCATACCCCGGCTGCAGTCATACTCGTCGCGCGCTTTGATCGATAGGAAAGGGCGACCGTCAAGGCTCTGAGTCGCCGCATAGTCCACCAGATGCCAGAGCTTTGCCGATTCAGGGCCCCGCATTTCGAGGGTGTCGTGCTCGACATAGAGCACAAACTCTTTGGACGGATACTCGATCCGCGTCCATTCGGCATGCGCTGCCACGGTCACGGTAGCAAGCAGCAGGGCCAACAGCATTTTTTTCATCGTTGATGTCTCCGGGTCGCCTGAATCACGGCTCTTGGTTGAGCGCTTGAGTATAGCAGCGCAAATTTTTGCGGGTACAATCCGAGCAGGCATGAGGCAGCGCCATCGCCTCAACAAATTTCAAACAATGCTTGCAGCGCACAGCCTGCAGGAGACAGCAGATGCCGATCACTATCCTCAGGCCAGCGATGATGCTGGGCCTCGCCCTCGCGCTGATAAATAACGTCTCAGCGGACACGGGTCCCCAGACCCTGTACACGCGAAGTCTCGCAGCCACCTGCGCAAACTGCCATGGTACGGTCGGTAAAAGCATTAAAGATCCCGCCGTACCCGGACTTGCAGGCCGGCCGAGTGCCTATATCGTCGAACAAATGAACGCCTTCAAAACCGGCACCCGTGAAGCGACGATCATGCACCAGATCGCCAAGGGCTACAGCGACGAGCAGATCAAACAGATGGCGGACTATTTCGCCAGCCAGAAGCCATAAGGGGGGCGTAATGGACCGCAGATCATTCTTGCAGGCCGGCGCAGCGCTGGCACTGGTCGGCAGCAGCCTGCCGGCGCGCGCGATGCGCGGCGCCAAAGTCGTCGTCATCGGTGGCGGCTACGGTGGCGCCACCGCCGCCAAATACATCCGCATGCTCTCGGACGGGCAGATCGATGTCACGCTGGTCGAACCGAACAAGGAATTCATCTCCTGCCCGATGTCGAACCTCGTGGTGGGCGGCAGCCGCAAGATCGGCGAAATCAGCCGTCCTTATGCGACGCTGACCAAAAATCACGGCGTCACGATCGCGCAGGATTTCGCGACTGCGATCGACACCACTGCCCGCACGGTGACGCTCGCCAGCGGCAATACGCTCTCTTACGACAAGCTGGTGGTCTCGCCGGGCATTGATCTCAACATGACCAGCATCGATGGCCTGGCTGACGCGCACGCCTCCGGACAGATCGTGCAGGCATGGAAAGCCGGCCCGGAAACACTGGCACTGCGCAAGCAGCTTGAAGCAATGCCCGATGGCGGCGTGTATGCGATCACGATTCCTGAAGCCCCCTTCCGTTGCCCGCCCGGCCCCTACGAGCGCGCCTGTCAGGTCGCCTGGTATTTCAGCAAATTCAAACCACGCAGCAAGGTGCTGGTGCTCGATGCGAATCAGGACGTTGTTTCCAAACCCGGCCTGTTCAAAAAAGCCTGGGCTGAGCAGTACAAGGACATCATCGAGTACCGCAATCAGCACAAGGCGATTGCGGTATCACCGAAAGACGGACTCATCAGATTCGATGTGCAAGGGGATGTCAAAGCCGACGTCGTCAATGCTTTGCCGGCGATGCGTGCCGGCGTGATCGCGCAGCGCACCGGCCTGGCGAACATGGCCAACAACCGCTGGTGCGGCGTCAACTATCAGACCTTCGAATCAACGGTTGCGAAAGACGTGTTCGTCATTGGCGATTCGATTCAGGTCGCCCAGCTGATGCCCAAGAGCGGCCACATGGCCAACAACCACGCCAAAGTAGCCGCTGCAGCAATCGTTGCCCAGCTGGCGGGTATGGATCCCAACCCGCAACCGATGCTCACGAACACCTGCTACAGCTTCGTCGACGACAAGAAGGTCGTTCATGTGGCCAGCGTGCATGAATACGTCACCACCGAACGCACCTTCAAAGTGGTTGCCGGCTCAGGCGGCGTCAGTGCGGGGCCGACCGAACTGGAAGGCAGCTATGCAAACCACTGGGCACGCACGATCTGGTCTGACATGCTGGAATAAGCGATGAAAAAATTCCTGATGCTCGTACTGGCGATGTCCGTTTGCATCACTGCTGCCGCTGACAATCCGCAAATGGCCATCGAGAATGGCGGCAAGATGGAATTCATTCATGCCGCCCGAGCCGGCAAACTCAGCGCCGAACAAAAAACTGCGCTCGAAGCGCGGCTAAAGGCCGAATGTGACCACCCGACGAATCCAATCACGCAAGGCATGATCGAAACACGCGGCCCCGGCAAGTGCATGGCCTTTGTGCGACACCAGTGTGCCTGTGCGGATTGCGACATGCCGACGTACTGTTTTCCGGCAGAGGCCAGGTAGTCCCGCGACAAAAAATAACCTGCCATGCAAAACCGGGAAGAGGAGGAAAATCCGGTCACACATGGCAGGCTCACTGAGACTGCGTAGCACCACATGACCGCACCGCTGCGAGCAGCATCCGGTCATACCACTCAGAACTTGTAGCTCATACCCACTTCAAAATTACGCACTGCGCCGGGGAAAATACCATCCGGATTGCGGCTGGCAATGTATTTTTTGTCACCGAGATTGCGCACTGCTGCGAACAAGCTTGTTTTAGGGTTCAGCTGATAACGGGCACTCAGGTTCAGCACGACATACGAGGGGATGAGCCCCTGCCTTCCATCCGTGCTCTCAGCCACCGTGTTCAGCGCATCCACAAACTGCGAGGAAACATAGGTCCCCGATACACGTGTCGTCAACGCATCCCGCTTGTAAGCAAGACCAAGATTTGTGGTCAGCTCCGGCGCATACGGCAAGCGATTGCCGTAAACATTATCGGTGCTGCCGGTACGGTTACTGTTGTACTTCGCGGTAGGCAGGTAAGTGAAATTCACATCGCCGCTCCAGCCCTGCCCCAGTTCCATCATCAGCAAGCCCTCGACACCCTGATTCAGGGTTTGGCCTGCATTGGTCTGAGTGACACCGGAGGAAGCTGCCTGATTGACGATCTGATTCGAGAAATCCATCTGGAAAGCCGTCAGCTCATAGCGTGCATTTTCCAGCTTGCCACGCACACCGACTTCGATGTTGACAGAGCGCTCGGCATCCAGACGCTGGTCAACGCCGCCAATGATGGACTGACTCAGCATGGCTGGTGAAAATCCACGAAATACACCGGTAAACAGCTGCGCCTCCGGCGACAGTTGCCAGGTGGCGCCAATACCGGGAACAAACTCGGTGTTATTGGTCTTGCCAGCGACAGAAGTTAAGAGATTCTTGTCTTTCTGTGAGTAAGACTCGATCCTCAAACCCGGCGTGATCGCAAGACGATCATTCACGACAAAACGGTTCTGGCCATACAGTGCCAGGCTCTTGGCTTCGGAGTCCTGATCCGCAGTTAAGGTACCCGTTCTGGCGTTCGCATCGGTATTCGATGAGAGGGTCTTGTTTCTGCGTGACTCGGTATGTATCCGAACGCCCACCTCTGTCTCATTGATCAGACCAAACATGTTGTGATTGAGGAAAAGCCGTGAGTCCACACCCACCATGTCGAAGCGACGCGCCGCCCCGACCATACAGTAAACACCGATCTGACCACAGGCTTCAAATTCGGTACCGTTTGCTGATCGTGAATCCACCGGACGACGCCAGTAATCTCGCTGCAGCTGGCTCCAGTACACCAGCGTTTTGATTTTGGCATTCGCGTTCAGCTCGATCTCGTGGTTGATATCGAACGAATTACGCTCACTGAGGAAATAATCGCTGGGCGCCGGATTTTTCGTGGGCGTGTAACGATATTCATTTGGACGTAGCCCCACATACGACGTATTCACATCATTCGAATAATGCGTGAATTTCGCGCTGAGATACTGACGATCCCCGAGCGCCATCCCGCCTTTGACCACCACATCATTCATTTTGAAACCGTTATTGCGGAAGCCATCACCCTCGGAGGTCACCAGGCTGATGCCGCCCACAGCATCACCCGATGCGCTGCGTCCGCCGGCATCCAGACCCAGCAAATGATAACCATGGGAGCCCACCTTGCCGGTCACCACCACACCGTCCTCGGGCTTTTTCGTTTGATAGTTAATCACGCCGCCGATCGTGGTCGGGCCATAGCGCAGACCGGCTGCACCTTTCAGAACCTCGATGCCTTCCATGCGCTCAATGCGCGGGCTGTAATACGATTCATTGGAAATAAACAGACTGGGAGCAACCGGCACACCATCTTCCAGCACCAGCAGCTTCTGACTACGATTCGGATTCAATCCACGAAGGCCAATGTTCGGAATAAAGCCATACCCCTCTTCCTCACGCACAGTAATGCCAGGCACGACCTTCAGCGCGTCTTGTGTCGACAGGGGTTGTGCAAGCTTGATCGCTTCTTTAGTAAGGACGGCTACCGAGCCCGCTTGTTTTGATACGGCCGTCTCACCTTCCCCAACTACTTCGATGCGCGGCAGTATTTTTTCAGCTGATTCCTGCGCGAGAGCCGGGACACAACATATCGCCCACACCGCCGCTGCCACTGGCGTCAGACTGGCGCGTGCGCGTTTACGGTCATTGAATCGATCAGGCAGAGCAAAAACAGGGTACGGCTGAGACATGAAACACAACTCCTTCGCTGACTGGTTAAATGTTATTGATAATGATTCGCATTTAGGTTCAACGATACCAGAGCACCGACACATCTAGCAAGCATTTCTTTTCGAACCGGAAACAGAGCGGAAATCCACTGATTGCCTTGATTTGCCTCATGTCCAAAAATCCGATAAAAATCAAACGCTTGGCATGCTTTGACCACAGTCATCCACAGACTTACCCACGAAACTTGTGGACAGCTTCCGGTGTCCGGCATTTAATTGTGGAAACTTTTTATGGCCTCAGCCCATGTCAATTGAAACCCCGGTAGCAGCCCCGTTTCGCAGCCTCTGCACTGATTGCGGGATTTCCCGCAGCACCGACCCGAAACGCTGCGGCCGTGCCTGTCAGTTCATTGCCCCTGACTATCCGGCGCTTGAGCAGCAGGTACACGGGCGTCGCCGTGACACCAAACGCATCGATGAATTGCATTTCGGTCCGTTTCGGAGAATGTGGCGCGCATCATTGAAGGAGCCGCTCGAGGGTGCACAATGGACGGGCATTACTACCCGTCTGGCCGAGCGTCTGCTGGAAAGCGACAAGGTGGATGCGGTTTTAGCGATGCGGGCTGACCCCGAGGACCGCTGGAAACCTGTCCCCGTGCTGGTCAAGCGTGCGAGCGACATGCAGCAATGTCGTGGCATGCGCATGGGTTACGCACCGCTGCTGTCGCTGCTGGAGCCGGCTGCTGCACAGGGAATACGACGACTGGCAGTGATCGGCATTCCCTGTCAGGTTTACGCATTGCGCGCGCTGGAGCGCGAACTGGGTTTTGAAAAAATTTATGTGATCGGCACGCCCTGCTCGGACAATACCAGCACAGAAAATTTTCATAGTTTTCTGGCACGGCTGGAAGATGATCCCGCTCGCATCACCTACCTTGAGTTCCGGGCGGATTACCAGGTCGAGCTGCGCTATGACGATGGCCGCAGTCGCACCATTCCCTTTTTGCAGCTGCCGCTGTCCGACCTGCCAGCCGATTTCTTTCCTCTGACCTGCCGCACCTGCGTCGACTACACCAATGCGCTCTCCGATATCACGGTGGGCTACATGGGCGGACAGGGACAGCAATGGCTCTTGGTTCGCAATGAACGCGGCGAGGAAATACTCGATTTACTGAAGGACGAAGTGCGGCTGGAAGCACCCCAAAGTGCGGGCAAGCGCCAGGGCGCAGTGCGTGGCTTTTTGCAAAACACCGTGCGCGCTGCCGGTGGACTGCCGCTGCGTAGAATGCCGAACTGGCTGCGCCCCATCATCGGCTGGCTGATGCCGCGCATTGGACCTCGCGGACTGGAATTTGCGCGTGCCCGGGTTGAAATGAAAGCGATTGAGACGGTTATTCATCTGCGCCGCGAGCAACCTGCGCGGCTGCGATCGATGGCACCGCCGCATATCTGGCCTCTGGTCGAGCCTTATGGGTTGAATCCGCAAACGGGTGAACAGGCGCCGGCGGCAACAGCAACGAACAAGCCATAGAGATGAAATTCGCTATTAAAAACCCCGGCACACACTGCCCCCCGGGGCAGGTCACAGCGCAGGATTTTTTTATTACAATCCAGTCTCACAGGAAACTATTGGCCAAACCTATTGAACAAACAGGCACTGACCACAAGCTAAACCTATGTGTGCCCTCCTGCGCTCCCTGTTACTTGCCGCTGCTTCTGCCGCTGTGCTGGCAGCCTGCGACAGCGGTCCCAAGACCTATGACGACTGCATGCTCGCGGCCTCGCGCACGAGCAAAAGTGATCGCCAGTTCCGCAAGCTGGCGGAAGACTGCAAGGAACGATTCCGTAATTCAAAGTAAGCCTGCCGTGACCGACATGCGAACGCAAGCAGGGATTGGCGCGTCCGGTCGGAAGCTCCTCAACTATCTTATCGCTGGCATCCTCGCACTGACACTGATTGCGACGGGCGCCGCCTCTCATGCAGCCGATGAACCGCTGGCTTATGGCAAGGTCACCGCCAGCGCCGGCGGTACCGGCAAAACTTTTGCGGGTCGCGAAATCGCGCAAGTCATGAACTGGCATGGCGCCGCCTGGCTTGAACGCGCGGAGCGTCAGAACGAGGAAAGGCCCGATCTGCTGCTGCAGCTGCTGCCGCTCAAGCCCGGCATGGTGGTCGCCGACATGGGGGCAGGCAGCGGCTACTACAGTCGGCGGATCGCGCCCCGTCTGGCACCCGGCGGCAAAGTGATTGCAGTGGACGTACAGCCCGAAATGATCACGCTGCTAAAAAAACAGATTGCCGAGGCGCGCGTTCCCAACATCGACACGCTGCTTGCCACCGAAACAGAATGCAGACTGGCACCCGAAAGCATCGATCTGGCGCTGTTCGTCGACGTGTATCACGAGCTGCTCTATCCGATCGAGACGATCCAATGCGTCAGGCGTGCATTAAAAGCCGGTGGCCAGATCGCACTGGTGGAGTTCCGGGCTGAGGATGCGAGCGTTCCGATCAAGTCTCAGCATAAAATGAGTGAGGCTCAAATAAAAAAAGAAGCCGCGCTGCTGGGGCTGCAATGGTTCAGGACGATATCCTCCCTGCCATGGCAACACCTGGTGCTACTGAAAAAATAAATTTACCTGAACGT
>JACCDX011780548.1_pt1 | contig 15822 bp, 8 predicted proteins | sample 7449681 | NCBI WGS metagenome assembly JACCDX01 (sample SAMN15323450, study PRJNA562643) | freshwater metagenome | isolation source: river surface water | place: USA:Blue River Watershed | collected 2017-08-18 | reverse complement strand
GACTCTGGCTCAGCGCATTAATTTGTGCCGAACCCAGCGCGCGTACCTGCGCAGAGCTCAGTGCAGCCAAGTCATCGGTACCCAAATTACCCAACTGCGCTGAGGACAAAACACTAATCGCTGCCGTGTTCAGCGCTTGTACTTGCGCTGTCGTCAGACTCGTGAGCCCTGCTGACGTCATGCTTTGTATCTGGGCTGAACTCAATACGGCCACGTCATCTGTTTCAAACGCAGCTATCTGGTTTGCCGATAAGGCGTTGATCTGAGCTGTAGTCAAGCCCTTGACTTGCACTGTTGTCAGTGCTGCTAACTGGGCAGTAGTCAGCTTCGAGAACTGAGTCGAGGATATCGATGCAACCGTTGACTTGGCGATGGCTGAGATATCGGCATCATCAATCGCCTGCAGCTGATACTCCTTCAACCCATTGAGCTGCGTCGCCGTAAGCGAGCGAACCTGACCGGAGCTCATACCTTTGAACTGCCGGTCTGACATTGCGCTAATCTGACTGTTCGTCAGTGCAGCAACACTCGCATTACTGAGCGCCTGAATTTTGTCCGTGGCCAGCGCTGCAACGGTACTATCGGATAATTTGGTTACTTGTTCGCTGGTCAATGCAGCCAGATCAGCGGAGTCCAGACCCACGATCTGATCTGCCGATAACTCAGCTACCTGGGATGAACTCAGCGCTCTCACCTGCGCAGTCGTAAGCGCGCCAAGCTGAGCAGAAGTCAATCGGGATACCTGCGTCGTTGTCAGGCTCTGAATTATCGTGGTGCTGATACCTGCCAAATCAGCCGTGTCGATCGCCTGTAACTGAGATTCTGATAAGGCATTGAGCTGAGAAGATGTCAGTGATCTGATCTGACTGGAACTCATTGCCTTGAAACGATCGTCCTCGAGTGCCGCAATCTGAGACGGCTGAAGTGCACTGATCGCAGACGAACTGAGCGCCTGTATCTGTGCCGAGCTCATGGCATTCATCAGATTATTGGGCAAACCGGCGATTTGCGCGCTTGACAGCGCAGCCACATCGGCTGTTTCCAATGCTCGGATCTGTGTCTCCGTCATCTGGGCGAGCTGTGCTGAGGTCAGTGCGCCGATTTGCTGGGTGCTTAGTGCACGCAACTGGGCGCTCGTCAGATGCGCTATTTTGTCACTGCTCAGGCCAGCCAATGCGGACGACTTGATCGCCGCCAGATCCTGAGAGTCCAGTGCCTGAATCTGGGTATCGCTCATCGCATTGAGCTGAGCAGCAGACAGAGCTGCCACCTGCGATGAGCTGAGATTACGAATTCGTTCCTCGCTCAGCACCTCAATTTGGGCCGAGGTGATGGCGCTCACCGCCGAACTTGTCAGTGCCTGCAATTGCGTACTGGTCAATGCAGCAATAACATCGGTCGACAAGCCAGCAACTTGCGAACTTTTCAGGGCAGCGATATCAGAAGACTCCAGCTGACGCACCTGATCGTCCGTCAATGCATTCAGCTGGGCGGCCGACAGCGCACCTGCTTGCGCGCTGGTCAAGGCACGTAATTGCGCACCACCAAGGCTGGCTAACTGCGTACCATTGACTGAAGCCAAAGTCGCTAACTTGATGGAGGCAATATCATCCGCATCGATCGCCTGCAGCTGCTCGGCTGTCAGTGAGTTCAGCTGAGTGGCGCTCAGAGCACCCAGCTGCGCTGCGGTCATCGCCTTTAAAGCATCCGTCGACAACATGCTCAGCTGCGCTGAGCTCAGTGCATTAATCGCGGCGGTGTTCAGCGCGGCAACCTGTCCCGAACTGAGCGAGCCAACAAAGTCAACCGAGAGTCCCGTAATTTGCGTACTGCGAAGTGCGGCTACATCCGCATTTTCAAGGCTGCGGATCTGCTCTTCGGATAACTGGTTGAGCTGAGTGCTCGTCATCACCCGAATTTGCGCGGTCGACAATGCAGCGAGCTGACTGGTGAGCAAACTACCGACCTGGGCACTCGTCAAGCTGGCCATCGCGGTGGTGCTGATGGCTGCGATGTCAGCCGTCTCGATCGCCTGTAACTGATATTCCTTGAGTCCATTGAGCTGCGCTGCGCTCAGCGCCCGCACCTGAGATGTACTGAGTGCCTGTACCTGAGCTGCATCCAGCACATTGAGCTGAGTCGACGTCAGCGCGCCAATAGCGGTGCTACTGATACCCGTAATCTGTGTATCGGAAAACGTCATGCCCGGCAAAGCAAACAGCGTGGCGATCTGGGTGTTCGACATACTGCCGATCTGACGGCTGGTCAGCGCGGCCAGCTGGTCTTCGGTCAGCGCCTGCAAGTCCTCGGTCGCCAGTGATGCCACTTGAATCGGCGTGAGACTTCTGAGCTGGGCGGTGGTGAGTGCGGCGATCTGGGTCGTGCTCAGCGCGCCGATCTGGGCGGAATCAAGCGCCTGCAAAGCAGTAAAGCTGATGGCACCGATCTGATCGTTAGTGAAAGCTGCCAGCTGGTCAGTACCCAAACCTTTGATCTGCGCTGCGCTGATCCGACTCATCTGCTGTGGCTCGAACCGGGCGAGCTGATCGCTTGTCAGTGCACGAATTTGTGCAGTCTTCAATGCGGGAATTTGCACTGATGTCAGTGCAGCGAGCTGATCTGACGATAGCGAGGGAATCACCGTGGTGGACAACGCACTGATTTGTTGCGTCGTCATACCCGGGAAAGCGTCAGAACTGATCAGCGCAAGATCGGCTGAAGTGAGCGCTGCAATCTCGGCGGTGGTGACCGTACGTATCGTTGCCGTATCAAGCGCAGCAAAGTCCACAACGGTCGCGCCCGTCGCGGTGTAGGTCATCGGCGTACCTGACAGTCTCGTTATTTCGCTCATGATGAACTCACTACCAAATTAAATGAATGAATGGATTGAGCAGACCTTTTGGTCTGCCGTTAATTGATATCCGCGCTGCTCGCAAAGCTGCAGCAGTCCTTTTTCAAGAGAGCGCACCATCTTCCGGGTAAGCCCCAATACCGCCTTCGAATCGAATGCTTCTTCTGACAGCTTGATTTGTCCCTGTGCGAGCTGCACCACCCGATTTTCATAGTCGTTCAGATCGGAGGCGATCAGCTCGGGGAGATTGAGCGCGCGTAAGACACTGGTGCCCATTCGGGAAACCATCGTGTCGCCACCCACCGTGACGATGGGTACGCGAGCCTGAATCACATCATTGGTCGTGGATCCGCAGTTGTACGGATAGGTATCGAGAAAAACATCCGCCAGACGCAGACTGGCGCGGTATTCCGCATAGCTGCTCCTGGGTGAAAAAATGAGGCGACTGAGATCGGCGCCGGCTCGGCTGGCGTAGTCGCGCAGATTTTTTGTGGCGGCCGGATTGTCATCAATCAGCCAGAGCACGGCATGAGGCAAGCGCTCAAGAATAGCCAGCCAGCGATCGAAGAGTTCAGGATTAATTTTGTAGCTATTGCCAAAGGCTGCCATCACCCAGGCATCTTCGGGCAACCCAAACTCGCTGCGTTTGGTCTCTCTCACCGGCGTGGTTTCCAGCGCCAGCGGTAAAAAGCTGCCGTCAACATACAGTGGCGGTTCTTTGAAATAAGGTGTCGTAGCGTCCGGCGTGACCTGTTGGTCGGTGATCACGAAATCAAACCAGGGCATGGCAGTGGTGCCGATGAAACCCAGATAGGTTCCCTGCAGTGGTGCGGGACGGAGCGCGAAAATGCCAGGACGAGCGCCTGAACTCAGACCGTGCATATCAATCAGGACATCAATTTCATCCGCCCTGATCAGCGCTGCAACGCTCTCATCGCTTAGCTGATGAATCGGGCGGCGATGATCGAATGCCTTCCTCAGTCTTTGCTGATGAGGCGTACCGTCTTCCGGACTAAAGTCATACGCATAGAGCTCAAATTTGCTGCGATCGTGAGCCTCAAGAAAATCACCCAACAGCAAGCCGACGGCATGCACGCACAAGTCACCGGATACATAGGCAAGACGCAGTCGCTGGTGCGCCTTCGCGGGGATGGCGGGCGGAGATTCTTTGAGCGGATAGCTGCGACTGACGAAGGCATGCGCAGTCAGCAGCTGTTGTAAAGGATTGTCGGTCAGCGCAAGCATGGCCAGTGGCGATGTGGCCATCAGCAGATCATTCATGCGAATGCCCGGCAGGGTCTTGTAAACCGGCCACATGCAGGCCTTCTGGCGCACATGCACCCAGTGCTGGATGACGTTAGGCTGTTTGGGATTGAGCAGCAGGCTTTGTTCCAGCGCCTGCTCGGCGAGCACATACCGTTTCTGGTTTTCCTGAACGCGCCCGATGTGATTCAGCGCCAGCACAATAGTGCTGACTTCGATGTCTTCTCTCAGATGCTTTTGCGCGACCACCTCCGCCCATTGCGCGAGTGCCTGCGCTGTCTGACCGAGGCGCTCGTACACCAGACCGAGATTGATACTGGCTTCGGCAAACTGAGGCCGCAGCAACAGACATTGCTGATACACCCCGGCGGCACCGGCACAGTCACCGGTACTTTGGAGCAAAGCACCCAGATTGAAGAGTACCAGTGGCTTGTGGGGGTGGATCGTGACCGCCAGCCATTGCTGGTAGCGTTCAATCGCCGCCTGCACCTGCCCTGCTTCGCGCAGCGCATCGCATTCGCGCAAAAGCTGGTCGAGTGGAATCGTCGCAGGCGTAGTCATGGGCACTGCGGTGCCAACGGAAGGCACCGGCGTCACCGATCCCATCGCCATCGGCGATGCGCCGCCCGCGGTACGGATGTCCGCGTGCTTGTCGGATTTCTGCCTGAATCGTTGGTGTGCCATACGCTTGCCCGTTCGCCGGGTCGCAAAAACAGTGAACGACCTGCTTCTGAGCAAGCTTCATGCCATTACAAAAAAAATAATAAACTGATGCGGCTGCCCCAGCAAATATGCGGCTTTTAAGCGCGAGATATCTTTTTGATATGAAGATAAAAAGCGTCTGTCGGTATACCGACAGCGAGCAGCATGGCGCTTATCCGGCCACCGTAAGGCGCGAGCCGAGGGCCAGCCGGGCACTTTCGATTTCAGCGGTAAACACCGCCTGCAGGGTGGGGCTGGTTTTGCCCATCGCCTGAACCAGACGCTCGGTCCAGTCGAAATATTCGAGTTTGTGCTGAACAGACCAACGTGCGGGCGCTGCCGGCCCGGCGAGCGTGCGCACGCTCTCGATGACTTCGGCGAGCTTGATCAGCCGGGCCTTGCGCGACATGTGGGGCGCAGCGAGCATGCGCAGGGCCTTGCGGGTCACGGATGAAAAGCGGGGATTGTCGGTGACCTCGGCAACGACGAAAGCGATCTCGCTACCGAACACACTCGCCAGTTCTGCCTCGGTCGTTTCGGTGATTTGCAAAATGTCATTCAGGATCGCGCCGGCCAGCAGGAAGGTATCCGTTTCGGCGGCCTCCTCGGACAGCAGACGCGCGAGATCCGCAGAATCGGCGACGCAGCTGCCACCTGCCTCGGCAGGAAGCCGCCCGCCGGCCATCTTCGCGGCACGGAAGGCTTTCGCTTTGTCAACGAGCGGCGAGTGGAGCGTCATTTTTCACCCTTCATTAGCATCTTTAAATCATCCGATCGGCAAATCGCTGCGCTGCAGCGGGTGCAATATGCATCGGCTCGCTGCCTCTGAGGGTATCGACACCAGACGCATTTTCCCGAGGCCGGCAGCAGCCACATGCTAACCTCCTGCCCCATGACCGCGAACCGCCTGCCTGCCAGCCCTGACCTGATCGATTCAAAGTATGCCTTCTGGCGGCTGCTGAACACGCTGGCACTGGTCACCCTGGGCAGCGCTGCGATGTATGTCGTGGTCGTGATTCTTCCAGCGGCTCAGACCGAATTCGGCAGCGACCGTGCCGGCGCCTCTCTCCCTTACACCGCGCTCATGATCGCCTTCGGCATTGGCAGTCTGGTGATGGGACGACTGGCAGACCGTTTCGGCGTTTATCGCGTACTGCTGCTGGGCGGCATAGGCAATCTGGCCGGCTTCGTGTGGGCGAGCCACTCACCGGGCTTGCTGAGTCTGAGTATCGCGCATGCACTGCTCGGCATCCTCGGATGTTCTGCCACCTTCGTCCCGCTGCTCGCAGACACGGCGCTGTGGTGGAAAAAACGACGCGGCATTGCGGTAGCGGTCTGCGCCAGTGGCAATTACGTGGCCGGTACGATCTGGCCGGTCGTTATGCAATGGGGTATCGAGCATTATGGCTGGCGCACCAGCTATCTGACACTCGGTTGCTTCTGTGGCATCGGTATTCTGCTGCTGGCGCAGCGCATGAAAGAACGTCCGCCACTGGTCGATGAAACACCGGAAAATCCGGCCTCGACAACTAGCTCAAACCGCCCTTTTGGTTTGAGCCTGACACAAGCGCAGGTCTTGCTCTGCATTGCCGGCATGGCGTGCTGTGTAGCGATGTCGATGCCGCAAGTGCATATCGTCGCCTATTGCAGCGATCTGGGTTTCGGTGCAGCACGCGGCGCGCAGATGCTGTCGCTGATGCTGGGTTTCGGCATTGCGAGTCGCCTGATTTCCGGCTGGATCTGTGATCGTATCGGTGGCATACGTACCCTGCTGCTCGGCTCGGCCCTGCAAGGCATCGCGCTGCTTTTGTTCATCCCCTTTGACGGGCTCATGTCGCTGTATGTGATTTCGATCATGTTCGGCTTGTTTCAGGGCGGGATCGTGCCGTCCTACGCGATCATCGTGCGTGAACATTTTCCACCGGCTGAAGCGGGAGCGCGCGTTGGCTCAGTCATCACCGCAACCCTGTTCGGCATGGCACTCGGTGGCTGGATGTCCGGCAAAGTGTTTGATCTGACCGGCTCGTATCAGGCCGCTTTCGTCAATGGCGTGGCCTGGAATCTGCTCAACCTCAGCATTGCCGGCTGGATGTACTGGCGACTGCGCGGCGGACTTCGCTGGAGAACGGCATAAAACACTGACCGCACCGACTGAAGTCACACACTGAAGTCATCAATTGCAATCACAAGCGAAAAACCACCGCAGTGACATCGTCACGTCGGAAATTATCACCCTGCCAGGCGGTGAAATCAGCTTTCATTGCCTGCACAAGCTCGGTGGCGGACGCGTTGACTTCGCGGGTTAAGACCGATTGCAGACGGCGATAGCCGTAGCTGACCCGTTTGTCCTGCGGGCCACCGATCTGATCGGTGAAACCATCGGTGACGATCACGAAGGTATCACCTGCCTCATAGCGAATGATGGCAGTGGATGGTAATTCATCATCACTGAGCCGCTGCGAGTAACCAAGACTGACACGCGCCGCAGCATGCCGCATCAATTCGCCTGATGCTTTCAACTGCCACAGCTCCAGCTTGGCACCCGCATACTCGAGCTGACAGCGTTCGCGATCAATGCGAACGATGGCGGCATCACAACCATCGTCGCTTTCGCTATCAGGACGATCCTGATTTAGTCCGGTGCGGACATAGTGATCGAGTGCTTTCAATGCCGCCGCCGGATCCTGATCCGTATCGGTCGCATAAATTCGCTCGAGCGAATTACTGACCAGCAGCGACAACATCGCCCCCGGCACACCATGACCGGTGCAGTCAGCGACAGCCAGCACGAAAGGCCCTTCATGTTGCGATGACGAGACCCACCACAAATCACCGCCAATGGTGTCACGCGGCTCCCAGATCACATCGAAAGAAGCAAACCTGCCTTCCAGACGCAAGGACCGTGGCAATTGCCCGCGCTGCAGACGGCTTGCGTAGTTTACGGAACCAACCAGCATCTGATGTGCCTCGTCAAGCACCTTGTGCTGGGAGGCGAGTTCAGCCGTTCTTTCGGCAACAGTCGCTTCGAGTTGGCGATTCTGGTCTTCCACCAGTGCCTGTTGCGCTTTCATGTTGGCGGCCAGCTGTTCCTGCAGCCAGCGCGTGCGACTGACCACCGCCAGTGCCATGATCAGCGCTTCACAGCACAACCCGATCGCCTGAGCGGTATTGGAGTTTTGCATCAGCAAGCCAAAACCGGAAGGCTCCAGCAATGAGAATGGCGATGGCACACCGGCCAGTCCGAGGATGAAAATGGAACGAAACGTCAGATACGGCACGATCGCATACATGAAGAACTTGGCGATCTTCAGACCCTGACGATATCGGATGAAGGCAACGGTATAAAAAGAAATCAACAGAACCAGAGTGAACAAACCGAGCGGCAGCCAAAGAATCTTCACCGATACATCATGCGGTACAAACGAGGTAAACAAATAATGTGAAACATAGGCCAACACATACAGATAAACCGCTTTCTGTAATAGCGGATACTGCTCGCGAACATTGAGAAAAGAGGCAGCAAAGATCGCGTAGCAGATTGCCTGCAGGTAGCCGAAGATCACAAACGAGGGCCAGTAGGCACTCTGGTGTCCAAACTCACGGCCCTCAACGTCAATCAGAAATTCGGAAAGTCGCGCACCCTCGGGCATCGCGTTGCTGAGTATCTGAAAGAAAGCGACCAGAATCCAGACACTGTACGCGTAGCTGGCGCCATCCTTGCTGTTCGCGGCCGAAAACCAGCCGAATATGCCGAGCGCGAAAAGAATGCCCAACAACGTGCCTTCCATGTACAAACCCAGACGACGCGTCTCCGAAAATTTCAAATCATCGTAAAAGGCCAGGCTGAAGTTTCGGGCGTGAAGATTGGCGTTCGGACGAAGCTGCGACATCACCAGCACCTCCTCGCCCGGGTGCACGGTAAAACGGCTGAACTGACTGCTTGTCTGCCGCGAACCGGGTGCAAACGGATTCATGTCCGCCAAGTGGTTATGCGTGGCATACAGTGCACCCGAGACTTTCAGGATCTCGACACGGCCATCCGCTCGGATCAAATAACTGCGCATGCTCTCCCAGCCCGAGGGATCGATGCGCAGCACCAGAGGCTCACTCAGGCTGCTGCGAATTCGCTGCGCAACCCAGTAACGGCTGCCCGACCGTATGGTCTGAATTTGCTCGGGCGATATGAATTCGCTTGGGGACTGCATGACTTCATTGATGGTCTTCTTTGCAGTCGGATCCTCGAGCACACGAAGATTCAGTTTTTCACTGAAGATGATCGGCGTCGAATCGCTGACCTCGTACGCGGGCAAATCGTTTACGGCGACTGCGACTGCGACAGGCTGATAGCCAAGGACCACCAGAGACAGTAACAGGCGGATTATTTTTTTCATTATCGGTCTCCTCCGAAGGGCGGCGCAGCTGTATCGCTTTGTCCGTCAGGGCGGGTGTGAATGTGAAATTAAGACAGTTCATTGCCGCCCGCAAGGGGGCGAAACCGGAAAAATGCGCAGACACTGAGATTCAGCGGGGTTCTGATCAATCTGGTTTTCAAAAAACCAAGATACTGTGAAAACCTGTCGGTTGAAGCAGCTTGCCAGGTTGGCAGCATGATGCGAATTCGTGACAATCAGTCTTCCGAGATTTTTTCAGCCTCGTCACTGGTCAGCAGGAAGGCTTCCAGATCCCGATTGAATTCATCGGCCGCATCGACAAACAACGCATGACCGGCGTCGTTATAAATTTTGGTTTGTCCCTGGGGATGCTTGTCGATGAAGCGTTGTGATTGTTCGATATACCGCGGCGTGATCGCATACCAGACCGGTCGTGTGGTGGCATACACCGCTTCACGATAGTACTCGCGCTCATACGGCTTGCTCAACACATTGAAAGCGTCGGTGGGATTTTTTGCCAGCCGCAGTCCGGATTTTTCAACGACTTCGATAAAATCTTCGTCGGGTATGGTTTTGAAAATCGCGCGCGAAAATTCCTTGATGTACTTCGTGAATTGCGCTTCCGTCATTTTGGCGCGCGCGGTCTTGCGCGCCTTGGGCGGATCACCCTCACCGATGGAATTATCGATCAGCACCAGCGCCATCAATCCATCCTGACCATAGCGCGTCAGATAATCAAGCGACTCCATCACGCCCAGCGACCAGCCCAGCAAGACAAAGCGTTTGGTTTTCAGGTGCGCGATGAACTCTTTAATATCTCGCGCGCGCAGCTCAGCCAGACGCGGTCCGCGGTAAATATCGGAAGTGCCTTGCGATCGGGGGTTGAGCGAATGAACCCGGTATTTTTTTGAAAAGTATTCCAGCTGCGGCTGAAAAATTTCGGCAGGCATCAGCCAACCCGGGATGAAAATCAGATCGGTCTCGCCGGTACCGCCGGTCACATAGGTAAGGCGAACGCGGTCGGAGGTGACGAAGGATTTTTCCTTGAGGTCAGCCGACAAGGGGGCGGCATTCAGCGTTTGCTGGAGCATAAGCGCGGCAAAAAGGAAAAATGCAGCGAAGCGGCTGATGAATAATGGTGTCCCACGGAAGCCGGCTGGTTGATCGATGCTCAATTTCTCACCTCAGATCGTGAAGATCTCATTCAGCGGCGGCCTTGAGTCATTTACCGCCTGTTCTGCGCGATCATACATGACCAAAGGCGGTCAGAGTTCTCACAAGGCTCAAGGCGTCTTGCCGCCAGCAAGCTCCAGCCAGCTGATGAAGCGTCTGGCCATTTCACGGTAGCCCACAGGGGTCAGGTGAATCAGATCATTGGCCATCCATGGCGGGGATCGCTTCATCAGCGCATAGGCGCCGCCCATCTCGCGCATGACGAGCGATATGTCCCATACCACGCACTGATATTCATCACCCAGTTCACGCTGAATAGCGGCTGCCTGTGCATGTCGTGCCGGATAAGTCTGCAGATCGTAATGCGTGGTGACTTGCGTTTTGTTGACCGTCTTGCGCTTGCTGACTTTGACCTTGACGATTTTTTTCACAGTAAAGCGCGTGACCCGATCACCGGGTGGGATCAGAATGCAGGCCGCTTGCGGCAATGCGGCGCGCATCGCGATCAGCGTCTGACGGTAATCCTGACGATAGCGTTCCGGATTCCAGGTTTTGCCCGTGACGTCGTTGGTGCCGTAGGCCAGTATGACGGCATCATAGACGCGATCATTGAGCGCCGCCTTGAAGAAATCAGGTTCGACACTGCGCCAGTAATTACCGGCCGCACCGGCAATACCAAAGTTATCCAGCACCACACCCTGATGATCCTCAGCGAACAGGCCCAGCAGCGTGACTTGCTTCGCTTCAGTGACACGCATCTCGATACGCGACATCGGTAACGCCGATTTGATTTCCACGATACCGATGGCCTGCGGTCCCTGGGTATCGAGCGTCCCCAGTTTTTCGCCATCGACGATCAATTCAAAAGAGCCACCCTCGGGCTGTCGCAGAAAATGCAGGTTGACCTGCTGCGCCCGGTATTTCGCATGGGTCGAACGCAGGTCAACCTCCAGCGCGGCCTGCGGGGTCATGGAGGTCATCGCATACAAACCCAGACCTGCGATGATTTTGGGTGTGTTGACGGTTCGGGGGGGAATTTCTTCGCGCCATTCGCCGCTGCGGCAAAAAGCGCTGACCGGGAGATTCAGCCCGGGACGACCATAAAGCAAATTGATATGACCCGCACCGCCGGCACCATAGCGTTCCTGCAGCGCCTGACGGAGTTCGCTGGAAAAAAATTCGGCAGCCATATGGCTGCCGCCCCAGAGGCCTATGCGAGCAACGCGCTGACGCGAGGCAGATGTCAGCGTTGCATGGAATTTTTTAATCCATTCCGACTTCGGTAAATTACGTCGCAACTCATCCGGACTCGGTGGCGCGAGTGCCTTCTTCAGCATCTCGGTCTCCTCTGCCTCGCTCAGCGGAATGATTTCTTCGACGCTGCCGGCGGGTGCCGGCTCTTGTCTTTGGGGATCGTTGACGGGCGGTGACGGCTTGCGTTCGGGCGTTTTTCGTCGCTGAGGGGTCGAGCATTTCAGCGTTTCCATCTCTTTACCACCGATGACAGTGAAAACCTGATGCAAGACCTGCGAGCCGGCAGGCATCGTGGTCGCAGCGCCATTCACGCTGTCATCTGCTGCTGCCAGCGCAGGCATCAGCAGCGTCATCATCACCGGCATGAACCGCTGCAACAGCGAGCGACATGCCATTTTTCGGCTCGTCATCACTGCCCTGCCTCGAAGCGCTGATAGCTCTGCAAGAGCGACTCGGAAAACGCATTGCCGATGCGAGTCAGGCCTTTTTCAGTCAGGTGATTCAGATCAGTCCAGGCCAGGCCCTGAGACAACCAACGTGCAAACGAATCCCTGCCACCCATGAACTGCCAGGTATTCCAGAACGCGCAACCGTTCTCCAGACTGACCTGACGCTGATAGGTGACCATGCGCTCAATCAGCGGACGCGAAGTGATACGTCCGTCATCATTGAGCACCCCCTGATCAAGCGGACTCATGACCAGACAAGCCGCTTTGGGCGCGCCCTGACGCAATATTTTCAGAGCGGCGGTGAAACCCTCTTTGTAAACGCGTCCTTCGGGCGTCAGCAGGCCACCGTGATTGGTTTCATTCCCGCCCAACATCACGACAATCAGATCCGGATGGCGTGCGGCAGTTTGCTCAGCCAGATGGTCAGGGTCGAACTGGCGCAGAGAGCCGCTGGCGATACCCACAACAGCCGTGGTCTCCCAGGTAATGCCGCGCGCTGCTTCGATTACGGCGCCATACACTTCCAGATTAGGCTCGGCAATCGTCATCTTCACACGCGATATCGGGTCGGCGCTTTCATAGATCCACTGATCAAAAGCCTTGTGCTCGACTTTTCTGAGCGCTTCGATTTTCTGTCCGTTGACTTCGAAGACAGGTGCTTCGTCGCGCCGGGATTTTTGCGCATACAGCTCGAGGTGTTCGCCCATCACCGCATTCGGCTTCGGTGGTGAAATCAGTATCTGGCTTTTACCGCGGGGTTTGGCGACCACACCACCCAGACCATAGCGTCCATTGTTGCCACCGAAAAGTATGGTTTGTATGTTCCAGTCGCCGGTACGATCGACGCGCACATCGTCGCGGCGCATCCAGCGCGGATCCATCCCGGCGACGAAGAAGCCCGGACCGCCATAACCAAAATTTGCCTGCATCCGTGCGCGTACGGTTTTGGCAATACCGTCGCCCGCCAGCGTCGAATCGCCGTAGTGAAGCACCCTGACCGGACCCTGTCGGCGCTCTTTCAGCGCGCGGAAAAATCCGGCCAGATGCTCTTCGCCATACAAATGCGAGACACCACTTTTTTTAGTGACGGGCGCTGTCGTGACAGCAGCCGCTGCTGCGGCTTTTTCTGCGGTGGCGTTATCCGGCGGCGTGCCATCGGGCGGCTTGCTGGCCACCGGCTCCGGCGCGCTGTCGTTTGACAAAGACGCCTCCGTTGTGGCCGACGTCACTGCCGCATCCGGACGGGACCAGGCCAGCGGGCCCAGTGCGCGCGTGGGCCGGAATGCGGCCATGTCAGCGATGTAATAGCTGGGCAGGACAGTGGCCAGCCCCACCACCAGTATGGCTAGCACATGAAGCGGCGCTGCAAGTCGGTCGTTTGCAATCATTGTCAGAAATTCCTGTAAATGAAATTGAGCGCCTGACCACCTGACAAATAAGCGCCCGTCAATAGCACGACACCGAAGATGACACCCTGGATGACCGGATGCCAACGCTTGAAGTGATTGCGCACGGCTTCCGTGACCGCTGTCGGGCAGAAGGTCGTCACCACACCGGCGATCAGACACGCCCAGAACAACGGCGCAAAGCGCGGTGAGCCGGACAACTCGGATTGCATCAGATAGCCGGCAAAAGCGGCTGCATCCTCCAGCGTGGGCGTCTTGAACAGGATGCGTGCGACCACCACAAAGCTGAACGTAAGCACCCATCCGGCGATCAGCAGGCGCTTTTCAAAGCGAACCACCCAGTCCTGCCACCAGGATTGAAAGCGTAACCAGCGATTCGCACACACCGCCGAACCATGCAAAAGACCGTACAACAGAAAGTTAAGCGTGACCCCATGCCAGACCGCCAGCAGCAGGATCGAGATCATCACGTTCCGATAGATTTTCCATCGTTCGACCCGGCTGCCACCGAGCGGATAGTAAACGTAATGGGTAACCCACGCCGAGAGGCTCATATGCCAGCGCCGCCAGTACTCGGCGATCGAGGAAGCATGGTAAGGCCGATTGAAATTTTCAGGCAGACGCAATCCCAGCAAGCGCGCAGAACCAATGACTACATCGGTATACCCTGAAAAATCGAGATAAATCTGGAAGGTGTACGCGAGCAGCGCGATCTGGATTTCCAGCGACGAAAAACTGGCGGGATCGGCGAACACCGGGTCGACACCGGCCTTGGCAATGACGTCGGACAGAATGAGTTTTTTCGCGAGTCCGCGCACGATGCGCCATAGTCCCTCGCGAATATCGTCAGAGCTGACATTGCGTTTCTCCATCAGCTGGCTGATGAAATCCGAAGCCCGCAGAATCGGACCGGCAGCAAGATGTGGGAAAAAACTCATGTAGACCGCGTAGTGCAGCCACGCGCCCGTATCGAGCTGACGTCGATAACGATCGACGGTGTAGCTGACCGCCTGAAAAGTCATCACTGACAATCCCAGCGGCGGCAACCAGCCTGCGACGCCCTGCGCCTCCAGCCATGACGGATCAACGAAACCCCACAAGCCGGCCCGTATGAATTTATGCAACATCAGCGGTGCGATTTCCAGCGCGATCAGCACGCCGAGCGCCGTGCGGTTACCCGGAAAGTGGCGTTCCAGAAGCCTGCTGCCCAGCCAGGTGACGAGCAGCAGTTCAACGATCAGCAGACAATTGATCCAGCCATCCGACCAGAGCGCGATCACGCCACCCAGCAGCAACAGGCACAGGCGTGTGATCTGCGAAGCGCTCAGCAGATAGAGCGCGACCAGTATCGGCAGCGCCAGCAGGTAGTTGGAGGAGACCAAACTGGAATCGCCTTATTTTTTTCGGGTCGCTGTGATCACGGCATAGGTGCCATCTTTGTAGTAGCCCATACGAAAATTCAGGGGGCGGATATCCTTGCGTTCATCAAAGGCTTTCACCAGATCCCGCTGATAGGCATTGAACGAATGATGCGCGTTCTCGAACTTGCCGTAGAGCCGGGTGTTGAATTCTGCGTCCAGCTTTGAATACTGGATGCCAGTTTCATCCTGAACGATAAAAGGCGCATGCCGAATCACAGCCTCAGCAACCATTGAAAATGTCTTGTTTTGCGGCAGATGCGAGGCGGCTTTAAACAGCGTGGGATTCATCGCCAGTTGTTTGATCAGGATGTAATTTTTCGGCGAAGCTTCCAACCCCTTGTTGGACAAGTCGATACGCAGGTAATCCAGCGTCACCGGCCGACCATCCTTGGTGAGCTTGAAACGCACCGAAGTCCACTCTTTGGTCGCGGCCGGCAACTCAATGATCTCGCCCTTTTCATTCCACTCGATAGGAACCACTTCGCTGATCACGAAGCGCTGCAGCTTCAGGGTGGTCGCCAGTAAGGTACTGGCACCGATATGCACCCGATTCTGATACACATACTGGTCCAGATACTCGGTCACGAAAAAGCCATCACGGCCGTAATTCTCCCAGGCGGAAGTCAGTACCGTCAGTGTCTGATCGAGGGTGGCCGGTGGCAGCGTGCGCAAATCAATCGGTTGATAAGCACGCTGCATGGCGACCATCACATAACGGCGCGCATTCGGATACATCTGGTAAATCGTGGAAAAATCCGGGCCGGAAAACGGATAAAAAACAGTGTCACCAAATGCGGGAACTTCCTTCTGCGACCAGGCCATCATCGGATTGGCGATTTTCGTCACATACTGCGTCCAGTTGGAACGCACCTGGTTGGAATAAAGCTTCCATTTCGGCGTATCCAGTGCGGG
>JACCDX010797887.1_pt1 | contig 15825 bp, 4 predicted proteins | sample 7449681 | NCBI WGS metagenome assembly JACCDX01 (sample SAMN15323450, study PRJNA562643) | freshwater metagenome | isolation source: river surface water | place: USA:Blue River Watershed | collected 2017-08-18 | reverse complement strand
CTATCCGATTCAAGTGGACGTACGTCGTTCGGCGAACAGACGCGACGCAGTCGCGTCCCTACCCGAGGAGGCTGAACCCGATACCCTAATTTCATCGAGGCAACTAGGGCAGCACGCGGTGCTGCCCCTACCCGATACAAGTGCCAACCCTACCTTGAGACAGGCGGGGGGAGTTGCGCTGAGGGGAAAGCTACGTTCGCTGAAGGGATGCTCAGTGTTGTCCAATTAGCACGCGTGGTGACGGGATCCGTCCTGATCATCGTGGGGCTGATTGCGATTCCCCTACCCTTAACTCCAGGGCTACCTTTGATTATCCTGGGGGCGTCCATCGGCCTGACGTGGCATCCCAAAGGCCTACGCCTGTGGCGACGCTGGCGGGTAAAAGCCGGACGGAAGTGGCAAGGGTGGCGCGGGCGGAGGGAAAGATAGAATAGGGTTGGGGCATCTTATATGGGTAGGGTCGGGACTGCGTACCGACCTAGGGTGGTGGGTGGCTAGGTTGGCACGCAGTGCCAACCCTACCCAAGGCAGTTTGAAAAGGGGAACCGGGGACCGGTAAGTGAGCACCGAGGCAGCCGAACCGAGACCCGCAACCCTCAACCCACCTCTGCCCTCCCCCTCCTTACTTCGTGGCGGGAGCCTTGAGGTCGATGGTACCGCTCATGCCGGCGAGGAGTTCGGCGTTGCCGGACTGGATCGAGGCGGCGAGCTTGATGGTCTGGCTCACGGGATCGACCTTGGCGCCAATGCGCGTGAGCACGGCTTCGTAAGACTTGCCGGTTTCGTCGATCTTGACGGAGAACTTCTGCCCGATGCGGAGCCAGGCCAACGAGGCGGAGGTGGCGATGAACTCGAGCTCCAGGGTCGAGTCGTCGATGACCTCGATGAGCGGCTGGCCGGACTGCACGTATTGCTGTTCGCGCACGCGGAGTTCGCCGACGCGGCCGGCGAAGGGCACCGACACCGTGCACTTGGACAACATCACCTGGGTGAGTTCCTTGTCGGCCTTGGCTTCGGCGGCGCGGGCTTCGGCGGAGAGCAATTCGAGCTGCCCGACGGACCCTTGCTCGGCGAGGCGGCGGTAAGCCGTCACGATGCGCTCGGCGGAATCGGCCTGCGCGCGGGCCTTGTCGGCTTGGGCGCGGTAGACCGCGGACTCGAACACGACGAGGGCCTCGCCGGCGCGGAAGCGGGCGCCTTCGGCGAAGGGCAGCTTCTCGACCTTGGCGCCGACCTCGGCGGAGATGACCGCATAACGCACGGGCGAAAGCTTGGCCCGAATCTGCAAAGGCGCGGCGGCGGGCGGGACCGGGTCGGCGGCGAACGCAGCGACGCCCAAGCAGAGGCAGGAGACGGCGGACAAGAGGGACTTCATGTTAGCGGGGCTGGGTGTTAAGGTTCTTGAGCCAAGAGCCATCCTGCCAACCGGCGAGGTAGGCATCGAGGCGTTGGGCGAGTTGCTCGGTCGGCAGATCGAGGGCGGCCTCGGCGACCGGATCGACCCCGAGCGTGGACTGCAGGCGGCCCATGGCGGCCTGGGCCTGCACGATGGCTTGGTAGCGATGGCCGAGGCTGACGATGGCGGCGGTGCGGGCCGACACGACGTCCAGCTTGGACTGGGCCTCTTCCTTCCCTTGGCGGACCGCGATGTCGCGGAGCCGGCCGTCGACTTGGGAAAGCTCATCGGCGCGGCCGTAGGCGTGGAGAGCCGTCCGGTACTCCAGACGGGCGAGGTGGACCTGCGCGACCACGGACATCAGCACGGCCATCTGCTTGCGCCGGGCCAACTGCTCCGTGAGCTCGATGCTTTCGAGGTCGCGGCTCAACGTCGCGAAGCGGAACAAGTCGAAGCTGATGCGGGCGCTCGCCGTGTTCCACGAATTGTTGATCATGTAACTGTCGGTGTCGTGGTGCAGTTCGTAGTCGAACGTCACGGACGGGAACAGCTTCACGATGGCCTTCCGGGCTTCCAGCTGGGCGATCCGGGCGTCGTAGAGCGCCACCGCCACATCGGGATTATGGGCAAGCGCGGCCGTCTCCAACTCGGCGGCCGGCACGTCGACCACACCCGGCGGAAGGGCGAACGTCGGCTCGCGGACGGTGAAGCGGGCTTCCGCGGGGGCGGAAAGCAGGTGCGCCAGCTCGATGCGCGACGCCTGCATATCCTGGCGAAGGGCCTCCAGTTGGCGGACGTTCTCCAGCAGCGCCTTCTGCAGGCGGAGGCTCTCGGTGGGCGGGCGGAGGCGTTCCTGCTCCATGCGGCGGGCCTCGGCGAGGGCGGCTTCGGCGGCGCGCAGCGTCTCGGTCACCTCGGGCTCGAGCCGTTGGGCCACGGATACGCGCCAGAAAGCCGAGCGGACCTCGGCCAGCAGCAGGTGGGTGGATTTGCGGCGGCGTTCCGCGGCGGACAGCGCGCGGTCACCGGCCTGTTTGGCGCCGTAATAACTCGCGCCGAAGTCGAGCAAACTCCAGGTCGGGCCCACGCTGGTCGCCAGGTGGTTGCGTTCGCTGGAAATGGACGGGTTGGCGAGCGAAGGCTGGCCCGTCTTGCTGTCGCGCGAGCGCACGATGCTCTCGTTGTCGCGGTGGTAGTAGCCCGCCTCGGCCATCAACTTCGGGAGCGTTTCGTACTTCGCCAGGTCGAACTGCCCGAACGCGATGGCCGTCTCCATCGCCTTCACGCGGCGATCGAGGTTATGCTGGAGCGCGCGGGCGTAGGCGAAGCCCAAGGTCAGTTCGGCGGGCAACGGCTCCTTCTCGGCGGCCAGCAGTTCGAGCGTCGCGGCGTTGCGGCGGGCGACCTCCTCGGAGCTCATCGCCTCGGGGCGCATGGACAGGCAGCCTGGCAGGAAGAGCGCGGCGGCGAAGAAGACGCACGCGGCGGGGCGGGCGGAGGGACGGACGGGGCGAGACATGGGTTAGAAGCCGGCCTCGCGCCAGAGCAGCGAGAGGGCCGAACGGTAAAGACGGACGATGGGGGCCTCCCCGGCCCCGCGGATGACGAGTTTGCCGCGCCAATCGTGGCCGGCGAAGTCGGTGAGCGGCTCCTCGGACACCAACGTCACGCGGTAGACCGAACGCGTCGGGATGGCGTTGCCGCGGGCGTCGGCGTGGGTGGCCACGGAGCCGCCGGCGGATTCGGCCAGGATCGGGAACGAAAGCACCTGCGCCACATCGCGGTCGATCCGGACCACGCGCAGGGACAGCGCGCGGGCGGAGCGGTCGGGCACGTAGAATTTACCCGTCGCGCCGACGAAGACCCGGTGGATCGTCTCATCGTCGACATAGGCCACCACCTCCCACGTCATGGGGCGGCGGACGACGAACAACGGCTCATCCTTGGCGACCCAAGCGCCGCTGGCCAGTTCGGGGTCGAGCCACTTCACCACGCCGGCGCTCGGGGCGAGCGGACGCAGCTTGCCGGCGGCGTCGCGCAGGGTTTCGCGCTGGGACTGGACCGTCTCCAGTTCGCCCAAGAGCACCGGCAGACGGTCGGACAACTCGGCGGACACGCGGGCGGACGCCACATCGGCGGACAAGCGGCGGACGCGCGCGTCGGTCTCCTCGAGCCGTTGGGTCAATTTCGTGGACACCATGGTGGCCAACGGCTGGCCCGCGGTCACCGTGGCGCCATCGGCGACCAGCACCGCCTGGAGTTGGGAAGCCTCGGGCGAATAGAGGTACTGATCCTCGGCCGTACGCAGGACGGCGGACGCATGGACGAGCCCGGGCCAAGGCAGGCAGCTCAGGATGAACAACGTCAGCACCCCGACCCCGAGCCAGACCGCGCGGGAGGAAGCGCGGATGGACTCCGCCCGGTTGAACCATTCGCGCACCTCCATGGCGATAGGAAGCACGATAAAGTAACCGATTTCGACGATAAAAAGCGCGATGCCCACGATCTTGATCGAGAAGTGGTAGACCAAGGCCGCGATCCCGAGGAAGACCGTGAAACGGTAGAGCCACGTGAACCATGCGAACACGATGAGCCACGGCGCCTTGGACGGAGCCGTCACCTCGGGCATCGGGTCGTCCAAGCCGAAGAGCAGTTGGCGCATCTTCCATTTACCCAGCACCCCCGCCTCCTCGTGGAGGTTCGGGATCCCGGACCAATCGGACAGCACGAAGTAGCCGTCGAAGCGCATGAACGGGCTCAGGTTGAGCAGGAGCGTCGTCACCCACGTCGCCGTCGCCACGATGAAGCAGACGCTGCGCACGCCCCCATCCGGCAGGAGCCCCCAAGCCAGCGTGGCCCAGCAAGCCAGCAGCAGTTCGGTCGTCACCCCCGCGATGGACACCTGCAGCCGCCGGCGGCTGCTGCCGAAACGCCAGGCATCGTTCACGTCGGTGTAGAGCATCGGGAACAACACCACCAGCGCGATGCCCATGGACGGCACCTTGGCGCCATGCCGTTTGGCCGTCAGCCCGTGGCCGAACTCGTGGAGCACCTTGGTCACGAACAGCACGGCGCCGAAGACCAGCACCCCCTCGGCGGTGAGGTGGTCGACGAACGTCGTCTTGAAACGCTCCCATTGGCGGGCCACGAGGACCAGGCCGACGATGGCGGCGACCGCGGACAGCAGGAAGAACGTGCGGGTGTAGAGCCAGCTCAGGCGCGGGGCCAGCCAGGCCAGGAGCCGGTCGGGGTTGAAGACCGGGATGCGGATGAACAGGTAGTTATGGAGCAACCACATCCAGAAACCCGGCCGCCGCTTGACCGCTTGTTCGGCGAGCATGGCCGAATTATCGGCGCCCCGCAGGTCGAGCAGGCCGGCGCCGAACAACTGTTGCGCCACCCCCTTCACGTCCTCCTCGTCGACGATGAGCGGCGTCTCTTGGCGGACGCATTCGGCGATCACGTCGGCGCGGGCGAGCGGCCAGCGTTCGAGGATCTCCTTGGTCGCCCAACTGATGGACAAGTATTTCCCGCTGACCGGATCGTGGATCGTCCAAGTCGGCTCCCCTTCGGCCGTCGCCTCATCGGGCCGCACGAGCAACTCACGGCGGAGCGGCGGCAGCGCGGGCGAGGGGATGGAGGTCATAGCCCGAGGAATTCACGGACCGCGGCGAGCGGACGGCGGAAGACCCAGTAACCGAGCGGCGTCCAGGAAGCGCTGATGCGGGCCGTGCCCTTGAGGCCGAGCCGATGGTCGACCGGCCCGACGGGCGTGGCGCGGACGCGGTAGCCGTAGGTGCCGTCCGGCAGGCGCGAGGACTGGTGGGAATAGTAGCGGACTTGGGCCGTCACGGGCTCGAGCGGGCTGGCGGACAAGTAGAGCTTCACCTCGGCGCCGTCCTGGATCGGGATCGCGTCGCCCAGGCTGACCCAGACCTCGATCTCCTTCTTCGCGTCGGGATCCGCGATGCGCATCAAACGCTCGCCCGTGGTGATCGGGCGGCCCGCCCAACCCGTCGGGTCGTCGAGGAGGACCGTGCCGGCGCGGGCGGCCTTGAGGCGCGTGCGGCCGAGCTGGTCTTCGAGGAAGGTGACCTCCGCTTGGCGTTCATCGACCGTCCCGCGGGCCGCCGCGAGGGAGGCGCGGGCCTTCGGTTCGGTGAGGGAAAGCTGTTCGTATTGGCGGAGCTCCGTGCGGGCCGTGGCCAGGGATTGGCGGGCCACATCAAGGCGACCGGCGAGCGCGACATCGTCGAGCACCAGGAGCACTTGGCCGGCGGTCACCACCTGATTGGGGGCGACGACCAGTTCCTTCACCACCCCATCGAGCGGGGAGCGGACCACCACCGGGTCGACGGGCACGATCTCGGCGGGCGCGAGGACATTGAGGCGGACGGGGACGCAGAGGAAGAGGATGATCCCGGCGAGCCAGAGCAGCGGGCGGCGGCGGACGGACCCAGGCAGCTTCTTGACCAGCAGCCAGAGACCCTCGAGCAACGTCGGACGCTGCAGCGCGCGGTAGGCCCAGAACCAAGCCGCGAACCAATCGGCGAGGCGGGCAGGATCGCCGGGGCCCCAGGCGGGATCGCGGGCGAGCAGGACACCACCGAGCGCTTGGCCGGTCGCCGGATCGACGAGCGGGACCCAGAGCAACTTCGGCGACAGGAATTCGTTCCAGTCCCCTGCCCCGCTGAGCGCGGGACTATCGCCATCGAGCGCCACGGGGGCGACCACCTCGGGCTTGTGCACGGCATCGATGACCCGCTGCAAGGCGGCGACATAAGGCCCATTGCGGTCGGGCTCGATCGAACCCGACAAAGCCACCACCCCCTCCGCCTTGAACCAGAGCGCCGCCTGCCCGTAGCGCACCATCAGGTGCGTATCGTTCACCGCGAGGAAGCGCAGCGCCGCGGCGTCCTTGGTCCGCTGGGTGCGAGCGATGAGCTCGCGGAGGAACGGGTCGTGGTCGAGGGCTACGGGTGTCGGCGTGGACATGAAGAGGACGGGCGGAGCATGGCGTCAGGACCGCGCTCAGAGGACCTTGATGGTCAGGCTCACCGTCGTCGTCACCTTGCCGTCGCTCACCGTGTAGGTGATGGCCGGCAGGGTACCAAACCAACCAGTGACTGGCGTGAAGGTGAACGTGCCGTTCGGGTTGAACGTCAGGACACCCTTACCGACAATCGTGGAGGACAGGTTGAAGACGCGGTAGCCGGCGACCGTGAAGTTGGTGACGCTCAGGGCGTCGCCATCGGCATCGGAGTCGTTGGACAGCACGTTGCCCGTGCTGACGACATTGCGGCTGAAGCTGTAGGAATCGGCGACGCCGACCGGGTTGTCGTTCACCGCGGTGACGGTGATGGACAGCGTGGAGGTCGCGGTGTCGGCACCGTCGGTGACCGTGTAGGTCAAGGTCGGGATAGCGCCGTTGTAGTTGGCGACCGGCGTGAAGGTCCAGGCGCCGTTGGCGGCGAGGCTCAACGTGCCCTTGCCGGCGAGCGTCACGGACTGACCCGCGGCCTTGGTCTGGCCGTCGATCGTGTAGGACGTCACCGTGAGGGCGGTGCCTTCGACGTCGGAGTCGTTGGTCAGCACGTTGCCGGCGATTGGCGCGCCGTCTTCGAGCATGGTGGCCGTGTCGGCGGTGACCTTCGGGCCGTCGTTGACCGCCGTGATCGCGATGGCGAGGGTCGACGTGCGGAGCACGCCGCCGTCGTTGACGGAGACCGTGACGGTCGGGACCGCGCCGTTCCAGTTGGCGACCGGCGTGAAGGTCCAGGCGCCGTTGGCGGCGATGGTCAGCGTGCCCTTACCTGCGAGCGTCGCGGTGGTACCGGCGGTGAAGGTGCCCGTCACGCCCGAGATGGCGAACGAGGAGACCGTCAGGGCGCCTTCGACGTCGGAGTCGTTGGTCAGCACGTTGCCGGTGGCGGCGTTGTCCTCGAGGACCGTGGCCGTGTCGTTGCCGAGGGTGGCGGCGTCGTTGACGGCCGTCACGGTGATGGCGAGGGTGGACGTCGTGGTGGCGGTACCGTCGGTCACCGTGTAGGTGAGGACCGGCACCGTGCCGTTCCAGTGGGCGACCGGCGTGAACGTGTAGGCGCCGTTGGCCGCGAGGCTCAGCGTGCCCTTATCCGTCAGCGTGGCGGTGGAGCCGGCGGCCAAGGTCTGGCCATCGACCGTGAATTCCGTGATGCTCAGGGCGGAGCCTTCGACGTCGGAGTCGTTGGTCAGCACGTTGCCGGAGACGGCGTTGTCCTCGGCCACGGTGGCGGTGTCGGCGACGACCGTCGGGCCGTCGTTGACCGCGGTGAGCGTGATCTGGAGCTTGGCCGTGGAGGTCAAGGTCGTGCCGTCGACGAACGTGTAGGTCACGTCCGGCAGCACGCCGTTCCAGTTGGCCGTCGGGGTGAACGTGTAGGCGCCGGTGGCGGCGATGGTCAGCGTGCCCTTGCCCGTGATGGTGGCCGTCTGGCCGGCGGTGAACGTGCCCGTCACGCCAGCGATGGTGAACTGCGAGATCGCGGCCGTGGCGTTGGCGAAGGCGTCGTTGGCGCGGACATTGCCCGTGAGGACCACGTCTTCGGTGCCGGTGACGACGTCGTTGACGGCGCCCAGCGGGATGACGGTGAGCGTCAGGCTGGAGGTCGCGGTCACCGTGCCGTCCGTCAGCGTGTAGCTGAAGGTCGGGACGGCGCCGAGGTAGGCGGCGACCGGGACGAAGCTGTAGGCGCCGTTGGCGGCGACCGTGAGGGCACCCTTACCGGCGACCGTGATCGTCTGGCCAGGCGTGTAGACCGTGTTGTCGCCGGCGACCGTGAAGTTCACGATCGAGAGCGTGTTGCCGTCGACGTCGGAGTCGTTGGTGAGCAGGTTGCCCGTGCGGGTCAGGTTGGCGAAGACCGTGACCACATCGGCCACGCCGATCGGCGCATCGTTGACCGCGGTGACCGTGACGGTGAGCGTCGCGGTCGAGGTGGCCGTGCCGTCGGACACCGTGACGGTGGCGACAGGGGCGACGCCGTTCCAATCGGCGACCGGCGTGAAGGTGTAGCTGCCGTCCGTCTCGACGAGCAGCGTGCCCTTGCCGGCGATGGTGGCCGTGGAGCCGGCGGCGAAGGTGCCCGTGACGCCCGCGACCGTGAACTGCGTGACGCTGAGGTCGGAACCTTCGACGTCGGAGTCGTTGGTCAGGACGTTGCCGGTGACGGCGTTGTCTTCGGCGACGGTGGCGGTGTCGTTGAGGACGACCGGGGCGTCGTTGACCGCGGTGACGGTGAGGGCGAGGGTCGACGTCGAGAACTTGTTGCCGTCGGTGATGGTCACGCTGACCGCCGGGACGGTGCCGTTCCAGTGGGTCGCCGGGGTGAACGTGTAGGCGCCCGTGGCGTTGATGCGCAGCGTGCCGACGCCGTTGATCGTGGCGGTTTGGTCGGCGGCGTAGTCGATGCCTTCGACGTTGAAGGAATCAACCTCCAGCGGGTTGTTTTCGGGATCCGTGTCGTTCGTCAGGACATTGCCGGTCTTGACCACGTCTTCGGCGGTGCTGACCGTGTCGTTGTTGGCGACCGGGGCGGCGTTGTAGGCGATGACCGTGAGGTTGAACTTGGCGGTCGACGTGTACTGGCCGTCGGAGATCGTGTAGCTGACCGTCGGGACGTTGCCGGTCCAGCCATTGGCCGGGACGAAGGTGAAGACACCGGCGGCGGAGACCGTCAGGGAGCCCTTGCCCGGGAGCGGGGCCGTCTGACCGGCCAGGTAGATACGGGCGTAACCCGAGACCACGAAGGTCTTCACCGTGAGGGCGTCGCCATCGAGGTCGGAGTCGTTGGCGAGCAGGTTGCCGGTGATGGCGACGTTGTTTTCGATGCCGAACGTGTCGGCGACGGCGAGCGGGGCGTCGTTCACCGGGGTGACCGTGAGCGCGAGCGTGGACGAAGCCGTCAGGGCACCGTCGGTGACGGTGACGGAGATGGTCGGCACGGAGCCCGACCAGCCGGCCTCCGGCGAGAAGACGTACTTGCCATCGGCGCCGACCGTGAATTCGCCCTTACCGGCGATCGCGGCGGTCTGGCCGGCCGCGTAGACCGTGGCGTCACCGGCGACCGTGAACTCGGTCACCGTGAGGGCATCGAATTCGACGTCGGAGTCGTTGGCCAGGACGTTGCCCTGGAGCGGCTTGTCTTCGGCGCCGGTCTTGGCGTCGTTGAGGGCGGTCGGGCCGTCGTTGACGGCGGTGACGGCGAGGAGGAGCTTGCCCGTGCTGACGAGGGCGCCGTCGGTGGCCGTGTAGGTCACCTGCGGGACGGTGCCGTTCCAGTTGAGGGCCGGGGTGAAGCTGTAGGAACCGTTGGCGTTGACCGTGAGGACACCGACGCCGGCGATGGTGGCCGACTGGCCGGCGAGCTTGGTGACGCCGTTGACCGTGAAGTTGGTCACGCTGAGCGTGTCGCCATCGATGTCGGTGTCGTTGGTGAGGACGTTGCCCGTGGCGGTGGAATCTTCCGCGACGGTGTTCGTGTCGAGGCCGGCGCTCGGGGCGTCGTTCACGCCGGTGACCGTGAGGTTCAGCGTCGAGGTGGCGGACAGGGTGCCGTCGGTGACGGTGACCGTGATGGCCGGGACCGTGCCGTTCCAGCTGGTGTTCGGCGTGAAGACGTACTTGCCGTCGGCGCCGAGCGTGAAGGAACCGACCGCCAAGGTGGCGATGGAGCCGGCCGCGTAGTCGGTGCCGTTGACCGTGAACTGGCTGACCGTCAGACGGTCGCCATCGATGTCCGAATCATTGCCCAGGACGGTGCCCGTGAGGTTGGTGTCTTCGGCGCCCGTCTTGCTGTCGTTGGCCGGGGTCGGGGCGTCATTGACCGCCGCGAGGCTGATCGTGAGGAGCTGGTTGGCCGTGGCCACGCCATCGGTGATGGTGACGGTCGCGACCGGCACGGCGCCGACGTAGTTGGCGGACGGCGTGAAGCTGTAGGAACCATTGGCGTTGACCGTGAGGCTGCCGATGCCGGCGAGGACGGCCGTCTGGCCGGCGAGCTTGGTCTGACCAGCGATGGTGAAGCCGGTGACCGTGAGGCTGTCGGCGTCGATATCGGTGTCGTTGCCGACCAGGTTGCCCGTGATGGCCTCGTCTTCCGTACCGCCGACCGTGTCGTTGGTGCCGACCGGCGCGTCGTTGACGGCGGTGAGCGAGAGGTCGAGGGTGGCGGCGGAGGTCAGGCTGCCATCGGTGATGGTGTAGCTGATGGCCGGGAGGTTGCCGTTGAAGTTGGCGGACGGCGTGAAGAAGTACGACCCGTTGGAGTTCAGGACGAACAGACCCTGGCCGACGAGCGAGGCGGTGGTACCCGCGTTGTACTCGGTGCCGTTGATCGTGAACTTGCTGACCGTCAGCACGTCGGCATCGAGGTCGAAGTCGTTCGGCAGGACGTTGCCCGACAGGTTGGTGTCTTCGGCGCCCGACTTGCCGTCGTTGGCGGCGGCCGGCGCGTCGTTGACGGCGGCGAGGCTGATCGTCAGGAGCTGGTTGGCCGTGGCGACGCCATCGGTGATGGTGATCGTGGCGACCGGGACGGCGCCGTAGTAGTTGGCGGCCGGGACGAAGCTGTAGGAACCGTCGGCGTTGACCGTCAGCGAACCGATGCCGCTGAGGACGGCCGTCTGGCCGGCGGACTTGGTCTGGCCGGCGATGGTGAACTGCGTGACGGCCAGGCTGTCGGCGTCGATGTCCGAGTCGTTGCCGACCAGGTTGCCCGTGATCGCGACATCTTCCGTGCCCGCGACCGTATCGTTCGCACCGACCGGCGCGTCGTTGACGGCGGTGACCGTGAGCGCGAGCGTCGAGGTCGTGGTCAGGCTGCCATCGGTGACGGTGTAGCTGAGGCCCGCGACCGCGCCGTTGAAGTTGGCGGACGGCGTGAAGAGGTAGGAACCGTCGGCGTTGACGCGGAGCGCACCCTTGCCGGCGATGGTCGCCGTCTGGCCGGCATTGTAGTCGGTGCCGTTGACGGTGAACTTCGTGACCGCCAGGGCGGTGTTCTCGACGTCCGTGTCGTTGGTGAGGACGTTGCCGGCGAGGTTGGTGTCTTCGGCACCCGACTGGCTGTCGGCGACGCCGACCGGGGTGTCGTTCACCGCGGTGACCGCGAGGGCCAGGGTGGACGAAGCCGTCAGGCTGCCATCGGTGACCGTGTAGGCGATGGTCGGCACGTTGCCGTTCCAGTGGGCGACCGGGGTGAAGGCGTAGCTGCCGTCGCTGTTGAGCGTGAACGAACCGATGTTCGCGATGGTGAAGGCCGAGCCGACGGTGCCGGCGACGCCGTTGACCGTGAAGCCGGTGACCGTGAGGGCCGTGCCTTCGATGTCGGAGTCGTTGGTGACGACGTTGCCGGTGATCTGGGCGGCATCCTCGGCGCCCGTGGCGGAATCGGCGAGGGCGACCGGCGCGTCGTTGACGGCGGTGACCGTCAGCGTGAGCGTCGAGGTCGTGGTCAGGCTGCCATCGGTGACCGTGTAGGTGAGCACCGGCACGCTGCCGTTGAAGTTGGCGGACGGCGTGAAGACGTAGGAACCGTTGGCGGCGACCGTGATGGTGCCCGCCGCGAGGGAGGCCGTTTGGCCGGCCGTGTAGGTCGAAGCATCGCCCGCGACCGTGAACTGGGTGACCGCCAGGGTGTTGTTCTCGACGTCCGTGTCGTTCGTGAGGACGTTGCCGGCGATGGTCGTGTCTTCGGCGCCCGTGTTGGCGTCGACCGAGCCGACCGGGGTGTCGTTGACGGCGGCGATGGTCACGCCGAGCTTGGCGGTCGTGGTGATGGCGCCATCCGACAGCGTGTAGGTGGCGAGCGGAACGGAGCCGCTCCAGTTGAGCACCGGCGTGAAGGTGAAGGTGCCGTTGGCGTTGATGACCAGCGTGCCCTTCCCGACCAGCGTGGCGATCGCGCCCGCGGCGTAGATGGAAGCGTCGCCCGCGACGGTGAACTGGGTGACCACCAGCGCGTCGTTTTCGACGTCGCTGTCGTTGGTCAGGACGTTGCCCGTGGCGACGCCCTCTTCGTTGGCGGAAGCCGTGTCATCGGCGCCCAGCGGCGCGTCGTTGACGGCCGTGACCGTCAGCGAGAGCGTGGACGTCGTGGTCAGGCTGCCATCGGTGACCGTGTAGCTGAGGCCCGCGACCGCGCCGTTGAAGTGGGCGGTCGGCGTGAAGACGTAGGAACCGTCGGCGTTGACGCGGAGGCTGCCTTGACCGGCGACGAGGGCGGTGGTGCCCGCGGCGTAGTTCGTGCCGGCGACCGTGAACTGGGTCACCGCCAAGTTGGCGTTTTCGACGTCCGTATCGTTCGCGAGCACGTTGCCCAAGAGGGCCGTGTCCTCGGCGGCGGAGCCCGTGTCGGCCGAGCCGACCGGCGCGTCGTTGACCGCGGCGACCGTGAGGGCGAGCTGGGCCGTGTGGGTGAGCGCGCCATCGGTGAACGTGTAGGTGACGACCGGGACGCTGCCGTTCCAGTTGAGCACCGGCGTGAAGGTGTAGGCACCGTCGACGTGGATCGTCAGGGCGCCCTTACCGGCGATGGTGGCCGTCTGGCCGGCGGCCACGGTCTGGCCGTCGACCGTGAACTGCGTGACGGCGAAGTCGGCCAGGACGTTGTCAACGTCGGCGTCGTTGGTGAGGACATTGCCCGTGGCGGAAGCGTCTTCGTTGGCCGAGCCCGTGTCGTTGGTGCCGACCGGCGCGTCGTTGACCGCCGTGACCGTCAGCGTGAGCGAGGACGTCGTGGTCAGGCTGCCATCGGTGAGCGTGTAGGTGATACCCGCGACCGAGCCGTTGAAGTTGGTGTTCGGCGTGAAGACGTAGCTGCCGTTCGCGTTGACGCGGAGGGTGCCCTGGCCGGCGATGGTCGCCGTCGAGCCGGCCGCGTAATCCGTGCCGCCGATGGTGAACTTCGTGACCGCGAGGAGGTCGGCGTCGACGTCCGCATCGTTGGCGAGCAGGTTGCCGGTGATGTTCGCATCTTCCGTGCCCGTGGAGGCGTCGGCGAGGCCGACCGGGGCGTCGTTGACGGCGTTGATGGACAACGAGAGCTTGGCGTTGCTCGTGAGCGAGCCGTCGGTGATGCGGTAGGTGATCGTCGGCACCGTGCCGTTGGCGTGCGCTTCCGGGGTGAAGGTCCAGGAACCATCGGTGTTGATGACGATGGCGCCCTTGCCGGCGATGACCGCGGTGGTGCCGGCGGCGTAGGTCGCGCCGTCACCCAGGATGAGGAAGGACGTGACCGTCGGCGTGGTGCCGTCGACGTCGGTGTCGTTCGTCAGCACGTTGCCGGTGCGGACGATGTCTTCGGTGACGGTGGTCGTGTCGTCGATGCCGCGCGGCGCGTCGTTCACGGCCGTCATGGTCAACGTGATGGTGCTCGTGGCGGTGGCGGTGCCATCCGTCGCGGTGTAGGTGATGACCGGCACCGGGCCGTTCCAGTTGGCGAGCGGCGTGAAGGTGTAGGCACCGGCGGCGCTGATCGTGAAGGTACCCTTACCGGCCAAGTTGGCCGTCTGACCGGCGTTGTAGACCGTGGCGTCGCCCGTGACCGTGAAGCGCGTGACCGCCAGCGGGTTGAAGTCGATGTCCGCGTCGTTGGACAAGGCGTTGCCGGCGAGGGTCGCGTCTTCGCTGCCCGTGAGGGTGTCGGCGACGAGGGTCGGCGCGTCGTTGACCGCGGTGACCGTGATCGTGAGGGCGGACGTGGACGTCAGGCTGCCATCCGTGATGGTGTAGGCGACGGTCGGGACCGTGCCGTTCCAGTGGGCGACCGGCGTGAAGCTGTAGGTGCCGTCGGCGTTGATCGTGAGGGCGCCGATGCCGGCGAGGGTGGCCGTCTGGCCGGCGGCCTTCGTCTGGCCGTTGACCGTGAAGCTGGCGACCGTGAAGCTGCCATCGACGTCGGAGTCGTTCGTCAGGACGTTGCCCGTGACGGCGGCGTCGTCTTCGACGCCCGTGACGGCGTCAGGGAGCGCGACCGGCGCGTCGTTGACGGCCGTGACCGCGAGCGTGAGCGTGGACGTGGAGGTCAGGCTGCCGTCGGACAGCGTGTAGGTGACGACCGGGACCGCGCCGTTGAAGTGGGCGACCGGCGTGAAGACGTAGGCGCCCGTCGAGGTCAGCGTGAAGCTGCCGACATTGGCGATCGCGTAGGCGGAGCCCACGGTGAACGGAGCCGACTGGCCGGCGATGCTGAAGGCCGTGACGGACAGGTTGGTCGCTTCGACATCGGTGTCGTTGGCGAGGACGTTGCCCGTGAGGTTGGCGTCTTCCGCGCCCGTGCCCGTATCGGCGGTGCCGACCGGCGTGTCGTTGACCGCGGTGAGGACGACGGCCAGCTTGGCCGTGGCGGTGGCGGTGCCATCGGTGACCGTGTAGGTCGCGAGCGGCACGGCGCCGTTCCAGTGGGCGACCGGCGTGAAGGTGTAGGCACCCGTCGAGTCGATGGTCAGCGTGCCGCGGCCCGCCAGGGTGGCGGTCTGGCCGGCGGCGTAGACCGTGGCGTCACCGAAGACGGTGAACTGCGTCACGGCCAAGTTCGCGCCCGCGTCGACGTCGGAGTCGTTGGTCAGGACGTTGCCGGTGGCGGCGTTGTCCTCGGCCACGGTGACGGTATCGTCGGCGCCGACCGGGGCGTCGTTGACGGCGTTGACCGTGAGCGAGAGCGTGGACGTCGACGTGATGGTCCCGTCGGTGAGCGTGTAGGTGACCACCGGCACGGCGCCGTTGAAGTTGGTCACCGGCGTGAACAGGTAGGAACCGTCGGCGTTGACGCGGATCGTGCCCTTGGTGGCGATGGTGGCGGTCTGACCGGCCGTGTAGACCGTGGCATCACCGGCGACCAGGAATTGCGTGACGGCGAGGACGGTCTTCTCGACGTCGGTGTCGTTGGCGAGGACGTTGCCGGCGAGGTTGACGTCTTCGGCGATCGCCGCCGTGTCGGCGACACCGACCGGCGTGTCGTTGACCGCGGTGATCGTCAGGGCGAGCGTGGACGTGGACGTCAGCGTGCCGTCGGTCGCCGTGTAGGCGATGGTCGGGACGACGCCGTTCCAGTTGGCCAGCGGGGTGAAGGCGTAGGTGCCGTTGCTGTTGAGCGTGAAGCTGCCGACGTTCGCGATGGAGAAGGCCGTGCCGACCGTGCCGGCGACGCCGTTGACGGTGAAGGCCGAGACCGTGAGCGAGCTGTCGACGTCGGTGTCGTTCGTCAGGACATTGCCCGTGACGAAGACCGCATCTTCGGCGCCCGTGGCGCTGTCCGAGACGGAGACCGGCGCGTCGTTGACGGCCGTGACCGTGAGCGTGAGGGTCGAGGTCGTGGTGGCGACGCCATCGGACAACGTGTAGGTGACGACTGGGACGGAACCATTCCAGTTGGCGACCGGCGTGAACG
>JACCDX010403933.1_pt1 | contig 15826 bp, 35 predicted proteins | sample 7449681 | NCBI WGS metagenome assembly JACCDX01 (sample SAMN15323450, study PRJNA562643) | freshwater metagenome | isolation source: river surface water | place: USA:Blue River Watershed | collected 2017-08-18 | reverse complement strand
ATAGAACAGATGTTCGAGCCAAAATGTGACCAACACAACACCGCAGGATTTGAAACTTAAGACGCAAAATGAGACTATTTGAGAGTGGCGGGCGAACGCCCCGCACGACAGGAGAAAAGAAAATGGCAATCTCAACATCACTACACCGAGTAAATAAGGTTAGAGTTATTGAACTAGAAAAGAGTGGCTCAATCGCTTTAACCCTTACAGATAGCGAGAGAAATGACGTCACCGTATTTTTCGATAGCATTGATGAGTTGGTGAATCTCACCACCGCAATTCGCAAGGGTGGCAGTTATGGAATCGAATACAGTATCCAAACAGGAGAACCAGTTGGCGAATTAGGAAAAGTTCCTACTATCTCAGAATACTTTCAGGCATAGTCGAAACCCCCGCGAGGGGGTCAGGCAGGGGTTAGCCTCCCGCCTCTGATGAGACAGGCTAGGAAAGACAGGAGAAAATGAACACCGAAACAATCCAAAAAACCGAGAATCTATCGGTGATTACCAAGGCACTAGAAGACGCTCACGCAATTATCCGCGAGAAAACCGGCGCACCTCGCGCCACGATTCTAGTCACCCGCAAGACGGGACGCACAATGGGACACTTTACGCACGCCAAAATCTGGAAAGCGGGAGAAGACCAATTCCACGAGATAATGATTTCTGCGAACTATTTTGAAAGAGGCGCACGTGCCGTCCTCGGCACTCTTCTACACGAGACGGCTCACTCTCTAGATTTGCAAAATGGAATCCAAGGCGTGACCGGCGATGGCTATCACAACAAGAAATTTAAGGAAACCGCCGAGGCTCTAGGGCTCACAATTACGCAGGCAAAAGGTATCGGCTGGAGCGTGACCGAGGTAAGCGACGATTGCGCGACACGCTGGGCGGACGCGCTCGAACTTATCGAGTCCGCGCTCGTGTTAATGGCAGACGCCGAGCAAATCAAGAAAGGCGCGGGACGCAATAAGAATCTTAAAGTGGCAGAGTGTCGATGTGGCGAGAAAATCCGCCTATCGGCTAAGACTCTTGAACTATGCGCCCCAATGTGTCAAAATTGCGGGACGCGATTCATAGCCCGAGCATAAGGCGAAACCTAGCCCCCGCAAGGGGGCGAAGGTCTTCCGATAAACGTCGGAACTGATGAGCCTCGAAACTTTTCAGACTTAAGACAGGAGAAATAAAAATGAACACATTCGTCACGATAGAACTAGACCGCTGGGGCTTTATGTTCTCAACTGAGCCTTACTACTTCTCGATTTCTTGGGGCGGATTCGCCTTGATTGCGGGGATAGTAATCGGTCTTAGATTGCGAAAGGTATTAAAGACCAAACGGAACAAGTGACAAAAGTCACAGCCCCGCACGCTATACAGGGCGCGAATTGTGCGAGACAATAGCGGGGCACGAGTAAGGCGGGAAGGTCTCGGCTTACTACTTAAGACAGGAGAAGACAATGGATAAGAAAATAAATCGCTCGCTCTTCATCGAGGCGCGGGAATGGTTCGACAAAGTAAATGGAAACTCTTATTTCTCGGCTCGTGTTTGGATAGATGGCGAGGTGGTAGGCGTGTTGCCTTTCCAATATGGATACGGAAACCAATTCGAATACGAAGCGCAGAAATGGCTACTCTCCGAGGGATACCTGCCACAAGAGGGAAAGAATCGCGGACTCTGGTCAATAGCAGAAGAAGCAGGGTTCGATTACTACAACGTGAAATCTTTCACAAAGAAGAACGAAATGTTCAAGCCTTTTACACCGGCAAAAGTAAGCGCATAACTAACGACTTAAGACAGGAGAAAACAGAATGAGCGCGAACAAATACACAGCAGGCGAGGTCATTGCAAGACTTCAAGAGAACTACAAACCGAGCGACATCATCGCGGTGAATTGGTGGAGCGCGGAAGACTTCGAACAGTATCCAGATACTGAGAAGGCTTTAGAACTGGCTCAACAATTCCTCGACCATATAAACCCCGAACTAACCGACTACGTATTTATAGAACTACAAAGGGAGCAAAACTAATGCTAGACAAAGTATGGGGAACTAGGGAAGGATTGTGTGCGTGGTGTAATGAACCAGCGCAGACAAACTACGTAGCAGAACAAGCAGGAGGCGAGGTTGTGGAGTATCAAGTCTGCAAACCTTGCGACGAAGAAAGAAACTAAAACTACTACTTAAGACAGGAGAAAAATAAAATGGGAACACGTAGCAACATCGGAAAAATGCAGGACGACGGAACAATTAAGGCGATTTACTGCCATTGGGACGGGTATCCAGAGGGCGTCGGAGCAATCCTTGCCGAGCACTATCAAGAACTAGACAAGGTGGAGGAACTTCTAAACCTTGGAGACTTCTCAAGCATAAAAGAGAACATCTCAGAAATTGAATCTTACAAGAGCCGAGGCGAGAGCGGAACAGACGCCCGAACATTCAACAACTTAGAAGAGTGGAAAGAATGGGCAAGCGATTGTGGGTGCGAGTATCTTTATCTCTATCAAAAAGACTGGCACGAACGCTATCAATGGTCTTGGTTATCTATCTACAACACTTGGCACATACTGCCAGCAAAGGAACTGGCATAAGTGGCAAGGTGTGGAGTGTGTGGCGGAGGCATTGCGCTAACGGTGGTGCCTCACGCCGAACTATGCGAGGACAATACAAAAGCCAAACCAATTCAACACTTAAGACAGGAGAATGAAATGCCAATGTGTGGAGATTGTTTAGTGCCACTTAATGAATGCGCTCACGCGCCGAGTGATAGACATCACAATAAAAACCATAGACAAAAGAACAGAGCAAGACTACTTTACTACTAAGGCAAGACCAACAGACAGGAGAAAGAAATGATACCTAACAAGACACTCGACGCACTTACCGAAGGACGTCAAGGATTTGAATACGATTCAGAGGGCAACTTCTTTAGTTGCGGTGGAGAAAAGTCTATGAATCTTCTTAGACTTCACTCTCTTTATTCAGCACTAAGTTTAGAACTTAAGACAGGAATGAAAGTCTCAGCGCGTGTCAATACCCTACGAGTTGCTAACGAAATGTTAGGAACAAATTACAAGCGCAAACAAAAAGCATTCGAACATCTCGAAAGCATTATGAAACTAGCGGGCGAGATACGACAGGGAGAGGAGGAGTGAGATGAATTTTCTATTAGAGTTTCAGGCAAACTGGGCGTTAGCCTTAATCCAAATGGTAGCAAGAATGTTTATTCTATTCGCACTAGCAGTTCTAGTGTGGTGGCTATCGATTGTAATTACTGACTTATTCAAACGTCTTAAGACAGGAATAAAGTAATGATTACTCGGGGGCAACAGATTAAAATACTTCAGAAGAAATACAAAGAGGCAAGGGAGTTGCGTAATAGTTCCTTGACTAATGATGACTTCGACAGATACGATAACTTAATGCTAGAAAAAGCAAAACAAATCCAACAACTACAGACAGGAGCAAGACAATGAAAGTGTCAGAGATAATAAAGAAACTACAAGACAACTACTCATCAGAGACCGAACTAATGATTACTTGGTGGGGCGGTGAGAACTTCGAACAAAGTCCTGAGGTGTGGCAGAAAGCAGTTGAGATATTCGACAGCGAAAACAATCGCTATCAAATGTCAGACTACATTCAAGACGTAATCACAGACGCCGAGATTTACTTCGAGAAGAAACAAGAAGAAGCGGAGCGAGCAGAGTTAGGAATTGATTCATACTTACACGACCTAGCAGAAAAGGAACTAGAGAATGGAAACGTTTAGAATTTCTTACGAGGTTAAAGGTGTCCGCATTATTGATGTGACAACTAAGGCACCGCTACCAGATAACTGGGAGAGTCTTACATTGCAAGAGCAAGACGAATGGTTATACGAACACCAATACTTCTCAGTTCTTAAGACACAAGATTTAGATTATGGCAAAGCCTCATCTATTATCAAGTTGCGTAGAAACTTAAGGACTGTCTCGTGAAGATAGAGAATGTCAAGCACGTGCCAACGTGGCACGAGCAGGCACTATGTCAGTCGCACCCTGACCCTGACCTCTGGTCATACAAAGGGCACGATAATCCAGACGCTAGAACCTATCAAGTCTTAAGACTGGTAGAGGCATTGGAGTATTGCAGAGATTGCCCAGTCAAGAACGAATGCTTACAGCAAGGACTAGAACGTGAGAACCTAGTTCCTGGTATCATTTGGGGTGGGCTATTTACATACGAGCGAATCAAGTTGCTCAAACATAAGAACATACATTCATACAAGAACGAATGGATTCTCATTCGCAGAGTCAGAAAGATACTAAACAAGGGTGTCAAACGATGAAGCGCAAAACAATTGTGGGTGTGGGGGTTGGTGTTCTTCTTGTTCTATCAATGCCTCACGCTCTTTCCCCAGTCTTAAGTCTAAAAGAAAAGCCAGTAATAAAACAAAGACACGCAACGTGGGAAGAAAAGAAAGCAAATAAGAAACTTGCCAAGCGTATAGCCTGGGCAGGATATGGATGGCGTAAGATGGAGTGGAGATGTCTTGATTACATACTCACAAAGGAAAGCAGATACGACCACCTAGCAAAGAATCAACAGGGTTCTTCTGCCTTCGGCATAGGTCAGCGTCTTAATGAGAAGAGCACAGACCCATTGACTCAGATTCTGCATACCTACAAATACATCGTCCATCGATACGACACCCCTTGCAAGGCAATGAAGTATCACCTAAGGAATAACCACTACTAATGTTAGACTTAAGAGGAGACCCAATCACAGTCTGCATTTGCGGATGTCAGATGTGGAACATCACAGTTATGTGGGACGAAGAGACCCGCACAGTTGGATGGTATGACTTAAGACAGGAATGCAAACAATGCGGTGCGATAGCAACCGCCCCGACCGAGATAGATTAATTATGACTCACGATGAATTGTTAGCAAAACTTTGGATACTTCCAGTAAATGTGACTGAATTACAACACGGAGCAAAAGCAGTTCAAGCCCTTCGTGCGGTAGTGGAATTGCATAAATCTTACCCTTACACAAATTACAGAGGAGAGCAACTACACTTTTGTAATCATTGTATGGATGATGAAATAAACAACACAGATTATCCCTGCCTAACTATTCAGGCTATTGAGAAGGAGTTAATGTAATGCCAACATACGAATACAGATGTGACAATTGTAAGACACACGTTGAAGTCAAGGAACGATATGAGTTCGGACCCGAGTGCTTTCATTGTGGCAGGAATATGAGACGCGAATGGACAGCACCTGCGGTGCAGTTTAAAGGTTCAGGATTCTACAAGACAGACAATCGTTAGTCTTCTTGTTCTTCCCCTTCAGGTTTATCTTCATAATCAGTATCAGATACTGGCTTAAAGCCACCAAGTTTTCTAATCAATCTATTGACAGCACGCTTATGTCGCATACGACTAGCGTCTTCGGTTCCAAGACTTAAGAAGTTAGCCATCTCTTTAAAGTCCATTGCTTCAGCGTGACGCATAAAGAGAATCTTTCTATCTTCTTTACCTAGTTTCCAATATGCATAGTCAATCTCAATCATCATAGCAACTAGATTACCGCCCTCTGCTGGAGCCGACGGGCGACCAACTCTTCCAAGGTTTAACTTATGAGCGGTGTTGTATTCACTTCTTAAGACAGAAGGCAGCAATGCTTCAACAACTTCTGGTGCATAGTAGTAAAGGTCACCGACATCATAACCAATTGTCTTAGCCTTCCACTTCTGACAGTAGTCAAGAGCCTGATTGCGAAGGCTACGATAGATTAAATTCTTAGCATCCTTCTCACCCTTGGCTTCCCATTCTTTTAACTTGTTTGGGTGTTCAGCAAACCACATCCATAATGACTGTCTTAAGTCTTCAATCTCAACCATATCAAACTTGCGTGAGTATTCAAGGGCGACAGTATCTACTACGTAATCCCACTTCTTTACTTCATCCCAGTTCATAATAGTTTTGTCCCCCATTCCACATTCAATAGACCAATCTTCTTAACTCGATTACTTGTATTAGCAAACTCAGTAGTAGTAGGTAGCCATTTGTCTTGCCACTTCATATCCAATTCATTCTTAAGTATGGATTCAAGGTCAAAAAAATAGACCCCTTGCGGAGTGTAGTTTATGTAGCAGGGAGTATAGGATAACTTCCCCGCTTCGGTTATTAAGAAATCATATTTATACTTCTCGATAATCAGTTCATCATAGTGTGTCTTTCGTGACTTAAGTTCTATGAATAACTTTTCGTTATCTGATTGGCAGTCGAAGCCATCGAACTCAGACTCAGACCTAACAAGGTCGGCGTAATGATTAGTCTTTAACCAATCAAAGAGTTGTTGTTCGTTCATTGTTCCTCTGCTTTTTAGTTTCTAACAATAGATTTTCTATTGTGATTAGGTAGCCTTTGGATTTATTTGGTGGTATCTCACAGGTAATTTGTCTGCCGTGTGTAATGACAGCACTTCTTAAGACATTAGTTGGAACTATAAAAACAGATTCTTCTAAAACAAAAGCCCAATACGAAGCCTCAGTCACAGATAGTCCTGATGGTTCCCAAGATTGACTGGCGTTGTACCAACACTCAACCTCAATATAAACATTATTAGTTTCCCACCAGCGTCTATCTCTCTTGACTTCTACAGTATGACCACCGGTTAATAGTTCATCAACCAGTTGTTCGCCAGTTCTACCGTAAGAAAAGTCTAAGTCAAACGAAGAATTCTTAGGCACTTTTATCCCACTTATTTCTTAAGACTAAAAGACCTATGATGGCATAGTTCGCCATATCTTTAAAGGTATCTTCGAGCGATTCGAACTGTGGATTGGACAACTCTTTATCGATGAGGTTATTAATCCGCGCCAGTTTGTCGTGCATACGTACCCGCAGTCCATTGATAGGACCACCTGGCGATTCCGATATGTTCTTTGGACCGTAATCAAGATGCTTCCTGATGAGAAGTTCTTGTAATTCATTGAAGGTATCCTCTACATTCTTGACGAAAGTATCGGGATTGATAGGGTGACCGTAAGCATCCCGTCCTCTAATCTCGTTGAGGTAATCTGGTATCCCATTCCTGCGAGATGGGTTGTAATCTGCCATATCTCTTCACGCTCCGCTCTCGTCGTCATTCGGTTTCTTTCCTTCTAGTAGTTGCTTTAATGAATCATCAAACTCCAACATCTCGTTAGAGACTATCAAATCCTCAACCATATCATCGAAGTATTCGGAACCTACTTCCGCAGCGAAAAGTGTAACATATGTAGATTGTGTTATTTGTCTGATTTCATATGGATTGTCGGCGTGTTCAAAAATAAATCTTAAGAGAGAACCAATCATAAGCCTGACCCCATTAGGTAGAACCAGTACTGGGTCGAACTCTTCGTCCTCTGACTCTTCTATAAAATGGTCGACATATTCAAATGAATTGTCAAAGTGTTCGCCACATCCGTCGCAATAGTTTTCTATCTCATCCATTACTACTCACTTTAGAGAGCAGATAATCTGCACCTTCTGACACATACACTGAATTAACATCTTCCCCATCTGGAAGTTGGACGATGGTGACTGGGAGTTCGCGGGCAAGGCTACGAGCAAACTCAGTTCCTGGTTGGTCTCCGTCAGCAAAGACAAAGATTCTTTCAAAGTCTGCTAGTAATCTTGTGTAATGTTTCTTCCAACTGTTAGCACCTGGTACTCCAACACAAGGAATACCAACACAAGCAGACATAGTGAGAGTATCTAATTCACCTTCGCATACTCCTAAGAAATCACCTGCTCGCTCAACATCTAATACGTTATACATCCTAGTCTCTGCACCTGTTAGCCCCATATACTTTGGCTCAACGGCGGGATTAAGAGAACGAAAACGAATATCAACAACCCCAGTCTTAGTAATGTACGGGATACTAAGTCTTCCTTGGTACGCTTCGTGTCCAACCTCAGGCTCCTCTACTACGCCTAATCGAGCCAGACGTGCTATCTCTAGAGGTATTCCTCTTTGCTTGAGGTAATCTTCCGCCAGATGAATACTTGCGCTGTATTTCTCCGTTGCTCGTCCCAGTAATTCTTTCTGCAATACGCTTTGCTTCATTTATATTCACATTCTCCTGTCTGGATATTAATTGTAAACTGTTTCCCTGTACTCCGCAGGCAAAACAGATAAAGATATTCTTGTCGAGGTTGGCTGTACCACTTTGATGAGTGTCCGAGTGGAATGGACATCGGAGATTAACTTGCCCGTGTGTGCTTCGAATGTTTGCACCGTAGTGACGGAGCACGTCCGCGATACTTGGTAAGTCTCCATTTACTTTCTCTCTTCTAGCCATTGTTCTAAGTCCTGTATAACCCACGATTTATTCACCCCGTGATTGCGACGTTTGACTATTACAAACGCAGGTGGAGTATATGACAACCCTCTCGCTTTAGTGTAGTTGTCTGCCTCGACTTGCGCCTCGCTCCAGAACTCAGGTAGGTCTAACTTCTTTCTATTCTTAAGTTCTAAAACATAGGTCTGACCTGCGATTATGGTGACTAAGTCACCTTCATCTTTGGCTCCTGCCTTAGTTAGACGTTCGGCAATAGCACCTTTAGACCTTAGCCATTTCATAACATCAGTCTCAAACTGTGCGCCTTTACGTCCATTGGGGTTAGCCATTAGTACGCGCTCTTGTCTTTGTTTAGAATCCTGATTGCCCAATCAAGTCCATCATTAATACCTTGTGTGTATTCATCTTGAATAGGAATCTTTGTATCTTCTATCTTCTTAATACAGATAGATACGTGTTGTAGATATTCAGCCTGCGCCATTTCCTTGGCGTGAATCTCTAGATAGTCGTCATCCATTATTTCTCCTAGCGATAGTGGCAGCCTCTAGCCAAATCTCTTTCTCATCATAATAAGTTTCGTTTGCTTTAGCCTCAATCTCTTTGGCTATCTGTTCACGTAGTTCTTTCATATGTATCTGTAATGTCTTTTCCATTATGCACTCTCCGGTATATCTTCGATGTACATATATTCAGGATTGAATGCTAGCCACGCCGTAAGATTCGCGTTAGCATCCGCTCGACCATACCTATTCTTGACTGGTGCAACTGCCATAGCAGTTCCGACAACTCCGAGAGTGCAGATAAGCGCTGGGAGTTGAGCCACCTTTCCTTGGAGTGCCGACCTCGGCTGGCAAGGTTTGCCTTCCACAGCCTCCGATGTATGATGTAGTACGACAACCGCAGTATTAGTCGCTCTAGCAAGGAACTTCAACTCCTTCATAATCGCACGCATTGATGCGAACTCTTCGCCACCATCGGTGGCAATGTCCATTAAGTTATCTACGAAGATAGCAACGGGCGGACATCCCCATAGTTCTTCGAATGCTTGAACTTCTTCATCAATATCTTGAAGACTAGGGCTAGATTCAAAAGACCAAACGATATGACTACCCTTGGCTAATGTTGCTCTAGTCCAACCTAAATCATTTTGCAACAGATGTTCTACATCAGTCTGATTCTTACCTGAAATCATAGACGCTAGGCGCATAGCCATAGTGTGTGCATTGGTATCTGCTGAGATGTAAAGCGTTGGAACTTTCATCTTAAGCGCGAGCGCTAAGGCTAACGTTGACTTACCAACTCCAGGTGTACCTGCGAGCATAGATACTTCTGCTCTACGAAATATAATTTTATTTGATTCAAAAGATTTAAATATATGTGGCAACGGTTCTCCACCGATGTCGGCTCTACCGATGCTTCTTGCTAATGTTTTCATTTGACTCCTGTCTTAAGGTAAGAAACCACCCACCGCTTCCCCGTCGGTAGGTGGTCCCTCGATGTCCCCAGTAGTTAGTTAACTGGCTTGCACTGGTCTGCACCCTGTGGTTGAGGGCAAGACCAGAACGCATATGGTTGACCTGTCTTCTTACTTATGCCACTTCGAAATACTCGCGGTCCGTGAATACAGGTAGGGGATGCTGTTTTTGCCTGGTCTGGTACGGAGGAGGCTTTGGGCGTTGTGGCGGGAGTTGAAGACGGCGTCGATAAAGGGGCGACGTTATACGCTCCTGTCAGCAATTTCTGAACGCTTGCAATTTGTGGTGAGTAATCACCAATACCTTCGAGCAATACGCTAAGTTCATCAGCAGTATTAGCACGAACGTTAATCATATCTCCGCTAGGAGTTTTGTAGGAAACTTGTAGTTTCCAGTCATCATTATTCATTGCTTCTCTTTCGTAAATGTGCAGTGCTCTGTGAGTCCACAGTAACTGCAACTGGATAGGTTGGGGAGAAATATACCAGCCTGTCTTGCTTTATCGAATCCCGACACGAGATACTCAAGCATATCCAGGGTATATCTCGATAGGTCAATCATCTCTCCTGTCCCCGCGTCGCGGGACATCCAGTAGTTTCCGAGATTGACTTTCACACCAAGCATCTGCTCAAGCCCGACTTTATAAAAGCCAAGTTGTAAATCAGATACTGGTCTACGTGTTGATGTCTTAAGGTCAACAATGACGAGTTCGCCGTCAACCTCAAAGACACGGTCAATCACCATCTTCACAGGCACGTCTGCGATTTTGGGATTGAGTTCTAGTTCGATTGCTCTCGCACCTTGTGGTGTCTTCCAAATCTTCCAATTCGGATTTGCTTTACGCCATTGAATGTACTGGTCTACCCATATCGGACCCTGTTCATTCCACCAAGTAGCATCTTCTTTATTCGGATTAGCCTTAGTCGCACGACCTGCAACTCTTGCTTTAGTAAAGTCTAAGTCCTTGGTTTCTTTAGCCCAAGCCTTTGTCCAGAATTCATTAGTCATTGTTCAAGTCCCACTCTTCTGTCGCTGCGTGAAATGCTCTACCACCTGCCGACCAGATGCTTGGCTCTTCGGGTACTTGTAGTAATCGACCTAGGTAATACTGATAACCACAGGTCAGGTAAGTTGTGAATGCTGAGTATGAAATATGTGGGGGTAGTTGATACCCCTTGAGTTCTATCATTTTATCTCCTGTCAGATATTGGTTCCGTAGCCCGAAAGAAGGACAGGAGAGTACTTGACAATCGGGCTATGGAATATTTAGTTGTATTATATAATATATATTAATTATATATTATAAGGGGCTCCGCCCCTATATAGTATATTATATATTAATATATCAATTATAGTCAAATGTTTTAGGAGGTGCAAGTTGAAAGACAATCAGCGTGTCGTAGAGTTTCCAAACTGGTTTGCCTCTACTCCTGCTCAAGAAAATTTTACCAATATGTTAGCCCCATTTAAAGGTCAACCTAACCTGAACTTCCTTCAACTAGGTGCCTACACAGGTGATGCCTCAGTATGGCTGATGGATAATATCCTTACCGATAGCGCCTCAACTCTTACCGATATAGATACTTGGGAGGGTAGCCAAGAGGTAGCCCACGAGTCAATTGATTTCAATCAGGTATATAACTTTTATAAAAATAGAACTGAGAAATATAATAACTGCTACCATCATAGACTGACTACTTGGCAGTATCTAAGATTCCATCCTGATGATTTTGTTTATGACTTTATCTACATAGATGCTGACCACACAGCAGTAGGTACCTTGCTTGATGCTGAGTTATCTTGGGACTTGTTAAGAGTTGGTGGCTTGCTTGCCTTCGATGATTACGAATGGAACGCTGGTAAGGGTGAAGAGTTTAATCCTGGTCCTGGCATCAACACATTTTTAGCCAGACACCAAGGTGAATTCAGAGTTATACATAAAGGCTGGCAGGTCTGGCTTATAAAAGGGTAACAAAAAAGGACCCCCTTCCCAGGGTATTACCCTAGGTTGGGGGTCAAAGTCTCTCTAAACCGCCTTAAAAGGCGTTTATGGACTATCTCAAGCCAAACTCCTGCTCGGCTCTGTCAGCCCACTTCACTAGTGGAGCCGTCAAACCGCCGATTAGAACGGCATATTCTGGAGCCAGGTCTGTTGCGAAGGCGATTCCCATTGTCACAGCCGATGCCAGTACAGCACGCAGGTAGGACTTGAATGCAGCCTTGAACTCTGGGCTCTTTAGTTTCTTGATTAGTTTATCCATTATGCCTCCTTGGGGCTTGGGATATCTTTCTTTTTAGGCTTCTTAGATAGTTTAGCCTTTGTCTGACTTAAGACATTAGGTTGTTTATCTATGAACCCAAACCAGTTTGAAGTGTCATTACTGTGACTACTCCTAATAGAAATATGAAGATGCTTATTGTGAGGATTAGAACCAGAATACTTTCTTTCACCCTCTGCCTTGCGGTCTCTTGACCAGATTTTCCCTTTGAAGATAAGGTACGCAACGCGTTCATCCTTCTTAAGTTCATCAAAGATGACATCGCAATCAATTCCATTCTTAGGGTCGTGAGTCAAATCAACTGCTAACCCTGTGTTATGGTCAGAGTTAGGACTGGCTTTGACGTGAGCAGCAGAAGGCAGTAGCCCGTCGCTCGCCTTGTTCCTCTTTGGAAACAACGCTGTCGCTTGACGGAGCACAGCAATTGCAGCAGGTGTGGCTCTCTTGACAACAGTTACTTTCATATACTCCACCAGATTCTGATAGTTCCATTACATTCTCCGCACACATAAGGTAGGTCATCCCCATTCTTGTAGTGATTTCTGATTATCTCTGCAGTAGTTTCAAAGTCCGCTTCGTGGGTATCTCTACCACAATGAGGGCATACTTCAGCACCAACGTATTGATATACGTGGATGCAATGAGTCATCGCTTGATTGCTTCCTTTACAAGGTCAGTCAGTAAATCAACCTTATGCTCTAGGGCGTTAACCTTATCCTTTAAAGAACTACCGCCATTAGGTTTTAGTTCGGATAAATAATGCTTGGTTAAATGTTTTACTCCCATTGCTAGTGCTCCAGCAAGGGTAGTTATGGATACGGCTAATCCAGCCCAGTCAGCAGGTGTCATTTTATACGGTCCTTATAGTTATCTCTAGCACCCCACCATATCCAGAGAATCCTCTATCAGGTGGAGTTGAACGAACGAATTGGATTTGCTCAATAACGCACTGACGGGATTCGCCTGTGGTTAAATCTTGGAATGTGACAACGTCACCATTCTCTTCAATTGTCTCGAGCGCAGACAATCTTTCAAAAGCCCTGCCTTCATATCCAACTAGAACGTTGTATCTATCCGTCTCTACATCGAAACAGTAGACAGGGAATCTCATTACTCGCTGACGCGGGGTAGCGATAGTTGCTTTAGCCTGATAGCCCTTGAATATAGGACCTTCAGTTGTGACGCTTGAGTCTCTATTTAAAAGAAACTTGTAAGCAATATACTCTTGAGCGGTATTTGGTTGAGTGGTTGTTACTTCGACTGGTTCAACAGTTGCGTCGTAAGTAATCAAATCGTATTCAGTTCCATTTGCATCAACAGTTTCAAGAGTCATTGAGCCGTAGGTAAACTCACCTCTACCTAGTAATCTCTTAAAGTTCTTAGGTTCAAGGGTGTTATATCTAATATATCCAGTAGTCAGGTATCCAGTAGCAGCCTTAACGTCAGCACTCTCGATGTAGTTATGACCAGGAACTACAGCCAAAGCGGTAGAAGATGTGACAGCGGTCGAGGCTACTGTTGCAGTTACCGCTGAGGTATAAGTAAATGTTGTAGTTGTTGCTGAAGTAATAGTCCAGGTTCCAGTAGTGCTATTAAAGTTACTATCAACGCCTTCTACCCATACAGAGTCACCGGCAACTAAGCCGTGTGCGCTCGCAGTTGTAAGGGTTGCAACCCCTGATGTCATTTGTTTATTAGTGATAGTTCCACCAACAGCATTGCCAGTTGAGCAGAAAACAATCTGGTCTGTGCCATTAGCGAAAGCACAAGAGGTAGTTCTATGATTGAACTCGCTGTCATAATAAACATCGTTTGCGTAAGCAAATACCAATGGTTCTAATTGCTGACTTAAGTCAAGACGGATAAGACCAGGGTTGGTTCCAACGCCAGTAGTTGCCCAGATGTAATGGTCACGAGAACAGAAGTCATAGACCGGCTGTGTGGTTTGTACAATTAGTGGACCGTAGTTAATAGAGCCATCAGAGTCAGACACAGTTGCTATTCTGATTCCAAGGTTAGTTCCAATAATCATATAACCAAGGTAGTAGTGAATTTTGTGTACAATCTCACCAGTTGGAAACTCGGCTGCAGTAATACCAGTTGTTATGGTTGGCATTAGTCCGGCTGAGGACAAAGTAAACTTCAAGATAGTTGACTGAATACCGTTGTAGCCAGCAACATAGATAGCAGCACCTGAGGCTGCAATGCTGGTATATACGTGAGAACTAGATGGGTGTGTATATACAGCAGTAGGTAGGGCTGTTGCGTTTGGTGCAAACTCATAGACCTTGTTATTGACGCACATAACAATACGCTCTTTAACAAATTCCATAACTGCATTATTGACAACAATGCTACTATTGCTAAACATAAGAGTTACGTCTGCAGTTGAGGCAGATGTTCCAGTTAATGGCTTGCTATATACCGCAGTCTTGTCTACACCTGAGTCAAGTATTCGAGTAACCCAATAGGCAGTAGTACCATCATCACATATATCAAACACAGGATAATCACTGCCCGCGTTATAGTCCACAAAGTGCGTAACCGTTCCGCTAGTATCAATCTTATCGACGTCGTACGCATCCTTTAATAATACACCCTCGGTATTATTCCACTTAATTGAACGCAGTTTTTGATTTGCTCGCCCATTAGGTTGAAGTGCACCAGTAGTAACGTGCTCTTGAGATACTTCATTAAGTAGAGTTACTTGCCCTTGAGTCCATACATCAACGTTACGGCTATCAGCAAAGCGGTATGCGCCTTCATTGGATACTAAAGCAGGGTCAAAAAAAGTAATCCCCGCTCCATTATGGAACGAGGACTGGCTGCGAATCCACCATCCGGTGAGGCTCTGCTCACCAGGTTCAGTCTGATTATCAAATTGTTCTTTGCGGTAAGGAGCAGTCTGTCTTATATAAGGACGTCCATCGCTGATTGCATAGATGAATGGTTGTCCGCCGATAGCGACATCATAAGCAATGTCAGTATTAACCCAAATAGAGGTATCGGTAAGTACACCAACATCGACCGCAACGGCTCGGGTAGCACGACCTTCGGTAATATCACGACCAGCCACTTATTCTCCTTGCTGTTGTTCCTTAAGTTTCTTTTTTAAATGTTCGTTAGCCCAGTACAATGCGTAATAGTCATAGTCAAGACTGAATCTCTTCATATGTTTAACTAATGCACCAGTGTGGGCGTGTAGTGGAATGCCTGCCTTCTGCATTCTACGGAAGAAGATAATATCTTCACCAATGAAATGGTCATCTTGTCCGTCGCCAGTTTCCATAAACATACCCTTGCCAGGGTTAGCCTCACGCATCTTAGGAACTATTGACTTATGCATTAAGACAAAACCAAACCCAGCACAATCAACCTTGACTACTTGATTATCAGGTAGTGGGTGTAGGTACTTAATCTGGTACTCATCTACGTTGTCAAGCAAGACTGGGAATGGGCGCATCAGTGTGCCCTCATTCTCTTTAGATATGAAATAGACACCGCTAACAACAGGACGATTAATCTTGTCTGCTGTCTGCCATAGTTTCGTCATAGACTCCAGGTTTAATACAATGTCTGAGTCAACCCAGAGTAGCCAGTCAGTCTTAAGATTATCTGCCCAATGGTCAAACAGTACTTGGCGTTGTCTACCAATCTGATTGCCTTGTACTCTGATTGTGGTATGTATTGGCATACCATTAGGGCCGCCAGCAACTAGTGCTGTGGCTAGTCCCTCT
>JACCDX011802007.1_pt1 | contig 15827 bp, 16 predicted proteins | sample 7449681 | NCBI WGS metagenome assembly JACCDX01 (sample SAMN15323450, study PRJNA562643) | freshwater metagenome | isolation source: river surface water | place: USA:Blue River Watershed | collected 2017-08-18 | reverse complement strand
CATGCCGGCGCAGGCCAGCTCGTCGAGTTGCGGGTAGGGCCATAGCTTGGGGTTGTTGAAGGCGTCGCGAGACAGCAGATGGCCGTAGAAGCCCGTCAGGTCGGACACGGCTGCCCCGAAGCGCTCCATCGCCAGGCGCATCCCGTCGCCCCGCGAGACTCCGGCGCCTCGCTGCAGGACACCCGCAGGCTGGGGCGCGATGTGCGCGCGCAGGAGGTCCAGGTTCGCCTGGAAGCCGCCATCCGCGATCAGCACCGACGCGGCCCGTATCTCCACGGTCTTGCCCTGGCTGACGGTCCTCAGGCCGACGCAGCGTCCCTCTTGCACCAGGAAGTCCTCGACCCGCGTCTTCAGCAGCAATTGCCCGCCGTGCCCGCGGAACTTTGCGAGCAAGGCGCGCAGGGTGACATCCGGCCCCCGGCCATTCCAGTCGAGGCCAGGCGAGATCGGCCGCGGCGGCGCCATCACCCACTGCTGCCAGACGATCTGGCCGTTGCGGATGAAGCGCGCGCCCTGCTGCTGCAGCCACTGGGTGGCGCGACCGCCCTCCCGGGCCAGGACCGCGGTCAGGGCGGTATCGGCATAGCCGCTGGTGGCCGTCTGCATGGCCTGCTGCAGCGAGTCCGGCGCATCCTGGACGTTCTGGAACGACAGGTGCAGGATGCCCCCGGAGTAGCGGGAGTTGCAGGGGTACTTGTCATCCTCGCCCGGGTCGACCACGATGACCTTCAGGCCCTGTTCGGCCGCGCGCGTGGCCGCACTCAGGCCCGCCAGGCCCGCGCCCATGATGGCGAAATCGGCTTCATGCGTTTCGATCGAATCAGTGCCCATGTCGTTCCTGCGAAGTTGATCCGGCGGCGTGGCGTCCCGCCCGCCGCCCCGAGACGAAGGCCCAGCCCAGGTGATGGCCGTGCCCGAACAAGAGAAGGCCGCCCTGCCCCGCCGAGCCCGCGGCATAGAGACCGGGAATGGGCGCTGCGTCCACCCCCAGCACTTCGTGCCGGGGAGACACCGCCAGCCCACCTTCGGTCAGCACCATGTAGCTGCGAACCGGACCCAGGGCCACATAGGGCCCCTCGCCCAGGGGCCGGCCTTGCGAGGCCGCCTGGTGCGCCGCTTCGCGCAGGCGCTGCGGATCCATGCCAGTGCGCTGTGCCAGGACTTCCAGGGTGGCGGCCTCGTTGCAGACATCGCGGCGGCTGCGGCGGTAGTCGTCGAGGTAGGCATGGGCCACGTTTGGCGCGGTCGAAATGAAATGCGGCCAGGACTGGAAGCGCCTGGCCATTGCAGCATCCAGCAGGATGTAGCCCTCACCGCCTGGCTGCTGTGCCAGCGCCAAGGCGGGCTTGCCCAGTTCGTCGGTGAAGCGCTCTCCCTGGCGGTTCACGAGCAGCGCCCCCGCGCGAAAGAGTCCGGGGTCAGGCCCTAGCGCGGTGGTGATGAACTGCATCAACAGGGGCCGCGTCAGGCGTGAGGGCAGCCATCGCATCATCAGGACTGCCAGATGCGCGAGCCAGGTGTAGGGGGGCAGGCGCGCCGCGAGGCCTGCCTGGGCCGGTGGCACGAAACGCAGGATGGGACCATGCACGATGTCGCCGTTGACCACCTCGGCGCCCAGGGCCAGCCCCATCTGCTGCCCATCGCCCGTGCTGGTGGGATTGACGGCTGCCGCCTGCGCCGCGACGGCGGTGGCAAAACGCCCCTTGAGGACAGGATCGGCGCTGAAGTCGCCGGTGGTCAGCACCACGGCCCGGCGTGCGCGGAACAGACAGGGCGGCTCGCCCGCCACGGCAGCTGTCACGCCGGTGACTCTTGCGGCCTCCTGCTGCAAGCCCGTCACGCGCGCCGAGGTCACGATCGCCACCCCCAGCCTGCGGCATTCGCGGGACAGGTGATGGATGTAGGCCTTGGAGCCGGGCACCACGTTGTGCATGCGCGGATACCGGTGCGGCGGCTCCAGGGCGGGTCCCATGAAGACGATGCCCAGATCCATCAACCAGCGCAGCGTGGCGGGCGATTCATCCACCAGGATGCGGCGCAGGGCGAGGTTGTCACGGTGCGCAAGTTCGCCGGCGAACTTGCCGAGGTCTTCGAAGTGCTGGTCGGGCGTATCTTCCAGATAGCCAGCCCGGTGCTGGAAGACCGTTCCGGCCGCAGAGAAGGAGCCGACCGACCACCCCGTGCTGCCGCCCAGGGCCGCGTTCTTCTCCAGAAGGGCGACCGTGGCGCCTGCGCGAGCCGCCTCGATGGCGGCAGCGAGTCCAGAGCCACCACCTCCGACCACGATGACATCGAAGGAGCGCTCAGACATGCAAGGCGAGGACGCGGTTCGGTTTGATCACTGAGAAGGCCCAGGCGCACCCGGGCACACGAAATAAGCAATCACTAATCCAGATAAACACTTATCGCAATTCAGACGATGAGAGTCAATATGAGCAACCCGCGATCCAGCGAAATCACAACCCGAATACTTGCCGATCTGATAATCATCGATGTCTGGAAACCATAAGAATGGCCATACACAGGGTCGCGCCCCTGAGGACGGCGCGACCTGGGACCTGCTGGTCGTCGGGTCCGGCGCCGCCGCCCTGGCGGCCGCCGTTGCAGCGGCCTGCAAGGGACTGAAGGTGGCCGTCCTGGAAAAGGCCCCGGTGTTCGGCGGCACCACCGCGCTCTCGGCGGGCGGCACCTGGGTGCCATGCAACCATCTGGCACAGGCGGCGGGCATCGAGGACAGCGCGCAAGAGGCGCTCGACTATTTCCGCTACTGCGCCGGCGACCGGCTCAATGAACCGCTGGCACGCCGCTTCATCGACCAGGCGCCACGCATGCTGCGCTTCTTCGAGGCGCACACGCAGGTGCGGTTCAGTTACGCCGCCGGCCGGCCCGACTACCGCCCGCAGGCGCCTGGCGCTGCCGTCGAGGGCCGCACGATCCACCCCCTGCCTTTCGATGCCCGCGAACTCGGGCCCCTGGTGCACCAGCTGAGGCCGCCCTTCAAGGAGATGACCTTCCTGGGCATGATGATCAAGCCGGGTCCCGAGTTGAAGCACTTCCTGAATGTCCTGAGGTCCTGGGAATCGGCCCTTTACGTCACCCGCAAGGTGCTTCGGCATTTCCGCGACCTGCTGGTACACGGACGCGGCATGGACCTGTCCAACGGCAACGCGCTGATCGCCCGCCTCGCGAAATCCGGTGTGGATGCCGGCATGGCGATCCACACGGACACGGCGGTGACGGGCCTGATCGTCGAGGCGGGCCGTGTCACCGGCGTGCATGCAGAACACCAGGGCAAAGCGCTGACGCTGAAGGCGCGGCGCGGTGTGGTGCTGGCCAGTGGCGGGTTCTCGCACGACCAGGCCAGGCGCAGGGCGCTCTTCCCCCATGTCGCACGGGACCAGGCCCATTGGTCGCCGGTACCGGCATCGGTCGCGGGCGACGGCTTGCGCATGGGAGAAGCCGCGGGGGGACGCCTGCGCACGCAGCAGGCCCATGCGGCCTGCTGGGCCCCGGTCTCGCGGGTCCCGCAACCGGATGGCCGTCATACCGTCGTGCCGCACCTGATCGATCGGCAGAAACCTGGCCTCATCGCCGTGACCCGGCACGGCCTGCGCTTTGTCAATGAAGCCAGCTCGTATCACGACTTCGGACAGGCCATGATCGCGGCCTGCGCACAGGAAGAACAGGTCACCGCCTTCCTGATCGCCGACCATCGCGCGCTGCGGCGCTACGGCATGGGCGCAGTGAAGCCGGCCCCGATCCCCATCGGCGCGCACCTACGCAGCGGCTACCTGATTCGTGGCAACACGCTCGAAGCCCTGGCCCAGGCCGCCGGCATCGATGCCGCCCACCTCGTGCGCACCGTCGCCGACTTCAACACGCACGCACGTCTCGGCCACGACCCCGCCTTCGGCAAGGGCGGCAACATCTACAACCGCTACAACGGCGACCCCGGCCACCTGCCCAATCCCTGCCTGGCGCCGATCGAGCACGGCCCCTACTACGCGGTCAAGCTGCATATCGGCGAACTGGGCACCCTGACCGGCATGGACATCGACACGGACGCCCGGGTACTGGGCGCGGACGGCCTGCCCGTGCCGGGCCTGTACGCCTGCGGCAACGATGCCTCCAACGTGATGGCCGGCGACTACCTCGGCGGCGGCGCCACCCTGGGGCCCGGCATGACCTTCGGCTACCTGGCCGCCTGCCATGCCGCGGGCGAACCCGCCTGAGCCCCCCACACGACCGCAACACACTCGCCAAGCAAGGATCCTCCATGCGCCGACTGCCGCTCACTCTCGCCTGCTGGGACTACGACCGCACCGCGGCCCTCGCCAGCGGTGCCGTGAGGGCCGAAGGACTCGACATCAACTTCCTGTCCTTGCCGGTGGAGGAAACCTTCTTCCGGATGCTCCGGAATCGCGAGTTCGATACCGCAGAAATGTCGCTGTCCTCCTACTGCGTGACCCTGATGAAGGACGAGCCGGACTTCATCGCGATCCCGGTGTTTCCCTCGCGCATGTTCCGTCACAACTCCATCTATGTCAGCACGGCCAGCGGCATCCGTACGCCTGCCGACCTGGCGGGATGCCGGGTCGGGGTGCCCGAGTACCAGATGACGGCACCGGTGTGGATACGCGGCATCCTGGAAGACGAATACGGCGTTGCGCACGACAGCGTCCAGTACTTCACCGGTGGCGCCGAGCAGCCTGGCCGCGCCGAAAAGATCAAGCTGGACCTGCCGCCATCGATCCGTATCGGGCCGATCCCGGCCGACCAGACCCTGTCCGCCATGCTGGCCCGGGGCGAGATCGATGCCATGCACTCGGCGCGCGCGCCATCGACCTACTACTCGCAGCCGGACCGGGTGCGACGGCTGTTCGAGGACTACGAGCAGGTCGAGGCGGACTACTACCGCAAGACAGGCATCTTCCCAATCATGCACACCATCGTGCTGCGGCGTGACCTGTACCGCCAGCACCCCTGGATCGCGCAATCCCTGTACAAGGCCTTCGTGCAGTCCCAGCGCATCACCTACCAATCCATGCATGAACTGGCGGCGCTCAAGACCATGCTGCCCTGGTTGCCGAACCACGTCGCACAGGTCGAGAAGCTGATGGGGCAGGACTGGTGGTCCTACGGCTTCGGCAACAACCGGCACGTGATCGAAGCCTTCTTGCGCTATCACCACCGCCAGGGGCTTTCCTCGCGGCTGCTCACGGCGGATGAACTTTTCGCGCCTGAGACATTTGAAACTTTCAAGGTTTGATGGGCGGCCAAAGCATGACGCTGAAATTCGAAACCCTGGGGGTGCTGTCCATCGACATGGAGAGATCCCACACGATCGGCGAGACGCCTGCGGGCGGGCGGCGCATGGCCGTCTTCGCGGGCGGCCAGTTCGAGGGGCCCCGGCTCCAGGGAACCATCCTGCAAGGCGGCACCGATGTGATCCTGACGCGGCGTGACGGATCCTTTCATCCTGACGCACGCCTCACGCTGCAGACTGGCGATGGCGCGATGATCCTCGTGACCTACCGCGGCATCCGGCATGGGCCCGAGGCGGTGATGCAACGCATCGCGCAGGACCTGCCGGTCGATCCCTCCGAGTACTACCAGCGGGCCGTCTTCACCTTTGAAACGGCGGCGCCGCGGTATGACTGGCTCAATCGGATCTTCGCGATCGGCACCGGACGGCGGGTGCCCAAACGCATGATCTACGACGTGTTCGAGCTGCTTTGATCGCCGACGGGCCCGGACGCACCTCACCCCGTCTGCGCCTTGTCTTGCGCAGGTCGATGCGCCCCAAAAGGCCTGAGGGCTTGACGACGTCGCCGTTCAGGTCGATCGGGTGGCGGCTTCACTGAGAGCCACAGAAAGTTCCGGGACCTGGCCTGGGTCAGGCTCAAACCCCATCGGCAGGTACCATGCGCGCTCGACATCCAGGAGGACCCGGTAAGCCGTGACCACCCGCGCTTCAACCGACCGGCGCAGACCCGGTTCTTGATTCGCCACGCGGCGTACCAGCACGCTAATGGCCGCGGTGAGCGCATCGGTCGCTGCACCGATCTCCGCGGTGGACACCTCCGCATTCGCCAGCGCGTCTGCGCCGCGCGCCATGACGTGCCTCAGGTCGGCCAGGCCATCGTTGTCTGGCCACGGGTTGGAAAGCAGGTCGCCCGCCAGCTCGACGTAATGCCGCAGGACACATCGGTCATGCTCGTGCTGGAGAGATAAACGCTGCTGGACAAACCCCAGGTATCTGGACACGAGTTTCAGTTGCTCCCTGGCCAAGGGGTTGCCGGAATCGACGGCCTTCACCACCACGTCATCCAGGGCCTTGATCGCGGCCTGCAGGCCATTGCCTATCGGGGACGATCTCACAGCACCTCCTCGAGGGCTTGCCGCAGGGGCTCAGCGAAACTGTATCCAGCAGCGCCGGCCCAGGCCAGGATGATGTCCTGGTGCGACTTCCCCAATCGAACCACGCGATGTCCCGTGGCGATGGTAGAAACCATGAGCTGGTAGCAGTTGAATATCTTGAAGAATTGCAGACGCTGAGGATCAACACTCAGACCGGAAATTTTCTGATACTCGTCGAAGAATTCTGCTGTCGGCATCAGACCCGACGCCAGGAATGTCTTTCCATCCTCTGCGTAGTGACCGAACGGATAGGCTGTCGCCCAAGCCAGGTCCCGGTGTCTGTCCCCCAGATAACCACGCTCCCAGTCCAGAACCGCGGTGATCTGGGCATCCGATTCGCGGAACAGAAAATTGCCGCTGCGATAGTCACCGTGGATCACGCTGACCCGATCGAGCACAGGCAGATTGCGCTCGAGCCAGTTCGCTGCCACTTCGACGAAGGGGATGTCCTCGCCCCGGTCCTCCTCCCATACCCTGCGGGCGCGATTGAGTTGCCACAGGGCGCTGGCCGTGGAATCCGCAGGGGGCACGTCGAAGGAACTCAATTCGGCCCGGGCAGGGTCAAAGGTATGGATGGCTGCCAGGTGACGCACGAATTGAGGCGCCAGGCGCTTTCGGAACTCCGGACCGAAATTCATGCCTGCCCCTGCGATCTGCTCGTTCTTCACGCGCGACGGCTTGGTCACGCCTTCGCAGAAGGCGTAGATCAAGGCCGGTTCAGGGAAGGATCTGGCTTCGTCATCGACCCAGTAGACCTTCGGGACGGGAACCGTGCCGGCAAATGCCTTGAGGACTTCGTACTCCCGCAGCCGGCTGGTGGCGTTCATCCCCTCGGAGGGTTCCATGCGAACCACGAGCCGGGTGCTGACCCTGCCGACGCCGGGCTCCGTCCACTTCAGATCAAAGCCCATCTGGATCTTGGAGGCGCCGCCCGAAAACCAACGCTGGCCCGTGATTTCAAACGGCTCTTCGAGCTGGCTCGACAGAAAGTTGTTCAGGCACTCGGTCACGTTATCCAGCGACATGTCCCGAAAGGCGGGCCCGGAGCGGCGAGACATCTTTCGGGTGAGCATCTTGTCGATCTCCGCCTCGGTCGGAAACCAGTCTTGCATGTCCCGTATGAACCCCAGGCTGGGGCGATCCCTTTGCGCATGGGTGATGACGCAGGGGGCCTGTATGAATGCCGGCGGTGACTGTGTCATGGGGCTCATGCGTTCAGGGATCGAAATGCGCGCCGTCGAAGCGGTGGCCCTCAGGCCGTCAGTGCCGGTATCGGGTCTTTCCAGCGTCGGCCACGCAGACCGCTCTCCACGGGCAATGAATGGTTCTCCTGTATCGATCCATGACCGATCTGGCCGTTGAGCTCCCATCGGATCAACCCAATCCAGCAGATGGCGGTGGAATAGGCGCGCCAGGGTGCACCGCAAAGTGGCTGCCCGCGCAAGGTGTACGTGTTGCCTCGCTGGTCGGTGGCAATCACGTCAATCGAATAGGGCACGATGCCGATGCGGGTCGTTGACATCTTCAAATCCACGATGGCGTAGACCTTGCCCTGGTCCAGCAGATAGCCATGGGCGAATTTCTGGTCTTCCCCAGCGGGCCGGGTCGGATCGAGGTGCATGTGGAACCGGAACCCGAGCGCCTCACCGAACTGCGCCCAGACAGAGTTCATCGGCGGGATGTCCATCTCGGGTCGCGGGCCCCAGCTGTGGTTCATTCGATCGACGATGTCGACCTTGTATTCCACCCCCCTGACCTTCAACGTGCCCTGGACACGGGCGTGCATGTCGTAGTGCCCCTTGTAGCCGCTACCCATGGACGTGCGGGCCAATTGCTCCTCGGGGGTTGTACCTGCCAGCGGGTTTTCCTTCGGATCATGAATGTCGAAGGGCTGCATGATCCCGATGTAATCGACATGGATCTCGGTGCCGTCCCTGCCGACGTAGTCGACGCGGTAATCACGGGGCGGATTGACCGCCTTGACGCTCAGCCCGTTCGGGGCATGGATATGCGAGAACCGCTCGGGCAGGGGCAGATGCACCCGGGTATCGACGGACAAGAGTTCGAATTCCGTGTTGCTCGTTGCCCCCATGACCCGAATGTCATTCGACATGCAGCCCAGGACAGGCCGTGTCACGACATACACGTGGGCAAACAGACGTTCTTCCGGGACGGAGATCGGGATGTAGTAGGTCTCGGCCCAGGTGTAGTCGTCGCTTTTTGAGTGATGGAATTCCAAGTCTTGTGCAGTGATCATTTGCGGGTCTTTCGTCTGGTTCGCTGTGTGGATCAGGCCGGAAGCCATCTTAGGCCTCAATTCGGGATTAAATCAATAATCCCAAAATGCGGGATTATTGGTATTTTCCCTAAACAGCAAATGGTAGAGTCAGTGACGCCAGCGTGGCGCATGGGCCGCGCGGCGCCCTTCAAGATGCCCTTACGGGCACCCCCGTTGTTCATAGACGGCGATGAACCCTAGAAACCAGTCCATCGATCCCCCGCATCCTGGTGATGCAAGCACAAGCAGTTCGGAGCGTGTCCTGGGCGTGATGAGCCTGTTCTCGGAAGCCACGCCGAGTTGGACCGTCGACGGCATGGCCAAGGCTTTGGGGCTCGCCCGGACGACGGCTTACCGGTATGCAAAGACATTGACGGACGCCGGCTTTCTGACTTCGCTCAACGCGGGGGTCTACGTGCTGGGGCCGCGCATCATCGAGCTGGACCGTCAGATCCGGCTCAATGACCCGATGCTGCGGGTGGCCCCGCCCCTGATGAACGCAAACCGCAAGCGGGCGGGTGGCATCCAATTGCTTTGCAGTTATTACAGGGACCATGTCCTCTGTATCTACGATGTCCGAGTAGACAAGGATGTGCCCTCGGGTTATGACCGCGGCCGTCCGTTTCCGCTTTTTCGCGGGGGGCCGTCACGCATCATCCTGGCGCACTTGCCCCAGGCGCGATTAAAAGAGCTCATGCTGCACCATGCTCTGGATATCGCGCGCGCCGGGCTGGGGACTGACTGGAAATCTTTCAGCAGCAAGCTCAAGGCGATCAAGCAGGCGGGCTATTTTGCAGCCGAAGGTGAGCTCAACACGGCGACCTATGGCATCTCCGCGCCCATCATGCACTCGAAGGGTGTGGTGGGAAGTTACACCATCGGCCGTCGCTTGGAGGACCTGCGGGAACGGGAAATTCCCTCGTTGATCGAGTTGGCAGTTCAGACCGCGAAAACGATCAGCCAAGCGATCCAAGACATCAAAGCCGACGCCGCACCAGGCACGCATTCGATCTGACAGACGGAATGCGCCTGAGAGGTGCGCCCCTAGGCAAGGCGATCGGGTGAACACCCGATCCCCCTACAATGCTCGCTGCCGCGGAGGTGTGGCAGAGTGGTCGATTGCACCGGTCTTGAAAACCGGCAACGGGAAACCGTTCGTGAGTTCGAATCTCACCGCCTCCGCCAGATTGTTCATCGCTTCGTGTAGATCTGGTCGAACACCCCGCCGTCCGCGAAGTGCTCCTTCGAGGCCTGTGTCCAGCCGCCAAAGGCCTGGTCCACCGTGAACAGGTTCAGTTTCGGAAACTGCTTCGCATATTTGGCCTGGGCCTTGGCCGCGATGGGTCGATAGAAATGCCGGCCGATGATGTCCTGGCCTTCCTCCGTGTACAGGTACTCCAGGTAAGCCTGTGCCAGCACGCGCGTTCCCTTGCGGTCGACATTGCGGTCCACCACCGTGACCGCCGGCTCCGCGAGGATGCTCAGAGACGGATACACGATGTCGAACCTGTCGCCAAACTCCTTCTCCAGCAGGTGCGCCTCGTTCTCCCAGGAGATGAACACATCGCCCATGCCCCGCTGTGCAAACGTGATCGAAGCGCCACGGGCACCGGTGTCCATCACCGGCACGTTCTCGTAGAGGCGGGCCACGAAATCACGCGCCTTCACGGGCGAACCGTATTTGCGCTTGGCAAACTCCCAGGCCGCCAGGTAGTTCCAGCGCGCACCGCCCGAGGTTTTCGGGTTGGGGGTGATGACCTTGATGCCCGGGCGAGCCAGGTCGTCCCAGTCCTTGATGCCCTTGGGGTTGCCTTGACGCACCACCAGCACGATGGTGGACGTGTAGGGCGAAGCGTTGTGCGGCAGGCGCCTCTGCCAGTTCTTGGGAATGAGGCCGGCCTGCGAGTGCAGGGCATCGGTATCCCAAGCCAGGGCCAGGGTGGCGACATCCGCCTCGAGTCCGTCAATGATGGAGCGGGCCTGCTTGCCCGAGCCGCCGTGTGACTGCCGGATGCTCACGTCCTGACCGGACTTGGCCTTCCAATGCCTTGCAAAGGCGGCGTTGAATTCCACATAGAACTCACGCGTCGGGTCGTACGAGACATTGAGAAGAGACAGCGTGACAGGCTGGGCCAGTGCGCCATCCAGTGCGCAGAGGGTGACCGCCGCTGCAGCCAGCCGCTTCAAAGTCGCTCGACGAAAAGGCTTCATGGTTTATCCATTCGAGGATCATTGCGATGCCGCAATGATCCAAGTCAGAATGGAAAAACGGAACCAATCATTTTTTGTTTCCTCATTACAAAAACATATTTAGAAGCCGGCAAGGATGACGCGCCCAAGAATCCATGGGGTGTGGCGGCGCGCGACCCACGCGAGTCCCTCACTTCACCAAGGTGACTGGCAGACGGGTCGCAGTCAATACCTTGTGGGCCACCGAGCCCATGAAAGGATCGCCAAGGGGCGATCGACCTTTGGTCCCCATCACGATGAGGTCAAATCCCCCAGCTTCAGCAATCCGGACAATTTCCTCCGCCACATGGCCATTCGAGGGCCCTGCTTCAAGGGGTGCACCTGGTGTCTCCGACGTCAAGCGCAAGGTCTTGTGCTCGGTCGCGGTCAACTCGTAGACGTTATCCGAGAACCCCCCTTGGGGGCATGGAAGATGGGCGCCATGGTGGTCGTGGACCGACAGGGACACCACGGCACTTCTGCCATCACCGCCAACCAGTTTCGCTGCATATTTGAAGGCACGCGTGGCGCAAGACGACCCGTCGGTGGGCACCAGTATTTTCATGACGGCACCTAGCGAACCACCAGAACGGGAATGGAAGAATGCGCCAGAACATTCGCAGTTTCACTTCCCAGCAAGAGGCGCTTGATTCCACGCCGGCCATGCGATGCCATGACGATCAATTCGGATTGGCATTCATCCGCGGTCTTGACGATGGCCTCTGCCACCAGGTCGCTGCTGCGAACAAGCGGTTTGACAGTGACGCCCCTTTCCTTCCCGGATGCCACGACCACGCTCAAGAGATTTTCAGCATCGTGCTTCCAGGAATCCAGGAGGTGCTTGGTCTCCCGTTCGCCCAAACAGGTGGCGCCCTCAAAGAAAGACTGCTGCACCCTTGGGATGACCTTCATGGCGTACAGCTCTGCGCCGTGTAGCGCCGCCATATCAATCGCACTGTCTACCGCCTTATGGGACAGTTCAGAGCCATCGGTTGCAACAAACATTTTTTTGTACATGGTGTTCTCTCCTCATCGTCGGTTCACTTGCTGGACCCGCCGATTTTGAAATCCGATGTCCAGCCTCAATGTGCGCCAGCGCGCAAATACAAGCTGCATCGCCTGTTCGAAGGCGCAAGGAGAAACGGCTTGTCTGTCCAGCGACATGCCTGTGTGGGCGATCGAACCAATATCCCTGCTGGATTCCAGCATGATGAACATGCGGGTGAGGAGATCAAGAACCTCTCAGGGGCCTGGCGACCAGAGGCTGGGGTCGCATAGTCCGTGGACCATGTTTTGAGTGGCTGAGTTGTTGCGCTTAGCGATTCGACGTCAACCAGGAACGGCAATCGTCCTGTCATGGGCCCATCGCTGCCGACTCATGAAAGATCTCTGGGCAACCAGGTCGAGGCGCTCTTGCTTTTCTCACCCGCACCTTCTGAACACCCGCCAAACAGGATGCGATGCACGCCTTGCTAGGCTTTGCCGGCGCTCCGCTCGCGTGCACGCCTGGCAAATTCACTGGCGGACTGCGACATCTTCACAGCGTGAGCGGCTGATTCAGTGGCCATCTGCGTTGCATAGGCCGCGGCCGCGGAGGCTTGCGCGCAAGCGTCCTCGGCATGCCGGGCCAGGGCCATCGCCGCAGCGGCGGCGGCTGCGGCGGCGGCTGCGGCGGCCTCCATGGCGGCCTCTGCGGACTCATTGGCAGCCTGAGCCGCGTTCTCAGCTGCCAGGACGATGTCAGCGCTCGCGGCCAGCTTGGCCGTCTCCGCGCAATACACGGCCGACTTTGCAGCTCGCTCAGCTGCCTTGGCTGCACGTGTCGCCGCTTCGGAGGAATTGAGCGTGAGTTGCTTGAGCGAATTCAGGTTCTCAGCGTATTTCGTATTCAAGGACTGGAAATTGTCCTTCAGCAGACGGACTTCCTCCTGGAGCGCACTCAGCATCAGCTTGATATTGGATGTGTCCATGGTCATCACGTGCCACTCATTTGAATCTGCTCTGGATAATAGCCGATCCACCTCAAGACGAGCTCTCCAGGGAAGCCCGCAGTGATGCATTCATCTGCTTCAATGCCGCGATCTCTTGCAGGTAGTTCATCACGATCCCCATCGCAAACAGATCCAGGGCGTAATCGCGCCTGATCTGTGCCGCCTTTTGTGCGTGCTCCACACAGTCCATCGGAAAGCACAGGCCCACCGAATTCACCTGAATGACGGGAAGCACGCCGTAGTCCAGCAATTCATGCAGCTCGTCGAGCGTGATCTGACAGCGCTTGGCCAGCTCCTGGAATTCGATATAGCGAAACGAATGCATGGGCCTTCCTCAAAGGAATATCTTCAATCCGCAGGCCATTCGCTTCGGTGCATTGGCACACACACCGTCGTACCACTCGACGTCAAAAACTAAGCGATGTGCCGGTCATACAGACCGCAGGGAACTGGCGTGACAGTTTTTGCGTGGCAAGCCGCACACTGCAGGGATCGAAACATCGGGATGATCAGCGCCTCTTGACATGAGACTCCACGATGATCCCCGCGCAATCGACTCCCACCCCCCTGATCTCGCATGCAGAGATGGATGCGCTGATGCGGCGAACGACACTGCCGGCGGCACCCGAGGCGCCAATCGACATCATGTTTGCAGACCCGCACCCCGTGGTGATCGATGGCCTGATCAAGGCATTTGAATCGCACCCTGGATTTCAGGTGAAAACCTGCGTGCATGACGGCGCCGCTGCATGGCGCGAGATCCTGGTATTTGAACCCACCATTCTGGTGATGGAGCTCACCTTGGAGGGGAAAGACAGCCTGAGCCTCATACGCGATCTAAAGAAACAGCGGCGCAGGACGCTACCCGTGATCTTCACGCATGCGAATTGGGCTGGCGCACTCGAGGCGATCTCCGAAGGCGTCAAGGGACTGGTGTACAAGTCCAGGCCCCAAGAGCGGCTGGTGGAATGCATTCGAGCGGTCCACGAAGGCCGGACCTGGCTGGATGACGCTTTTTCAACATCGGCTGAATCGACAGACGAAATTCCCTTGAGCCGGTCAGCGGTCCTGAAACGCCTCACGCTCAGAGAACTGTCCATCATCCAGCTCCTGATAAGAGGTCGATCGAACAAGGAGATTGCCAGCACCTTCGACATCGCAGAGGGAACCGTGAAAGTGCATCTCAAACACATCTATCAAAAGCTTGAGTGCGTGAGCCGGGTCGACCTTCTTTCGCGCATCCGCCGTGATATCTGCTGAAACAACGGCTCGATCGGTGCGGCTGGGAATTGCCCTTGGTCATGGACTGGTCCGGCAAGGCGCTGAAGGCTACCTGGCAAGTCATTCAACGTTCATCCTCCTGGATGTCCTGGACGGCGCGCCCGCGGCGGTTGACGTGATACTCACAGACCAGCTCTCGGTGATGCCGTCCTCCAGCTGCCTCGAGGCTGCGATAGTGCTGTGCGCCAACCTTCAGGATCGGATCGCTGTGATTGGCGCCTTGGCGGCGGGGGCACAGGCATGCGTGTCCACCCATAGCCGCTATCAGCACCTGATACTGGCCATTCAATCGGCGCTTGAAGGACGACAGTACCTATGTCCAACCCTGTCTGCAATCATGTGCAAATCGACGTGTCCAACCGACGCGGCCGAACTGACTTCGCGTGAATCGGACGTCCTGCAATGGATATCGATCGGTTATTCGACCAAGCAAATCGGTCGGACCCTGGGCATCTCACCGCATACCGTCGACACCCATCGGCGCAGCATCATGCAGAAACTGGGCGCCCATAAAGCGGCCGAACTCACTCGCTATGCCATGTCGCGGGAGCGTAACGCGCAGACGGTGCGCCAAGCAGCCTCAGGCTAGCGAACCCGCCGGGAAGAGCCTTTGGTCTTCTCGCTTGATGATGGAATAGCATTCGCACGAATTTTTCAAAAGTGCACTCCGATCCAACACCTGAATATGACCGCGTGAATAGCGAATCGCTCCAATCTTCTCCAGGCGCTTGGCGGCTTCACTGACCCCTTCGCGTCGCACGCCCATGGAGCGAGAAATCAATTCGTGTGTCAACGACAAGTCATCGCCTGCGACTCGATCGAGCTGAAGCAGAAGGGTGCGGCATAACTGTTGATCGATGCTGTGGCGGCGGTTGCAGACAGCCAGCTGCGACGCATGCGTCATCAAGATCTGCATGTAGTGCAGGATCAACTGCCGAAACAGACCTGAAGAATTGAATTCACCAAGCATCCAAGCGGCTGGCAAACGATAAGCAATGCCGCTGGCAATCACGATGGCCTTGCTGGAAGTGGAGGCGCTCCCCATGAAGATGAATACCCCTGCCATTCCCTCATTGCCCATTTGAGCGAATTCTGCAGATTTGCCATCCTCGAAATCGTATTGCTGCGAGATGATGCCGGTCAGGGGAAAGTAGATGTGCCGGATTGGCTGGCCGGCATCAAACAGGATTTCACCCACTTTGAGGCGAACCAGCTCAATCTGGGTTTTCCAGCGCTCCCAATCATTGTCTGCCAATACGGAGGTCAGTCGATTGCCGTTTTTGACAATGAACGATTGGGCAATATCCACTTTTAAACTCCATAGAAACGCATACTTGGAATTTAGGTGGTTTGATGAAATACATCCGTTGGCGATCGCACATAACCTTTTCGTAAAAGCTTAATCACCTCAAGAAATTCGACGGATCGAATAGCGAAAGAAAAAGGCTCCTGCTCCAGCATACAAGAGGGACAAAACGAGCAACGACTGCCATGGATACTCCCTCCACCAGACCACCAGAAGCATCGCGGCAAAGGCAACGAGACTGATGGTAACCATGACAAAACCAAGCGCAAACAGGCACAGCGTTATCAGTAGATTCTGTCTTATTTCTCTCAATCGGCAGAAT